>Ga0310915_10000050_pt1 | contig 64508 bp, 58 predicted proteins | sample GREbulkMGAN111_FD_202508 | JGI IMG/M metagenome (GOLD analysis project Ga0310915, IMG submission 202508) | Lab enrichment of tropical soil microbial communities from Luquillo Experimental Forest, Puerto Rico - GRE.bulkMG.AN111 | ecosystem: Environmental > Terrestrial > Soil > Tropical forest >...
AGCAGTCCACGAAAAGTAACTTCCTCCCAGATGGCCGTGCCCAAAGCGAAGATGACGGCTGACAAGAAACGATTTGGAAACCCAACTCCACTGATTTGGTAATGGCCAGTCACGTAGAGCATCAGGATAAGCAAAGCGAACCAAACCAGACCAACGAACGCACCGAGCGGAAGCAATGAGACACGAAAACGTGAGAGTTCGGTCGCCTTCCGTTTTTCAATCAGCCGTACAAACAGGATATAACCGGCGATCGAAACCAAGCCTTCAAGTGAGAAAATAATAATCCAAGAAGTGTGGAAGTAGTTGAGAAACTGAGGCGCAAGACCCGCAATCCAAACAACCACAAACCCAAGCAGGCCAAGGACGAAACGCTTCATGACTATAGCAGTGTCCAATCGCGTCTTATCACCGCACAGTCAAAAGAGCGATATGAATCGGGGTCGTGAGTCTAACGAGAAAGAGATAAGCCACGGGCAGGGCGTCGTCGCAAACACGCTCGCAGTCATTTGCTCAGGGTTGGCTTCAATGCAAAAGAAGAGACGCCGCCCCCCTATGATGCAACCAGAGAAGCGGCGTCTTAATTCGCTCTAACTCAACAATGTTTAACGCAAAGTCACGTTCCGTTACAAGCATGTTCGGCTAAGTTTCAGGCTTCGCCAAACGAGTCCTGATTTTGGGCGCTGAGACCCGTCTGACCGCACCAGAAGAAACGGGCAAAAAGAAAGCTGATCTTCCCGAGTGCGCACTCTCAGAACACGGTGAAAGTGCGGTCCTACCTATCGGACCTTGGTCCCATGGTTGTTCGGCTGCCAAGGCAATAGAATCAGCGACTATGCAACCCACAATCGTTCAAAACGGCGCGCTCTACCAAGCGCAACACCGGCATACTAAACAAGATCGCAGGCATTTACGGCTTCGGCAGACTGCGGGGATAAGTTCAGTCAGAACTTTGTCATTGTCGGCGCGTGCCGCAAAAGGCTTGGTACCGCGGAACCCATATAGCCTAACGATGCTAGGCCGCATGGGTAGCGGCACATGCATCTGATCCGATTACGTCTTGGAAATGGCTCGGGTCCGGAAGAGACGAAGAACGTAGCGGGGAGATGTCCTCCGCCTGATTCAGGGTCGTTTAGCAACGTTAAGTTTGGAGAGAAGCCCCTCAACCTGTCAAGCAAAAGGAGCGACCAAGCTTTGGCTCGTTAGGCCGCTATCGCGATAACATCTGGCCTCCGTCTCCAAAGTAGAAATATCTAGCAGCTCTCTGGTTCTTGCGGGCAGGTTCAGCAAGTTTTAACAGGCCGACAGTTTTAAGCGCCTTGCCGCTGGATCCCAGCGAGCGTTAGGAGCTCTTGCACTCGTCGGGCCCGTGGCGGGGAAGCTTTCCGAGGTAACAGGGAAAGTTCCAAAACAGGGAAAATCCGTCTCCAAAACACCGGCCACGCATCTCCCAGCTAACAGGGAGACGGCTGGAACCGGTCAGCGAGCCGCGAGAAAATTGCCGCAGGGAGAGAGGCCAAAACCCGTTGCTCGACTTACTTGCCGAATACTTGCCAAATAGAGTGCGATTTTGTGCGCTTTGATGCGCAAACATTCGCAACGTGAATTGAACCAATTTTCCCTCGTAAAATGCGCTTTCAGAGGTGAGTCGACGACAGGATTCGAGCCCGTGATCCACGGTTCATAGAGCCGTGGCTACAACAGAAATTTATAGATTAGTCCGAGTAGTCCGCTCGCGAGTACAACAGGGATGATGTCGACCTGGTAACGCAGCATCGCGACAAACGCACCGATGCAGAGGGTAATCGCGAACCAATCCACAACACCGGCGTTCGGAAAGAAAACCCGAAGTGCGAACCAGACCGCCAGATTCAAGATCACGCCGACAATCGCCGCAGTCACAGCCGAAAGCGCGTTGGTGAGCTTTTCGCTGCCGCGCAGTTGCTCAATGTGCGGCCCGCCAACGAAGATCCAAAGAAAACACGGCGTGAACGTGGCCCACGTTGTGAGCAACGCACCGAAAGTCGCGGCAACCAGCGGCCGAAGTCCTTCCGGATGTTGCCATGCGCCGATGAATCCGACGAATTGCAAAACCATGATTAACGGTCCCGGAGTTGTTTCAGCGAGACCGAGTCCGTCCATCATCTGGCCGGGTTTCAACCAACCGTAATGAAAAAGGGCTTGTTGCGCGACGTACGGCAGCACAGCGTAGGCGCCGCCGAAGGTGACCACCGCCGCTTTGCTGAAAAAAAGCCCTTCCTTGAACAGTGTGCTGTCCCAGCCGCGGAGGATTCCGGCGGCAATTGTTGGCGTGAACCACAACCCGAGACAAACCAACGAAATCAAAATCGCACGGCGCAAATTGGGTCGCGTGTGAGGCGGGGATTCCTGTTCGTCACTGATGACGGACAGTCTTTCTTTGCCGCCGTGATTCGCTCCGATCTGAAACTCACTCTTCCAAAACAATGCGCCAACAAATCCTACGATTCCTGCGCCGAAAACAATCGCGGGAAATGGAACTTTGAAAGAATAGATCGCGACGAATGCGACTACCGCCAGCGCCCACATCACCGTGTTCTTCAGCGCTCGGCGCCCGATCCGAATGACCGCAACCGCGACAATTGCGGTCACCGCCGGTTTTAGTCCGTAAAAAATCGCCGCAATCCACGGCAAGTTTCCGAAGGCCGCGTAAATGTAACTCAGCGTCCAAAGGACAAAGATCGATGGAATCACGAAGAACCCGCCAGCGACGACTCCACCGCGAATTCTATGCAGGAGCCAGCCAATGTAGATCGCGAGTTGCTGCGCTTCGGGCCCGGGCAACAGCATGCAAAAGTTCAGCGCGTGCAGGAAACGCGACTGGCTGATCCACTTCTTCCTCTCGACCAGCTCGTGTTGCATGATCGCGATCTGGCCAGTTGGTCCGCCAAATGAAATGAATCCCAGCTTCAACCAAAACCGAAATGCTTCGCTGAACGACGGCGCACGATGTCGATCCTTCGCAAGATTCATAGCCGCCGAAGAAAAGCGTAAAGCGCGTCAAAGCATTGGAATCCGCGCCGCAAGGTCTCCTGATCGGAAACTCCTTGCCTGCCCCAACCTTTGAGAACGCGGTCGATCCCAATGCATTCGATCCGCTCAAACCTCTCGTCGTCGAGATCGGCATTGTGAATCATTTCGCCGATCGTTTGGACGACTTTGTCCCCAATGCCGAAGCTCTTAACCAGAGTCTCAAAAGTGCAATCGTCGCCCCGATGTGTGAAATCGGCGTCGAGCATGTCGAAAGAAATCAGCGAGCGATTTGATGGAATTTTTTTAGCAAAGATAAATTTTGCCTTCCGATCGATAAATTTTCGAATGAGCCAGGCGGATCCCACCCGATCGATCTCCGGTCGCGGCCGAGTTATCCAGGTTTTGTTACGATAGTCTCGCGACTTAACTTTCGGGAACGTCGACTGCCCCGAGAGCGTTCGTTCCAGTTTGCGCAACAGCATTTCCACATCTTCTGCGCGCAGAGAGTTGAAGAAGTCCACTTGCTGAATTTCGCGAAACTGCTTCCTGAAACGATCGAGTCTACCGAGAAAGCGTGATGTTCCCTTCCTCCGTTCCGCGAGCGAGCGCGCCAGCTCGCGCAACGCTGCGTACTCCTTGGCGCGGGCGGCGTTGAAAAGTGCAATTAGCCTTTCGTTGCACAATCCTTCAATTTCACGCGCCCGCACAAGGGTGGCGTCCCCGCCTGCGTCGCGAATCTGTTGCGTCAGCCATTGGAACGTTTCATAGCGCGCTGGTCGGTCGGGCAAAACGTAACTCGAAGTTTGAATCTGGATCGCGCCGGATTTTTTTAATTTACGCCAGATGGCGACACGCTCCGCCTTGTGAGTTGCGGGCAATCGAACCAGAAGGAGCAGCCACGCCAGTTTTTGCTTTACCGTCATATGTCACTATATGTATTACTCTGATGTTATAGATATAACAACGTGAAATCGACCACCCGAATTCTTTTAATCAGCAATTCCATCGTTTATGGGCGGAACTACCTCGATCACGTCGAAGATGAGATCAGAAATTTCCTTGGGACGAATCAATCAGTTTTGTTTTTTCCGTTCGCCCTGTTCGATCGTGACGGTTATGCAGCCAAGGCGAAAACGCGTTTCACAGCAATGGGATACGCGCTCGAATCTGCCCAAGCGGTTCGAACTTCACACAAGGCGATCGAGAAAAGCGCTGCGATTTTTATCGGCGGCGGCAACACCTTCCGCTTGTTAAAAGCGCTGCAAGATTTGGAATTGCTCGAACCGATTCGTCGCAAAGTCAAAAGCGGCGCGCCGTACATCGGGAGCAGCGCCGGCTCGAATGTCGCTGGACCGACAATCAAGACGACGAAGGACATGCCGATTGTGCAGCCGCGATCGTTTGATTCGCTCGCTCTGGTCCCATTTCAAATCAGTCCGCACTACCAAGATCCAAATCCTAATTCCACCCATATGGGGGAAACGCAGGAAGAACGGATCCTCCAATTTCTCGAGGAAAACGAGACGCCAGTCGTCGGGATCCGCGAAGGCGCATGGTTGCGGATTGAGAACGGCGCGGTCACTCTTAAGGGCGAAACTGGCGCGAGAATTTTCCGGCGCGGCGAAACTCCAGTCGAAGCAAAACCGGGCGATGAAATTTCACGGTTTGTCGGAGCGCCAAATGCAACCTGAAGGAACGCTTCTGCTCAATCGCGGCGATGCTCGGAAGCTGCTTAGTCTGAGCGACTGCATCGACGCAGTCGAAAAAGTGTTTCGTTTGCAGGGCACCGGAAAAAGTCCGCTCTCTGGAATTCTCGGGGTTAAGGCGCCGGGCGGCGCGTTGCACGTGAAAGCCGCACTTCTGCCGTGTCAAAAAAATTACCTCGTCGCAAAGCTGAACACCAACTTCCCAGAGAATCGAACGCAGTCTCGGTTACCAACGATTCAAGGAGTGATCCTGATTTGCGACGCAGACAACGGCTCTCCCCTCGTCATTCTCGATTCGATCGAGATCACGATTAAACGAACGGCCGCGGCTTCGGCAGTCGCCGCGAAATTTCTCGCGCGGAAAGATTCCTTTGTTGCCACCATTTGCGGCTGTGGCGAACAAGGACGGGCGCAGCTGCGCACGATCCATTTGGTTTTGTCATTGAAGAAAATTTACGCCTTCGATCTCGACTCAGCCGCTGCAAGAACTTTCGCGACCGAGCTTTCTCGCGAACTGAAAATCGCGATCGAACCGGTTCTCGACCTTCGGAGCGCAATAAAAAAGAGCGACGTTTGCGTAACCTGCACGACCTCGAAGGAATTTTTTGTGCGCAAAGAAGATGTCCCCGCCGGAACTTTCATAGCTGCGGTGGGTGCGGATGACGCGCACAAACAGGAAATCGATCCGGCGTTGATGGCTTCGGCCAAAGTCGTCGCTGACAGCCTGGAACAATCTTGTACGATCGGGGATACGCAGCACGCGATCGCTCAAGGATTGATGAGCAAAGAAAATGTTTACGCGGAGCTGGGAGAAATCGTGGCCGGGAAAAAATTAGGGCGAACGACTGTTGATGAAATCATCGTCTTCGACAGCACCGGCGTGGCAATCGAGGACGCGGCCGCGGCCGTTGCAATCTATGATAAAGCGCGCGCGACCGGAATCGGGACTTATTTTGAATTCGCTGCCTGAACAATGAAATGGATCACGCGTGAAAAAGTAAAGGTCGATCGCGTGGCTTGTCCGTGGTTGATCCGGAACTTTATCGATTCTGACGCCGAGTTTGTTTTCCTACCACACAAAACCGACTGGGCGAAGGTTGACATCGGCACTGTGTTCGACGTTCCGAATTGCGAGCTGGGCCATCAAAGCGAAGACGTTTCGTTTAATTCGATTTTGAAAAAATACGGGCTGGACGATCCGGCGCTTGTTTTGTTAGGGGAGACTGTCCGCTCACCAGATTCTCATCCGACTAGTCCACATCCTGCCGGCGAAGGATTGCGTTGGATCGCGCACGGCTTCAGTGCGCTCGGGTGGATCGATCACGAAATCCTGGAGTGCGAATTTGTTGTTTACGACGCGCTTTACGCCGAGTGCAACAAACGACTCGGCATGACATAATCGCCTCCAATGTTCGGAATTCACAACTTCGCTTTATTTCTAACCGCGGGGATTTTGCTGAATCTTACGCCCGGTCCGGACACGGTTTACATTTTGGGCCGAAGTATTGCCCAAGGGCGCGAGGCGGGGGTAGCGTCCGCGTTTGGAATTTCTGTCGGAAGTATTTTTCACACCGGCGCCGCGGCGCTCGGACTGTCGGCGGTTCTCGCAACGTCGGCGCTCGCTTTCGGGACAATCAAGTTGCTCGGTGGCGCGTATCTGATTTTCCTCGGAATCAAATTGATTCTAGACCGGCAAAAGCACCTGAGCTTGCCATCCAACTTTCGCCGGCGGACAACGATCGCCGCATTTCGCCAGGGCGTTTTGACGAACCTTCTCAATCCAAAAGTCGCGCTCTTCTTTCTCGCGTTTCTTCCGCAATTCATCGATCCGGCATCGAACGCGAAAGTGTTCGCGTTTATCATGCTCGGGCTCACATTTGTGACTACAGGAACAATCTGGTGCCTAATCCTTGCATGGTTCGCCTCGGTTTTTAGCGAACGATTGCGCAAGAGCGAAACAATTGCGCAATGGCTCAACCGAACCGCCGGCGCGCTATTTGTTTTTCTCGGGCTGCGTCTCGCGACAGCAAAGTGACTATAGATCCATCGCGGGTGCGGTAAGACAACCGTCTTACGCTTGCTGGCCGGATTTATCGCACCGAACACCGGCACAATTTCAATCGATGGCCAAGTTGTCGCTGATAATCCAAAATTCTCCAGCAACCTTGGCAACCCGCGGAATTATTCGGCCAGGCAACAACAGCGCGTCGCCCTCGCCCGTGCGCTGGTGCTGCGACCAAAGGCTCTCTTAATGGACGAGCCGTTATCGAACCCAGATGAGGAACTGAAAAAAGATCTGCGCGCAGAACTGCTCGGCCTCCACGCGCAGCTCGGCTTCACCCTACTGTATGTTACTCATTATCGCGCCGAAGCCAGGGAGATTGGCACTTGCATCGTCAGCATGCGACAAGGCTGCATTGAGCGGATCGTTCCCGGCGGCGGCGGCGGCAACTCACGAAATCGCTGAAGGTTACTCGTATCGCAGCGCTTCGATCGGATCTAATCGCGAAGCCTTCCAGGCCGGGTAATAACCAAAAATAACGCCAACCGTCACCGCGACGGCAACGGAAGCGATGATCGCGGGTATCGAAGGTAGTGTCGGCCAGTTCAACAGCGCGCTAATTGCAACCGAGACTCCGCGACCCAGCAAAATGCCGACCGCTCCGCCGGCAATGCACAACGCAATCGCTTCGACCAAGAATTGCCGCAAAACGTCGCGGGCGCGTGCGCCCATCGCCATTCGAATACCAATCTCGCGCGTCCGCTCAGTCACTGACACGAGCATGATGTTCATGATGCCAACGCCTCCAACCACCAGTGAGATGAGCGCCACCGCGAGCAGCAAATTCGTCATGATTCCGCTTGCGGCCGTGAACGTTTGTGAAATCTCGGTGAGATCACGGATCCGGAAATCATCAGGTTCACCAGGTCGAATGTGATGACGCTGGCGCAAAAGCGCAGTGATTTGTCGAATCGCGAGTGGAATGTTGTCACGCGATCCGGCAGCGACCCAAATGTCATCGAGATCAAAAAAGCGCGTCAGCTGAGGCGTGTTCGCCGCCTGAGCGGCTGATTGGGCCGGATAGAGTTGGACTTGCTCATTCGGATACGTCTGCGTGTTGGTATTCACCACGCTGGGAGTCGGTGACGTTGCCGTCTGCGTCGCTTGGCGCATTCCGGTGATTCGAAATTTAATCGTGGTTAGCGGTGCAGCGATAAAATCGTCCTGGTCCCAACCCATCACATTGGCACCCTTACGACTAAGGATGCCGACAACCTTCAAGCCGACACTACCAAACCTAATTTCTTTGCCGAGGGGCGATTCGCTCTCAAACAAACGTTGTACGATAGTTTGACCGATCACGCAGACCGACGCGGCGGTGCGCACATCCTGGGAAGTGATCGTGTCTCCTTCAGCTATCGGCCAGTTCCGGACCACGAAATAATCCGGTGTCACTCCGAGAATACGATTGGGACGCCAATTCTTATTGCCATACACAACGTGGCCCCAGCAATCCACAGTCGGCGCAACCGTTTGAAGTGCCGAACATTCGCTCCGAATCGCCTCTGCATCATCCGGCGTCAGTGTTACCCGTCCGCCGCCGCCTGAACTCACACCGCCAATCGTGACATCCGCCGGGTCGATTTGAATCACGCTTGCTCCGAGACTTGCGATTGTCTGCTCGATTGAGCGAGCCGATCCGCGACCGATCTCCATCATTGCAATCACAGCAGCGATCCCGATGATAATTCCCAGGCAAGTCAGCACGGAACGCATCACGTTGCGACGCAGTGCAAGCAACGCTGTACGAAAAGTGCGCCAATCCGGTTTGAGTGTTCCGTTCCGCGCCGGCTGGTGCGGTTCGGCCAGAGCCGACCTAGTGTGAAGCGGCGCCGGCGATGCTTGCAACGGCGGTCCCTCATCAACAATCACGCCATCCATGATCCGGATGGTTCGATGAGCATGGCGAGCGACGTTCTCGTCGTGTGTAACGAGAAGAATTGTCAGGCCCTCTTCTTGGTTCAAGCGTTCGAGTAATCGCAGCACATCCTCGCTGGTGTGCGAATCCAAATTGCCCGTGGGCTCATCCGCCAGAAGCACTCGTGGTTGATTAATCAATGCACGCGCAATCGCTACCCGCTGCTGCTGACCGCCGGAAAGTTGCGTTGGCTGGTGATCCATTCTGTCGGCCAGCCCAACAAGTCGTAACATTTCGGCCGCGTGTTCAATGCACGCCGGATCGGATCGATGCTCCGGCGCGTAATCGAGTGGCATCCGCACGTTGTTGAGCGCGTTTGCTCGCGGCAGCAGATTGAAATTCTGAAAAACGAAGCCGATTTTTGTGTTCCGGATTCGCGCGCGCTCGTCCGCGGACAGAGACGATATTTCGTTGGCGTCGAACCAATATTTGCCCGAGGTCGGCCGATCGAGACAGCCAAGGATATTCATTAATGTGCTTTTGCCCGAGCCGCTCGCACCGACCAGCGCCACGAACTCGTCATTCTCGATCTTGATTGAGACACCCTGAAGAACGGGAATTTCCAAATCGCCGCGGCGATAGCTCTTGAAAATGTTTTCGAGCCGAATGATCTCCATGCGCGATCAACGCTTGATCGTCTTTGGCAGGAACGGACTTTTTGCTTCGGCCTGACCGCCAGCAGCGCTTTCGCCGGTCACGATCAGTTGGCCCTCGCGCAATCCATCGCCTGACACCGCCGTGTTCACGCCGTCGGATGCCCCAACCTTTACTTGCAGCGGCCTAACGAATCCTCCGGACTTCAACCAAATTGTGCCCAAACCAGATTTTCCCCTTACTTCCGATGCTTCGCCGGCCGGATCACCAATTGGCGCATCCGCGCGATACGACTGTGCGACTTCGGCAATTGATGATGGCACCCACCGCAACGCCGCGTTTGGAACGAGCAACACGTTCGACTTGTTCGCCAAAATGAAGCGCACGTTAGCCGTCAGATACGGCAACAGAATCTGATCGGGATTTTCCGTTTCAATCTCCACCGTATAAGTCACAACATTTTGCGTCATCGCCGCATTCAGTCGCACCTTGCCCACCGCGCCGCGAAATTCCCGTCCCGGAAACGCATCGCAGGTGAACGTAACCGCGGTGCCCGGCTTGATGCGACCGACATCGGCCTCGTTGACCGCCACCCAGATCTGCATCTTCGCCAAATCCTTGGCGATGAGAAACAGGCTGGGCGCATTTAAGCTGGCCACGACCGTCTGGCCGATATTCACACGGCGATCAATAATCACGCCGTCTACCGGAGATCGGATCGTGCAAAAATCCAAATTGCGTTGCGCTTTGTCCACCGCTGCCTGCGAGACCAGCCTGTTCGCTTTTGCTTGTTCGACCGCTGCTTCGGCAACACCGATGTTGGCTTTCGCAACATTGTAATTCGATTGCGCGGTGTCGAAATCCGAGCGCGAGGCTACTTTCGTCTCGCTCAGCGTCTGCATTCGTTTCCAGTCCGCTTCCGCCAACGCAAACTTTGCTTTCGTTTGTTCGAGATTCGCTTGAGCGCTCACTTCGCCCGCCTTCTCTCGCGCAAGTTGACCCTTCGCGACCGCGAGATCGGCGGCATACACCGAATCGTCGATTTTCGCGAGCACATCGCCAGCCGCAACGACCGAACGATAATCAATTTGTTTTGCTGACTTGTCGGTACCGAAAGAACTGATCTGCCCGGCGACTTGCGCACCCACGTCAACGACCTCCACTGGTTCGATCGTCCCCGCAGCAGTAATGCTGGCTGTGACATTTCCGCGTTTCAGAACTGCACCGACAAACGATGATTTCTGTCCGCCGTGCGTCTGCCACGAGATAACGAATCCGACTGCGAGGAGAACAACGATAACAGCGATGACGACAATTCGCTTCTCCTTCGGATTTAATTGACCGAAAGCTTGCTTGATTGCGAGTCGCTGTTGGCTTAAGCGCCGCAGTTGATCGTGCATGGTAGCCTTGAATGTGACAGCATCGGCCATATTGGATCCGCGGTGAAACGAATGATAACACATTCGGCCAGAGCCGCGTGCGAAAAACGGACTGGTAGTCTCGAAACAATGGTTTAGTAGTCAAAGCTGATGCGTGGGAGAATCGTCGGCGTAATTTTTGTTGTTTTGCTCTTCTGCGGCGCTGCTCTCGCGCAGGAAGGGTATGAATTTCTAACCGAGATCCCGATCGGCGGCGATGGCGGCTGGGACATTTTAACGATCGATTCGGCCACGCAGCGTCTTTATCTCTCGCAAGCGACGAAAATTGTCGTCGTCGATTTAAATAAGAACGCTGTTGCCGGCGAGATCGCTGACACGCCGGGCGTTCACGCTTTCTTGGCCGTTCCTGAACTACAGCGCGGCTTTTCCTCAAACGGAAAGGAAGCGAAGTCGAGTGTTGTCGATCTAACAACCTTCAAGACAATTTCGAAGACCGATACGGGCCCGAGCCCGGACGCAATCGTTTACGAACCGAAGCACAGTGAGATTTATGTTTTCAATCACACCGGAAATTCGGCTACAGTCGTCGAGGCCAAATCCGCGAAAGTTGTAACGACGATCGCACTGGGCGGGAGTCCTGAGTTCGCGGCGCTCGATGAGGTGGCAGGCCGTGTTTACTGCAACGTCGAAGATAAAAGCGAAGTCGTGGTGATCGACACGGCGAAGCACGAAGTGATCGCGCAGTGGCCGCTTGCTCCCGGTGAAGAGCCAAGCGGAATCGCGTTGGACGCAGCGCACCACCGTTTGTTCTCGGGTTGTCACAACAAAATGATGACGATGCTCGATACCGAGACGGGCAAAGTTGTCGCGAACGTTCCGATCGGCGCCGGGGTCGATGGCTGTGCATTTGATGACGCAAACCAACTCGCATTCGCATCATGCGGAGATGGCACAACGACAATCGCGAAGGAAGAAGCGCCGGATAAGCTGACGGTCGTTCAAGTTCTGAAAACCGAACGCGGCGCGCGCACGATGGCGATCGACCCCAAAACCCATCGGATTTTTTTGCCGACGGCGCAATTTCAACCAGCGCCGAGTCCATCTCCTGGCGCTTCTCCGGCACGGCCGACGATTGTGCCGAACACATTGAAGCTTTTGGTTTACGGCCCAGCTAAGCCAGCAAAACTTTAGTCCGTGCGACGATTAGCGATTGCGATAGCGGTCGCACTTACAGCGCGATCGGCATTCGCGCAGGGCGGTCCGCCGATGATTACCGACGATCCGGGCACACCCGGTCCGGGCAAGTGGGAGAACAACATTGCGATCGCGTTTGAGCAACGATCCGATGCAACGCTGTACGATTTGCCGGCGATTGATTTGAATTATGGAGTCGGCCAGCGTATTCAGCTCACGCTCGAGACCGCGCCGGTTTTGTTGAAACGAAGCGATCATGGTCCGATCGGCGGTCTCGGCGGAACGGAGGCGGCGGTGAAATGGCGCTTTCTCGACGAAGAATCGAGCGGCTTCGATATGTCGATGTTTCCGCGAATCATTTTCAATATTCAACAATCATCCGCGCGCCGTGGCTTGGCCGAGGACGGCACGCGATTCCAAATTCCATTTCAAATCGCCAAAACGTTTGGGCGATTTCATGGAGACGCAGAATTCGGCCCTGTTGGCATCAGCGTTGGTCGAAGTGAATGGCTCTATGGAATGGTCGGCGGATTCGACGTAGCGAAGCCAACGATGTTAATGGCGGAGCTCCACGGCACGTCGCGAATGAACTTCAGCCAGCAAATATTGACCTTGAACTTCGGACTCCGTCACGAAGTTACTGAAACAAGGATTCTGATTGTCTCGCTTGGCCACGAAATTGTTTCGCCCGATAAACCGCTCGCGTTCATCGGCTACTTCGGCATGCAGTTGCTGTACTAATCCGCCACCACGGGGACCAAATACAATAACATCAGACAATACTGACAGCAAAGTAAGATAAAATCTGATGCCGATTTGGTTTAAAAACTGAGCCGAACATGCTTGTAAAGGAACGTGACTTTGCGGTAAAAAAGGCCATCGTGAAGACGTATACCTTAGCCTTTGTGTTGGTGTTGGGATCGTTTGCCTTGGTTTTCGCTGGTCCTGACGGGAAAGAGATGAAACAGGTCGCACCTGCGCCGACACCGTGTCCGAGCTGGACCGGTTTCGAAGTCGGCGGCTTTGGCGCGTTCGTAGAAGGCGTGGCCGATACCCACCTCGACCTGACAGGCGAATGGGAAGAGTTCCATGACGTTGAGGTCTTTCTACAGAATCGTGCCGAGCGCAGCTTCAGCACGGGCGGCGGGGAAATCGGCGGCTTGATCGGTTACAACTACCAGTTTGCTGGTAACTGGGTCATCGGCGCGGAATTTGACGGCGGCTACATGTTCTTGCGGAATGAAGTGGAGAGGCAGTTTTTGGCCACCTCGCCCGATCACGATACTGATTTGTTCGCCGCTGAGGCCTCCTACAAGACCCATTACCTCTTAACCGTTGGTGGCAAGCTCGGCTATGCTTTCTGCCACTGGATGCCTTACGCTACCGGTGGTGCTGCATGGGCCGACACCGACGTTAGTGCGAGGTTCGCCGAACCGGGTGAGGATTTCCGCTTCAACGGCAGCAGGGACAACACCCATACCGGCTGGTTTGTCGGCGGCGGCCTTGAGTACATGTTCAACAATCCTCACTGGCGGCTTCGCGCACAGTATCAGTACTGCGATTTCGGTAACACCGGCTTCACCAGGACTTTCGGCGATCCAGCTGACCCCTTCATCAGTCATCGCAGCGTTGATCTGAAAGAGCACGTCGTCCAGTTCGCCATCGTTTACGGTTTCTAGCAGTCTTGGTTAAGGATTAGTTTACTGTTCGCCGCTTCGTCCAAAACGAAGCGGCGAATTGTTTTTTCAGGAAACGTAGTCTCAAGGCCGCTCGAAAAACGCCGGTCGCATCTCTGCGTTGAGCCCGAGTCTGTTTCCTTCAATGGGAGCGCGGGCAAATTTTAATTTTAAAAAGCATGCTCTCCCCAGGCAGGGTGGCCCCGCCTAACGAGCAAGAATAATTCTAATTCCATCGGACTAACGAATTGGCCTAACGAATTAGTCTTTCGGTCTGTGGCTGATTCCGATAACAGTTTGCTTTGAGTAAATTTCTTGCACTTTCACGGCGTTCTACGTGGGGAAATGCTCAGCCTGAGACAAACGAAACACTTGTGACAGTTACGGTTTTCTGGTCGAATTTCGCGAGTCCTGAACACGCGCAAGACAGCGAAATATTCCTTGCGAGAGAGCGCCATCAGCGAATTGCACGACTCGTTGGCGGCAGACAGAACGTTGTCGCCCGGCGTTTTCGAAAAACTCCGGGACGCGATGCGGTCGAGCCGTTTGCTTTATGGCGACCGGCCAATCGGAGTCGCGCTTCGACCGCACTTTCTGGACGCGAAACAATTTGCCGCGCTGTCGCAAACTGCAGAAGCGATCGCGAGCGCGCTTGAAAAAGTGGCGACGGCAGTATTGCAATCGCCGGAGTTGATGACGCATCTTGGTTTGACCGATCTCGAGCGCAAACTCGCGCTGGTCGATCCGGGGTTCGCAAATGCCACGGTCAACGCGCGTGTGGACGGCTTTGTTCATGACGAACAAATCCGCTTCGTTGAATACAATGCCGAGAATCCTTCAAGCGTGTCGGATCAGGAAGGATTGAATCGCCTGTTGCGTGAAATTCCGGCGACGGCAAGCTTGGCGAAACGCTATCGTCTGCGCGAATTCTCCGCCGTCGAAAAGTTGTGCGAGACTCTGTTCAGCATTTATCGCGAATGGGGCGGCATCGGCGCGCCGAACATCGCGATCCTGGATTGGAAAAATTTACCGACCGCGCACGAATTCGCTCTGCTGCAAAATGCCTTTTTCGAACACGGGATTCGCACGATCATTTGTTCGCCAGACGAGCTGGAGTACAGCGACAACCGACTTCGTTGCGGCGATTTCCGGATTGATCTCGTCTACAAAAGAATACTCGTGCACGAGTTCCTCAGTCGCTACGACGAGACACATCCACTGACGCGTGCATACATGCACCACGATGTTTGTCTGGTGAATCCGTTTCGCTGCAAGATTCTGCACAAGAAAGCGAGCTTCGAGATGCTGACCGACGAACAAAGGCAAAGCTGGTTTAACGCGGCCGAGCGGGAGGCGATCCGTCGTTCCGTGCCATGGACTCGCCGACTTTCGGATCGGCTGACATTCCGTGGTGGCCGCGAAGTCGATCTGTTGAAATTTGTTCGCGAGAACCGGTCATTGCTCGTTCTAAAGCCAAACGATGACTACGGTGGGCGCGGTGTTTTCATCGGCCCGCATTTGGACGAAGCGGAATGGGGCAGAGCGATCGCAACTGCGCTCGCTGGAGATTACGTCGTGCAGGATGCGATCGATTTGCAGCCCGAAGAGTTTCCGATTTTTAGCGCCGCCGATTGGAACCTCCAGCCAATGTTCGTCGATACCAATCCGTTCCTATTTCGCGGCAAAGTCTGCGGCGCGATGGTGCGACTTTCGAATTCGCCGGTGGTGAATGTCACCGCCGGCGGTGGCGAGACCGGCTTCTTCGTCATCGAAGATAAAATCTAAGTGTGGGTGAAGAACCAGAAACGACGACGCCAAATCGCGCGCTCGCGCGAATTGCCAAGTTTTTTGGACTGAAGCGCAATCTCGTCATTCTCCTCCTCGCAATTTTCGTAATCGGAGCGGGCGAAGAACTCTGGCTGCGATTCGTGCCGAAATTTCTACTGGCCCTCGGCGCGAGTGTCTTTGTGATTGGTCTTTACGATGCTCTGCGCACCTTGCTCGGCGCCGCTTACGCCTATCCCGGCGGCGTGGTTGTGGATCGTTGGGGACATCGGCGCGCGTTTCTTGCATTCAACATTGTTTCGATGATTGGGTACACGCTCGTGCTGTTCGTGCCGCATTGGGGCGCGGTCATCGCTGGCATGTTTCTGTTTCTTTCCTGGAGCTGCTTTTCGTTGCCTGCGACGTTTTCACTGGTGGCGGCCGCCCTTGAAGCAAATCGCCACTCTATGGGCATCGGCGTTCAATCAGTGATCAAACGGTTGCCGATTATGATTGCGCCATTTTTTGGCGGCTTGTTGATCGATCGCTTTGGCGTCATCGGCGGCGTCCGAATCGCACTCGTCATTTCGATGCTTCTTTCGGGCGCAACGCTTTTTGTGCAGCACAGATTGCAAGACGAACCGAAACCAGAACCGGCGCAGAAAGAGCGACTGAATTTTGGGGAGAGCTTGCGCGCGTTCAATTCGTCGATGCAGCGATTGCTACTGAGCGATGTGCTGATTCGATGTTGCGAACGCATTCCCTACGCGTGGGTCGTAATTTTCGCGATGGATTACATCGGGGTAAGTGCAAAGGGAGTCGGTGTTCTCGTCACCGTTGAAATGCTGGCTGCGATTTTGTGCATCATTCCAGCGTCGCACTACGCTGATCGCTATGGACGCGAACCGTTCGTGATCGTGACCTTCATCATGTTCACGCTTTTTCCGATCAGCCTGATGGTCTCGCGGACATTCCCAGCATTGTTGATCGCGTTCGCGATCCGCGGCTTCAAGGAATTTGGGGACACTTCGCGAAAAGCGCTCATCATTGGTTATTGCGATCCCGGGCGCTGTGGCCAAATGATCGGCGCGTACTATTTAGTGCGAGACCTGATCGTGAGTGCAGCCGCGATCCTCGGCGCGTACCTTTGGAAGCAGGGAGCGGCGCTGAATTTTCTGATCGCGGCCGCGCTTGGAATCGTGGGAACAATTTTCTACATCAAGACTAGGCGCGATCAACGCGTGGAAGAGGTGGAAGAGATGAAAGTGGAAATCTCGCGCCGCCGGTTCCAGTAAGATGGAACTATTTTGGCACGTCGCTCGCGTCACCAAGAAATTCCCAGCGCTGGAGCGAAATCGGTACGTTGCCGTTTTTCCAAACGAAATCGTGGAAAGCACGCAGACTGAAATGATCAGCCTGTTTCATCTGCGCTTCGGCCAGAAATTTCATGATCTGGAGCTTACCGATCTGGTAATCGATTGCTTGCCCGGGCCCGGTTGAAAACGCAGTCGCTTCCTGACGCGCGGTCTGCTCGTCCATCGGAACGTTGTCGTGCAGATATTTTGCAGCTTCATCGAGCCGGAACTGACCGAGCGCGAGCTTTACGTCCACTTCGACGCGTAGCGCGCGCAATCTCATAAAATTATAAATGATCTCGCGCGTGTGCGGGCTGTCGTCGAACAGTCCGGCCTGCAACATCATTTCCTCAGCGTAAAAGCCGATGCCTTCGTTCGCGCCGGAATCGTAATAATGCCGGCGAATCTGGTCCTCGTGTTTCCAGGAAAGACAAAGTTGGAAGTAGTGGCCGGGAATTCCTTCGTGTACACAAATCGGCCGTGGGTCCATCGCGGTAGCGCGCCAAAAATAGCCGAGATTCGCCGATGGTTCCGGCACGTAGCGAATGCAGTTTTCCTTCAAACGTGACGGCGAAGTGAAATCGTCTGTTTCGGTAAAACCGACAGCGCGCAAATAATCCGGCGTTAAGCGCAACGTCCAATGCTGGACCCAGGCCGGAACAGTTAGAATGTCGTGGCTCTCCAGAAATTCCCGAACCTGGCGTTCTTTGTCGGCCGCGTCTTTGATCCAACTGTCGACGCTTTGGGCAATCGTCAACGACGGCAGGTTCTTGTTTCGATTCGTTTCGTACGCTTCGAACGCAACCGCGCGGCTCCATTCCTGATGGCCCATTGCTAGAAGCTCTTCTGGTGAATAAGGCATTAGCGCGACGTTCTTGAGAAAGAAAACGTAGGCGTTGCGACCGAGAGCGGTTTCATTGGGAAGTGACGGGAGCAATTGCTCCAAGTAGTTCCGATATTTTTCGAGCGCCTCCGACGCGCGATCAGTCGCTCCGTAGAGCTCCTGTTCTTTAAGCGTCGTCGATTTCGCCAGCGCGCTTGCCATCTCGTGCAGGTGCGGCCGAATATTTTCCAGAGCCTGGATCGCGACTCGCGCGAACGGCGCCGGTGGCTTTGCCAAGTTCTTCGCCGCTTGTTCTAGAATCGACGGAATGTTCTCGATCCGCGTCAGGATCTCGCGACTGCGCGCTTCGTCATAGGGCGCGGGCACGGTCAGCGCTTCGACCAGCGCGGTCAAGGTTTGCCCGATGTAAAAGGTCGGATCGCGGCGCCAGCTCGGATTAACGTCGAGTTCCCAGCGAACTCGCGACAAAGCCGAGCCGACTAATCGGTAATCGACTTGCTTGTCTATCGGCCACGAACGTGGATCAATTTTTTTCCAACGCGTTTCGAATTCGGCCAAATCCTTTCGGCGTTTGTCGATACCGGCACGCGACCAATCGCGCACTCCTCCCGGACGTTCCATTCGCGGCACGTCGTCGCCATTGAACGGCGCGTATTTGGCGCGCCACGTCCAAAAATCGTCTGCCAGTTTGTTGAGCGGTGCGGTGTCTTGCGCCCAGAGCGATACAGCCGCCGAAATCAGGAACAGGAGTGTCGACAGCGTTTTCATTCGTCCCCCCAATCCGCGTTTTGTCGAATTGTAATCACCGCCGGCGTCTTATCCGACCAATAAGTTGATGCTCCAACCAATCGGGCGCCGCGTCGAGTTTTGTCGGAATTCCTCCATGCTGATGCACGCTCCAAAATTCGACCGGACTATTTTCCTTTTGTCGTGCGAAGACGATCGCCTCGCCGTCGGGAGCAAAAATTGGATTGACATCCCGGCCTGAATTGTCGGTCGTGAGTTGGCGCGCAAATTTTCCGTCGTCGCGATAAAGACAGAGGTGCGAAGGAACCGTCCCCTCCACTTGCAAATAGCGGACCGCGATCACGATTTCGGACGCAGCGCGCGCATTGATCGCGAGCAGTAAGACTATTGCCGCAATCAGAATTCGCGCAGTCACATTCATCAGCGCAGCGGCAGCTCGACCGCGCTCGCGTGCTCGGCATCGTGATAAACTTTCACACGCGCGATGCGCGCGTCTTTCGCGGTTTCATCCGCCACCACGCCGCCAGAGCAATAATTCTTCTGCCAGAAGATCGAGTTCACAGCAGTAACGACGAGGCGCAACCGGCTTCCTTTCATTAACTTTCGCGCAACGAATAGTCCGGGATCGAACATGCATTTCACGATTTCGCCGGGGTTGACCAGCTTCGCTTCGCGCAGCGATTCGCGGTAGCGCAAGCGACGCAAATCGCTCCAGAGCGCGATACTAGTGCCATCCGGTTGGATCTCGTACAGATCGGCTTCAAAATCGATATCCGGTGTGTCGATTGACACCCATAGGGTTACCGATGGACAGCCGACGAGTGGCGTTTCGTCCGGCAGCTGCATTGTGTGATAAACAAGCCCGTCATCGCCAATGCTAAGTGGTAGTCTCTGATCGATCACGGCTCTCTTATCGTTTGGCTCAACACCTTCGACTGTTTCGCCGCGCCTGGTATCGAGCGGATTGTAAGTGAATTGGTCCGCGCCGTTCGCGGATTTCGCGGGCGTCAGCGAGCCCGAACGAAAGACGCTGTTAGCGTCGCCGTTTTTCGAGTTGAGATAAAATGTTTTCGGATTTGCGATCAGGCTCGCGTAACTATCGGTGTAATTCCAATCACCGTTCGCGCCTGAATTTCCGGCCGCAAGCAGATAATACGCGACCTGGTTTTTCAAAAACTGCGGCTTCGCGCCGTTCTTCATCGTCCAGTCGTACCACTGCCGGTGCAGATCGTTAAGGTCAACCATCGCCCCAGACCCGAATTTTATCCCGCCAACTTCGTCAGTTGGCGTGCGTGTTCCCGCGTGGTCCCACGGTCCGATGATCAAAAAATGCTTCGCGCGCGCTTCCGGTGACGCATTCGCCATATGATCGCGATAAAATGTCATCGCACCCAGCTCGTCGCCGTCGTACTGGCCGGTAATCGTCAAAATCGGCAGCGAGATCTTTTGAAACTGCTCTTTGGTCGGCACCATCGCGTCGTAATAGGAATCGGCGGTGGGATGTTTCAGAATCCGTTGAAAGTTGGCAGACGGATTTCCGATGAACGAATCGAGCGTTTTGAACGCGATATGGTTTTTGTAGGCGTCGAGAAATTTTGTCCGCCAGAGTTTGGAATCGCCAAACAGGTTCAGCTGGCCCGCTTTGCCGCTGGTGAATGTGAACCATTGCATGTCGTACATCTCGCCGACGTTATCGAGCGACGGATAATCCAGCGGCGGATGCGCCGCTGCAGCCGGAACAATCGTGGCGAGATGCGGTGGAAATTCTTTCGCCGTCGCCCATTGATCAAATCCAGCGTACGACCCGCCCCACATTGCAACCTTTCCGTCACAAAACGGTTGTTGCGCCAACCACTCGACCACGTCATGGCCGTCGTGCGGTTCCTGAGCGAACGGTTCGAATTCCCCGCCGGAATTCCCGCGGCCGCGAACATCGACCAGCGCGAACACGTAGCCGTGACATGCGAAATATGCAGCGCGCGGATGATAACTGTCCGAGATGTAAGGCGTGAGCGTGAACACGACCGGCGTTTTCGGCGCTGAACCATCCGGCGTTTTCGGCAAATAAAGCGTCGCGTTTAGTTCAACTTTATCGCGCATCGGGATCTTGACCCCCCAGCGAATGTTGTAATCCGAGGCCGGCACCGGAGTCGCGCTCGCCCCCGCCCTTGGCTCGGGAGATGGACCTTTCGGTGGGTTAGTTTGCGCGAACGCGGATCCGAGGATCGACATTGTCGCCAACAAAAAAATGACTAGTCGGTGGAGCATCAAACCATTGAAGCTAAAGCCAATGTGCGAAACAAGAGCGGAGGCGTAGCACCCAGCCTTGATTTGTGTCCGCAAAATTTCTATACCGCTGGGATGAACGTTCCCGCTTGTTCTCGATTCTACCGCTCCCTGTTCGTAACGTTTGGCTTCGCTCTTTGCGCGATCGCGACGACCCCAGCTGCCGACAAGGTTATTGTTCTCAAGGCCGCCCGCTTGTTCGATGGCAAATCGAAAGCGCTGGTGCAAGACGGCGTCGTTCTCGTTCAAGGCAACAAAATTGCGGACATCGGCAGCAACTTGGAGGCGCCTGCTGACGCGCAGGTCATCGATTTGGGCGATGCGACACTTTCTCCTGGGTTTATGGATGGGCATACGCATCTTACGCTCGATTTTTCCGGCAATTACAACGAGCGCCGACTGAAAGAAGTCGATCTCAACGTTTCGGAACAAGCGATCTTGGCGACGCGATATGCGCGCGCGACGGTGGAAGCCGGATTCACAACCGTCCGCGATCTAGGCAGCCGCTTCCCCGGCAGCCACGAATTTGTCGATGTTGCGTTGCGGAATTCGATCAACAAAGGCGTAATCGTCGGTCCGCGAATGTTGGTTGCCACGTTTGGAATTGGCGCGACTGGCGGACACTTCGATCCGACGAGCGGTTTTCGCGACATGCTTTTCGGGCGGGAACCCGATTACAGCGCAGGAATCGCCGACGGCCCGGATGCAGTTCGCAAAGCAGTGCGCTTCGAAGTTAAGAACGGCGCGGATGTAATTAAGGCGGCGGTCTCGGGCGGCGTCCTATCGCTTGCTGATGAAGTGGATACGCCACAGCTTACACCCGCCGAAATGGCGGCCTTAGTGGATGAGTCTCATCGACTTCGAAAGAAAGTTGCGGTCCATTGCCACGGAGATCAGGCGGCCAAGGAAGCGATCGAAGCCGGCGTAGATTCGATTGAACACGGCTCGTTCATGAAACCAGAGACGCTCACATTAATGAAAAACAAAGGGACGTATCTTACGCCGACGTTGATGGCAACGGAATGGATTTTAGGCAAGATCGACAATTACCCGCCAGCGTTGCAGGCCAAAGCGAAGGCCGCCGGCGCGGCGCGCTCGGACATGTTCCGGAATGCGATGAAAATGGGAATCAAGATTTCATTCGGAACCGACGCCGCTGTTTTTCCGCACGGACAGAACGCAAAAGAATTCAAACTGATGGTCGATTTGGGAATGCAGCCAATCGACGCGCTGAAAACGGCGACTGGAAACGCGGCCGATCTTTTCGGAATCGCTCAGAAAACGGGAACGCTCGAGAAAGGAAAACTCGCGGACGTCATCGCGATGCCGGGCGATCCGACCAGCGACATCACCGCGACCGAACGGGTCTCGTTCGTGATGAAAGAAGGAAAAATTATCAGGAACGGTCCGCCGAGCACACAGTCTGCCGCCGATGCAGGCGAAGCACCGTCGGGGATTCCAGCTGATTAACAGAACGCGAGATTAACTCTTAGTGGAGTCGACGGTCCCCGTAAAGAACGGGGACAAGCACGCCGCTCGGAACTACGGCAATTCGTGCCGAATCGCTCGATGCATTGATTAAAGTAAAGCGATGCTCCCGAGCCAACGTAAACCGGGAAAACGTGTACGGCTGGGCCCTCGATAAATTGCGGATTTCTCCAGTCGATAGCGACAGGACGGGAGAGGGAATACGAAGCCACTGCCACTAATCGCTGAAATTAATCGATCGCGGATCACGAACGTCGCCGCGATTGTCGTAATCGTACAGATTGTAAGGCGTAAATCTCCAATTCCGGACACTATTGGTTGGAAACAAATCGTTTCCGAACGCATCAATTTCGCTTTCGAGCGGAATCGAACAGCCTACCACAGTAGAGATAACTTAAAGGAGGCGAATCTCCCCGCGGCTTGCGGCGTGAAGAATGATTTTGACATCCGCTAGCGCTCATCTATTGTGCGCTCCCAATTTACCGCAGGAGAGCCGAAAACTCGTTCGTACTGCAAAAAATTATGCAACAGAAACGCAGTAAACGTTACCGCGCGGCCGCCGAGCAGGTGGACCGCAAAAGAGCTTACAGCCTGACCGACGCGGTCGCGATGCTGAAGAAGTTTCCGCCAACCAAGTTCGATCAAACGGTGACGGTTTCATTCCGACTCGGCGTCGATCCGAAACAATCGGATCAAATGGTCCGTGGGACGTGTGCGCTTCCGCATGGCAGCGGTAGATCCGTTCGTGTTGTCGTTTTCGCTGAAGGTACGGCCGCTGACGCGGCAAAAGAAGCAGGCGCCGAGCACGTCGGATTTAAGGATTTGATACAAAAAGTTCAGGAAGGATTTCAAGATTTCGACGTCGCAGTCGCGACCCCAGGCGCCATGGCCGAAGTCCGCAAGCTTGGAAAAGTTCTCGGTCCCCGTGGGCTGATGCCAAACCCAAAAGCCGGTACGGTTGCCGAAGACACCGCGAAAGCAGTTCAAGAAGTGAAAGCCGGCCGAGTTGAGTTCAAGCTCGACAAGAACGGCAACGTCGCCGTGCCGGTAGGAAAATGTTCGTTCGAAGAGAAAGCGCTGGTGGAAAACAGCAATGCGGTGATCGAAGCGGTCGTGCGCGCACGTCCGGCGACCGCAAAGGGCCGCTATCTTGACGCGGTGACGTTAAGCGCGACAATGTCGCCCGGCCTTAAGCTAGACCCATCACCCTATCTCGCCGGCCAGGCCGCCTAAGACATGAGACCAGAGAAAGCCAACATTGTTTCTGATCTCTCGAAAGAGTTGAAGGATTCGTCCTTCGTGCTGGTGACCGATTACCAGCATATGAAGGTGGATGATTTCAGCGAGCTGCGGAAACGCCTGGCTGTGACTGGCGCGGAAGTTCACGTTGTTAAGAACAGTTTTTTGAAACGGGCGATGGCCGATTCGGGTCTTGCCGCTGGCAACGGAGAATTAACCGGACAGACCGCTGTCGTCACCGGCCATAAAGATGTCGCGCCCGTTGCGAAGGTTTTGAAAGCCTTCGCGGCGGAGTTCAAGAAGGCAATGCTGAAGCGCGGCTTCATCGATCGCACGCAAGTTCCAACCAAGGAAATCGAGCAGCTGGCTGATTTGCCGCCGCGCGAAGTGTTGCAGGCGCAATTGCTTGGTTTGCTGCTTTCGCCGGCGACGAAATTAGTTCGCTTGCTTAATGAACCGGCAGCGTCGCTCGCCCGATTGTTGAAAGCGAAAAGCGAAAAGGAGGGCCCGCCCGCAGCGGAAACGCCCGCGGCATAAATTTCTGTCTCGCGAGTGCGGGACGAAACAAACGAAACACTGTCCGGATCGGCGGCTGTCGATCTTAAATTTCCGGGAGCTCTTGGAAGCGGCAATTGGAGGAATAAAATGGCAGACACAGATAAATTGGTGGAGCAACTCAGCGGCCTGTCCGTGCTCGAGATTGCTGGATTGGTAAAACAGCTCGAAGAGAAATGGGGCGTGAGTGCGGCGGCGCCAGTGGCAGTCACGGCCGCTCCAGCGGGCGGCGCAAGCGGAGCAGCAGTTCCAACAGCGGAAGAGAAAGCCACGTTCGACGTCATTCTGAAAGAGATGGGCGCGAACAAGATTGGCGTGATCAAGGAGATCCGCGGCGCAGTGCCGGGACTCGGTTTGGCCGAAGCAAAGGCCCTTGTCGAAGGCGCTCCCAAACCAATCAAGGAAGCCGTGACCAAGCAGGAAGCTGAAGACATCAAGAAAAAAGTGGAAGCGGCTGGAGCGAAGGTCGAAATCAAGTAATAGAATTTTTAACCAGCGGCCGTCTTGCAATTTGTCTTGCCAGGCGGCCGTTTTGTCTTAATCTCGGGTTTCGTTAGAAGTAAGGAGACTTATTTTTAACCTGCAGTTTGCGGGAAAGTTTGAATTGGCAGCAAAACGGTGGAGGTCGATTTGACAGACCGCTGTTTTGAAACTATTTTTGCACCCATCGCTCTCCGGTTGATGCCGTAAGCTCTTGTACGCATGCGGCCGCAATTTATTGTGGGCCGGTGCGAGTTTAACCCCATGCCCTGGTGATTATGTCGGAACGAGATTCAGAACGCATCCACTTCGGAACAATCAAGGAAGCTATCGAGCCTCCAAACCTCATTGAAGTTCAACTCAACTCTTACGTCGATTTCCTCCAGAAAGACGTCCCGTTTGCCAGGCGCAAGAACCACGGCCTCCAAGCCGTCTTCAAAGAAGTTTTCCCGATCGAGAGCTACGACGAAAAGGCAGTCCTCGACTTCAGCCATTATGAGATCGGCGAACCGAAGCTGAGCGCGCTCGAGGCTCAGCGTGAAGGCCAGACTTACAGCGCGCCCCTTCACGTCACTTTCCAACTCCGCGAAGAAAAAGGGACAAAAGAAGAAAAAGTTTACATGGGCGAAATCCCGCTCATGACGCCGCAGGGCACGTTCGTAATCAATGGCGCCGAGCGCGTGGTTGTTTCACAGTTGCACCGCTCGCCGGGCATCGCGTTTGAATCGACCGTTCACCTTAACGGCAAAGTTCTTTACAGCTTCCGGATCATCCCGGACCGCGGCTCGTGGATCGAAGTCCAGTTCGATACCGCGGATCTGCTTTACATTTATCTCGATCGCCGCAAGCGCCGCCGCAAATTCCTGGCGACGACATTCCTGCGCGCTCTCGGCTACGGTTCCGACGAGGAAGTCATCAAGCTTTTCTACAACATCGAGAACCTGAAGCTGAGCGAGAAGCTCGACGAAGAAAAACTCGCGACCAAGGTTCTGACCGCTGAAGTCCGCGATGGCGAAGTAACCCTGGCTCGTGCGTTCGAACCGCTGACTCTGGCCACGGTTCGTCAAGTCATGGGACTCGGAATCAAAGAAGTTAAGGTCATCGACATCTTGAACGACGACACGGTCGTCAAGGCGCTGCGCAAGGATCCAGCGCACGATCAGGAAGAAGCGTTAAAGGATATTTATCGCCGCCTCCGCCCTGGCGATCCGCCCACTGTGGCGAACGCCCGTACTCTGCTGAAGCGGTTGTTCTTCGATCCGAAGAAATACGATCTCGGTCGCGTTGGTCGCTACAAGATCAATCAGAAGCTCGGCATCGATGTCGATCTTCAGGAGCGAATTTTAACAGACAAAGATTTCATCGCGGCAATTAAATACTTGATCAACTTGCGCCGCGGCGAAGGGACTCTCGACGACATCGACCACCTGGGCAGCCGCCGCGTTCGCACCGTTGGCGAATTGCTCGCGAATCAGTGTCGTGTCGGCCTCGCCCGCACGGAGCGCTTGGTGAAGGAACGCATGACTCTGTTCGACATCAACGTCGACGGCATGACACCGCAAAAGCTCGTCAATCCGAAGGCCCTCAGCGCCGTGATCCGCGATTTCTTCGGCCGCTCGCAGCTTTCGCAATTCATGGATCAGACGAATCCGCTCGCCGAGTTGACGCACAAACGGCGTTTGTCAGCGCTCGGACCAGGCGGTCTTTCGCGCGATCGTGCGGGATTCGAAGTCCGCGACGTTCATCCGTCGCACTACGGCCGCATTTGTCCGATCGAAACTCCGGAGGGTCCGAACATCGGCCTCATCAGTTCGATGTCGACCTTCGCGCGCATCAACGAATTCGGTTTTATCGAAACGCCGTATCGCAAAGTTCACAACGGCCGCGTCACGGACGAGATCGAGTATCTCACTGGCGACAAGGAAGAGAATTTCCTGGTGGCCCAAGCCAACGCGCCGATTGACGGCCGCGGCAATTTCACCGGCGAAAAAGTTTCTGTCCGTTACCGCGGCGACTTCCTCGAAGTCGAACCTTCGAAGGTTCACTACATGGACGTGTCGCCAAAGCAGCTGGTTTCGGTGGCGGCGGGATTGATTCCGTTCCTCGAACACGACGACGCAAACCGCGCGCTTATGGGTTCGAACATGCAGCGCCAAGGCGTACCGCTCATCGTTTCGGAAGCGCCACTTGTCGGAACCGGTTTGGAAGCGAAAGTCGCGCGCGATTCACGCGCCGTGCTGTTGGCAGTTGATAGTGGAAAGGTCGCGTCGGTAATAGCGGATCAAGTCATTGTCACCAAGGACGGCCACATCCCCGAGCATCGGAAGCGAATCAAGACCGATCCTGAAGAAGGAATTTACGTTTACGAACTGCGCAAATTCATGCGCTCAAACGCCGGCACATGCGTGAACCAGAAACCAATCGTGAAGAAAGGCCAGCATGTGAAGAAGGGCCAGATCATCGCCGACGGGCCGAACACGCAGCATGGCGAACTCGCGCTCGGTCGCAACGTGCTCGTCGCGTTCATGCCCTGGAATGGTTACAACTTCGAAGACGCCATCATGATCTCAGAGAAGGTCGTGAAGGAAGACACCTACACTTCGATCCACATCGATGAATTCGAAATCGGCGCCCGTGACACTAAACTCGGACCCGAAGAAATCACACGCGACATTCCGAACGTCAGCGAAGAAGCGCTGCGCAACCTCGGCCCAGATGGCGTGGTTCGCGTCGGAGCGGAAGTGAAACCGGGCGACATTCTCGTCGGCAAAATCACACCGAAGAGCGAGACCGAACTTGCGCCGGAAGAACGCTTGCTTCGCGCGATCTTCGGTGAAAAAGCGGCCGACGTTAAGGACACGTCACTCACCGTTCCGTCAGGGACCTACGGCATCGTCATGGATGTAAAGGTTTCTTCGCGAAAGGAAATGTCGCGCGAAAAACTGACGCCGGCGGAAACCAAGAAGCAGATCAAGGCAATCACGGAGGAGCATCGTCGCAAGAAGGAAGAATTGACAGAGCAGCTGACCGATTCGCTCTCGAACATTTTGTTGGGTGAAAAAATCCCGCTCGACGTCGTCAACGCTGAGACTGGTGAGATCATCATCCCGGCAAATCGCAAGATCACCAAGACGCTCCTGCGGAAGCTCGCGAACGTTTACGATCACATCGAGATCGATCCGAGCCCAATCCGGAACAAGATCCGCGAGATTATCGGGCATTACGAACATAAGTTCGCCGAGCTCGAACTCGACCGAGAGCGATCGATGGACCGCGTGGAAAGCGGTGATGACATCGATCCGGGTATCATCAAGCAGGTTAAAGTTTACATCGCGTCGAAGCGCAAGCTTTCGGTCGGCGATAAAATGGCGGGCCGCCACGGAAACAAAGGCGTCGTGGCGCGCATCGTTCCGGAAGAAGACATGCCATTCCTCGCGGACGGAACTCCGGTTGAGATCGTGCTCAACCCACTCGGTGTGCCGAGCCGTATGAACGTCGGTCAGGTTTTAGAAACGCATCTTGGCGTCGCCGCCAAGGCGCTCGGATTCAAGGTCGCGACTCCCGTTTTCGACGGAATCAAGGAGAGCAAGATCCGCGATTATTTGAAGGACGCCCGAAAGAAGGAAGGATTTAGTTGGGTCCAGGAAAACGGCAAGGCGCGGCTGTTCGACGGGCGCACCGGCGATCCGTTCGATCAGGAAGTTGTCGTTGGTTACATCTACATGATGAAGCTCGGCCACCTGGTGGCCGACAAAATCCACGCGCGCGCGGTTGGTCCTTACTCGCTCGTCACGCAACAACCGCTCGGCGGAAAGGCCCAATACGGTGGTCAGCGGTTCGGCGAGATGGAAGTTTGGGCGCTCGAAGCATACGGCGCGGCTTACACGTTGCAGGAGTTGTTGACCGTGAAGTCCGACGACGTACAGGGACGCACCCGCATCTACGAATCGATCGTCAAGGGCGACAACTCGCTCGAGGCGGGCACACCTGAGTCTTTCAACGTGTTGATCAAGGAAATGCAGAGTCTCGGTCTCGACGTCAAAGTCGGGGGCCAGGCTCCGCAAACTGTTTTTGAACACCTCGCTTAATTTAAAAAACCATTCGGAGAATCAATGAACGAACATTCCTGGCGTGAGTTAGTAGGCGAAGAGCGAGCGGTCGGTTTCGACCAGGTCGCAATTGGAGTGGCCTCAAGCGACACAATGCGGTCGTGGAGCAAAGGCGAAGTCAAAAATCCGGAGACGATCAATTACCGAACGTTCAAACCGGAGAAAGGTGGACTTTTCTGCGAACGAATTTTCGGTCCGACCCGGGATTGGGAATGTTCCTGCGGAAAATATAAGCGAATCAAACACAAGGGCGTTATCTGTGACCGCTGCGGCGTTGAAGTCACGCTCGCGCGCGTGCGTCGCGAGCGGATGGGCCACATCGAGCTCGCCGTTCCGGTTTCACATATCTGGTTTTACAAATGCATGCCGTCGCGCATCGGTCTCATGCTCGACATGAGCGCGCGCCAGCTAGAGCGCGTGATTTATTATGAAGACTACATTGTCATCGATCCGGGCAAAACGCCGTTGCAAAAGGCGCAACTCCTGAACGAAGTCGAATATCGCGAAGCGCAGGAACAGTACAGCGACGATTTCGTCGCCGGCATGGGCGCAGAGGCGATCAAGAAGCTTCTGAGCGAGATCGATCTCAACAAGCTCAACAAAGAGCTGGAGAAAGCGATGGGCGCGACCAAGAGCAAACAGATTCGCAAGAAACTCGCGAAGCGTCTCAAGCTCGTGCAAGGCTTCATGTCGTCGCACGCCCGTCCGGAATGGATGATTCTCGATGTGTTGCCGGTGATTCCACCGGATCTGCGTCCGCTCGTTCCGCTCGAAGGCGGACGATTCGCAACATCGGACCTGAACGATCTCTATCGTCGCGTGATCAACCGAAACAATCGTCTCAAGAATTTGCTTCAGCTGAAAACGCCGGACGTCATCATTCGAAACGAAAAGCGAATGCTACAGGAGGCGGTCGACGCTTTGTTCGACAACGGTCGGCACGGCCGCGCTGTGACGGGCGCCGGCAATCGTCCGTTGAAATCACTCAGCGACATGCTCAAGGGCAAGGGCGGACGTTTCCGTCAAAACTTGCTCGGCAAACGCGTCGATTACTCGGGCCGATCCGTAATCGTTATCGGTCCGGAATTGAAACTGCATCAGTGCGGTTTGCCAAAGAAAATGGCCCTCGTTTTGTTCGAACCGTTCATCATTCGGCGGCTGAAAGATCTCGGTTACGTCCACACGGTACGCAGTGCGAAGAAAATGATCGAGCGGCAGACGCCTGAAGTCTGGGATATTCTCGATGAGGTCACGCGCGGACATCCAGTGTTGTTGAACCGCGCGCCGACGCTGCACCGATTGTCGATCCAGGCTTTCGAGCCGCAGTTAATCGAAGGCGAAGCGATCCGCATTCATCCCCTCGTTTGCACCGCCTACAACGCGGACTTCGACGGCGACCAGATGGCGGTCCACGTGCCGCTTTCGGTCGAAGCTCAACTCGAAGCACGCATGCTCATGCTCGCGCCGAACAACATTTTCTCGCCGTCGAGCGGGAAGCCGATCACGACGCCTTCACAAGACATCACGCTCGGTTGCTACTACATGACGCAGAATCCGCGCGCGGCGAAAAAGGATGGGCATCTTCCGCTTTTCGCAGACCCAATTGAAGTCGAATTTGCTATGGCGGAGGGCACGATCAAAACCCACGATCGAATTCGTTTCCAAAATCCAGACTTCGGTAAACAGACGATTTTTGGAAAGTCCGACGTCAAAACCATAGAGACGACGGCAGGCCGTGTAATCTTCAACCAGATTTGGCCGAAGGAACTTGGCTTTTTCAATAAGCCCGCTGGCAAGAAGCAACTTAGCGACATCATTTGGCGCTGCTATCAGGTCGCCGGACCGGCCGCAACAGTGGCGACGCTCGACAAATTGAAAGAGCTCGGATTCACCGAAGCGACCAAGGCCGGTATCTCGATCGGCATTTCGGACATGATCATTCCGAAAGAGAAAGAGACCGAGCTGGAGAACGCGTACAAACAGATTCGCCAGGTCGAGCAGCAATATCGCAAAGGCATCATCACCGACGGCGAGCGTTACAACAAGATCATCGACATCTGGACACACGCCGGCGACGAGATCTCGAACGTCATGTTCCGGACTCTGGAACACAATGATGGCCGCAAGGAACTGAATCCGGTCTTCCTGATGGTGGACTCCGGCGCGCGGGGTAATCGTCAACAAGTTCGTCAGCTCGCCGGCATGCGCGGTTTGATGGCGAAACCGAGCGGCGAAATTATCGAACGCCCGATCACTTCGAATTTCCGCGAAGGCTTGAGTGTGCTCGAGTATTTCATCTCGACTCACGGCGCCCGCAAAGGTTTGGCCGACACCGCGCTCAAGACTGCCGACTCCGGTTATCTCACGCGTAAACTGGTGGATGCAGCACAGGATGTCATCATCAACGAGGAAGATTGTGGTACGGTCAACGGCATCGTCGTTCGCTCCATTTACGAGGGCGACGAAGAGGTTGTCGATCTCGGACAGCGCATCATCGGCCGCGTCAGCTGCGAAACAATTGCCGACCCGGTCGACAAGAAAAAGAAGATCGTCAAAGCCAACCAGCTGATCGACGAGAAGATCGCGTCGGAGTTGCAGCGCATCGGTGTCGAAGCGTTAAAAATCCGGTCTGTGCTCACTTGCGAATGCGGTCGCGGCGTCTGCTCGATGTGTTATGGGCGCAACCTCGCTACCGGCCAGTTCGTGAAGATGGGCGAAGCGGTTGGGATTATCGCCGCACAATCGATCGGTGAACCAGGAACGCAGTTGACGATGCGGACATTCCACATCGGTGGAACCGCAAGCCAGACGTTCAAGCAGCCGATCATCAAGGCAAAGAACGACGGTCGCGTTCAGTTCCACGATCTGCGCACTGTGCAGGCGCTCGACGGCAGCTGGATCGTGTTGAGCAAGAACGGCTCGATCAGCGTGCACAACGCCGAAGGCCGTGAGCTCGAACGCTACAACGTTGTAATCGGCTCAATGATTTCCAAAGACGACGGCGCCCAAGTGAAGAAAGGCGAAACGTTCGTGCAATGGGACCCATACAACGTTCCGATTTTGACCGACAAGAGCGGCAAAGTTGAATTCCGGGATATGATCGCGGGAGTCACCATCAAGCGCGATGTCGATGAAGCGACCGGCCTAATGGGCACGGTCATCATCGAGCACAAGGAAGATTTGCATCCGCAAATCGTCATCGTTGGCGACAAGAAGGAAGTGCTGGCGAGCTATTCAATTCCAGCAGGCGCACACGTTATCGTTGAAGAAAACCAGAAGGTTCGCGCAGGCGCGTTGCTCGCGAAGACACCGCGAAAAGTTGCCAAGACCAAGGACATTACTGGCGGTCTGCCGCGCGTCGCCGAGTTGTTCGAGGCGCGTCGACCAAAGGACGCGGCCGAGATCGCTAAGATTGACGGCATCGTCGAAATGGGCGGGACCGTTCGAGGCAAGCGCCGACTGATTTTGAAAGATCCGGAGACGGGCGCAGAAGAAGAGCACCTCATCTCGTTGACGAAACACGTCATTGTGTTCAAGGGCGATTTCGTGAAGAAAGGTCAGCAATTGACCGAAGGTCCGATTGTGCCGCACGAAATTCTCGAAGTCTGCGGCCCGCAGGAATTGCAGGAGCACCTCGTGAACGAAGTGCAGGAAGTCTATCGACTCCAAGGTGTCGAGATTAACGACAAGCACATTGAAATCATCGTCCGCCAGATGTTGCGGAAAGTGAAGATCACCGATCCGGGCGACACGTCGTTGCTCTGGGGCGATCAAGTCGACAAGCTCGATTTCGAGGAAGAGAACAACCAAGTCGTCGAAAAAGGCGGGAAGCCGGCCGAAGCCGTTCCGGTGTTGCTCGGCATCACCAAGGCCTCGCTCGAAACCGACAGCTTTATTTCGGCAGCGTCGTTCCAGGACACCACTCGCGTGCTCACCGAAGCTGCGACGCTCGGCAAGGTCGATCGTCTCCGCGGATTCAAGGAGAACGTGATCATGGGTCACTTGATCCCGGCGGGAACGGGATTCCCAGCGCATCGTGAAGTCCGGCTGGTCGAGAAAGGCGAGCCGATCGGCGCACCGGCGATGGACGAAGCCGAGATGCAACCGGCAATCGGATAAGAACGACTATCAACAACAGTTGTAGGTCGTCTGTGGCAGACGTCGTGTAATCGATTGGCGTTTCACGGAAACGCCCTACAATTCGTTCCATGTCGATCGTAACCAAAACTGGCGATCGAGGCGAAACGTCGCTCATGTACGGACGACGCGTTCCGAAAAATGATCCTCGGGTTGATGCTTACGGTGCTGTCGATGAGCTAACGGCCGCGCTCGGCCTCGCACGCGCGAGTTGCAAAGACAAATTTGTCACCGAGCGGATTCATGCTGTCCAAAAGGAGTTAATCGACGTCATGGCCGAGCTGTCGACGTTGCCGGACGATCGTCAACGGTATGTCAACGACGGCTTCAGGGTTATCGACGCGAAGATGGTCGATCGTGTCACGTCGATGATTGTCGATCTGGAAAAGGACAAATCGCTTTATCCGAAGGGTTGGGTTATTCCGGGTGGCAACCCTATTTCCTCAGCGCTCGACCTGGCACGAACCATTTGCCGTCGCGCAGAACGGCAAGTCGCAGCGTTGAAAGATCCAAATCCGGAAATTCTGCGTTATCTCAACCGGCTTTCCGACTATTGCTGGATTTTGGCTCGCAAGACGGAGGCGAGTAACAGGAAATCGCGATAACGTTGACCCATGATAACCCTTCTCTTGGTCAGACGATCTCTTGTGCAAATCACGCTGATGTTTGTTGTGTTGTGTTCTACGGCGAGGTTCGCCGCACCGCAAAACGTTGTCCGGTCTGCCAATGCCCTGGGTCCAGCGAACGCGCCGGTGACAATTGAGTTCTTCAGCGACTTGCAGTGTCCGCAATGCGCTCGATACGAACCGATGGTAAAGAGCTTGAAAGCGGAGTTCGGAGCCAAAGTACGCATGGTGCTGCGGAATTTTCCATTGTCAGCACATGCGCACGCCCTGCTAGCTTCGTGTGCGGCGGAGGCAGCTGCCTCACAAGGAAAGTTTTGGGAGATGGCGGAAGCTCTTTACAAAACACAATGGATTTGGGCCAACGCGCCCGCGCCACGAGTGATTCTGATGGACCAGGCTAAGCAACTAGGATTGGACCTCGACAAGTTCCAAAAGGACCTGGACGGCACGGAAGTTCGCGAGCGGATTGGAGATGACCAACGGCGTGCACAGGCGCTTGGGGTAAAAACAGCACCGTCAGTCGTCATAAATGGCTATAATGTTCCGAACTCCGAGTTCAGCGAAGACGGTTTTCGCACCGCGATCAAGGCTGCTTTGGCCCAAGCAAGTCAGTGATGTGGTCAAAGCGCATTGCTCTCATCGCTGTCGTCGTCGGCTGCTTTGGTTTGGCCGACAGCGGGTATCTGACGATTAGACATCTTCAGGGCGGCTACATTCGCTGCGGAGACGACTGCTCGGCTGTTCTCGGCAGTAAGTACGCGGAGGGAGTCGCAGGCGTACCGTTGGCTGGATTTGGCGTGATGGCCTACGTCACTGTGATTACCGCGGCGCTCCTGGCCGCGCGCGGCTCGACGCTGGGACGAAAGGCTCTCGCTATTATGGCAACGATAATGGCCCTTGTAAGCTTGTGGCTGCTATATCTCCAGGCCTTTGTGATCCATTCCTTTTGCAAGTACTGCCTAGCGTCGGCGGCTGCTTCGTGGATCTTGGCGGGACTCGTCCTAGCCGAGCGACTCACCGCCACCAAGCGCAGCCCCAAGGGTTAAGAGGCGGAAATAGCGGTTGCGATTGTGGCCTACTTATAGCATCTTCCTCGTCCGTCGTTCCCCCTCTCTCGCGGCGGTACATTTTTGTATGGCGAACACAGTTGAACTAGTGCCTGAGCTCTTGGAGGCGGGCGTGCATTTCGGTCACCAGACCAAGCGCTGGAACCCGAAGATGAAGCCGTTCATCTTCGAACAGCGAAACCAGATCTACATTATCAATCTCGATGAAACGGTAAAGCAACTTCATCGCGCGACTGCGTTTCTTCAGGATGTGGCGCGTCGCGGCGGGAAAATCCTATTCGTTGGTTGCAAGAAGCAGGCTCAGGAAGCGATCAAGGAAGCGGCGTTGGCGTGCGGACAGTTTTATGTGAATCAACGTTGGCTGGGCGGGACGTTAACGAATCTCGCCACGATTCGGAAAAGCATTGGCCGGCTCAAGTACATTGAGCAGATCGAACAATCGCCCGATTACAAAAAAATGGGCAAACAGGAAATCGCGGCACTCAATCGTGAAGCGGCAAAGCTTCGCCGCAATCTCGACGGCATCATCGACATGGCGCAATTGCCCGATGCTGTGATTGTAATCGACACCACTCGTGAGCAGAACGCCGTGAATGAAGCGAGGCGACTCAACATTCCCGTAGTAGCGATCGTCGACACTAATGCCGATCCGGAAATGATCGATTATCCGATTCCTGGGAACGACGATGCGATTCGTGCGATTCGGATTGTGTTGCAAAAGCTGGTCGACGCGATCGTTTCGGCAAGTGGTGAAGCGCGGATCCGCGAACAAATCGAGATGGCCGGCGTTTCCGCTTAGCAGCGGCGACAGCCCAACAATTCAAATTAAGTTCAATGAGTGTTAAGACCGCGATCGACCCAAAAGTCGTCAAACAGCTCCGCGAAGAAACCAACGCGGGCATGATGGATTGCAAACGGGCGCTGGAAGAAGCCGGTGGCGATTTCAACAAAGCCGAAACGATTCTGCGGACCAAGGGAATCGCCAGCGCGAGCAAGAAAGCGTCACGCGCGACCAAGGAAGGAATCGTCGCATCTTACATTCATCTCCAGGGCAAGGTCGGTGTCCTCGTCGAAGTGAATTGCGAGACCGACTTCGTGGCGAAGAATGAAAATTTCCGCGCGTTCGTAAAAGACATCACGTTGCACATTGCGGCGGCGCACCCGCTGTATGTTAGCCGCGAAGATGTGCCCGGGAAATTGATCGAAGCCGAGCGCGAGATTTACAAAGCGCAGGTAAAAGGCAAGCCGGCCAACGTGGTTGATAAGATGGTCAATGGAAAACTCGACAAGTTTTACAGCACGGTTTGTTTGCTGGAGCAGGGATTCATTAAGAATCCCGATGTAACAATCAAGGGCCTGCTCAGCGCGAAAATCGCTGAGCTCGGTGAAAACATCGTCATTCGCCGATTCACCCGTTATCTTGTTGGCGAACCGCTGCCGTCCGAGGTGTAGGCCATATCTCTTTCCCCGCAGCCGGACGAAGGCTGGATATAGGTAACCGCCACGTTCGATTTTCCACCGCTGCTGGATTCGATCTCAAGGCGAACGTCGCAGAAATCCGTGCCGCTCGCGTCACGCCGAAATACGTGAAGACTGACAAAGTGTTTGCAGCTCATGTCGCCGACCGTTGGCTCACAAGCAGTGTCGGGGTCCACTAAATTTCGGTTTCGCCGACGCCTCCCATTTTTGGAAAATAGTGCGGCAGTCCCCCGGAAACAGTTCCGCGCATAGTCCCCTGCTCCTTTCCTTCATTGTTCGTCCAATGCTTGCCGGTCGCCGTGGTCGATTGAAATCTTTCTGCAGCGCGAATCCATGATGGTAAAGCTGCGAGCGGTTCCAGCTTTTGTTGCGGCAGCCTGTTCGTTACGTCTTTTTTCGTCGCCGCCACCTTTCACGACGTCTTCGGCCATGATCTTGTCGATATCTGGCATCTTGATTCCCATCTTCTCACCCTGCTTCTGGAAGACGAAAATGCGAAACTTCACAAGCGCGATCACCATGTTGGCGCTCGTGCCAATTCGCAAGCTGTAGAACAAATTGAAATTGCAAACGCGCCCCACTGAGCCGATACGATCTAACTACAGTTAGCTGCGCCAATGGGCCTGAAGAAATACAAGGAAAAACGCGATTTTTCGAAGACGGCCGAGCCGAAAGGCAGCAAGCCATTGCCGAAACAAGTGCACGGCGCAAGCCGGTTCGTGATTCAGAAGCATGATGCGAGCCGATTGCATTACGATTTCCGCCTGCAAATGGAAGGCGTGCTCAAGTCTTGGGCGCTGCCGAAAGGTTTGCCGTGGCAAAAGGGCGAGAAACATCTCGCCGTCGAAGTCGAGGATCACCCGATCGAATACGAGAATTTTGAAGGCATAATTCCTGGAGGGCAATACGGCGGCGGCACAGTGATGGTTTGGGACCGCGGCGGCTACTACGTTTACGGCGAGCAGCCGGTAAAATCTTTGGGCGAAGGTAAACTCCATCTCGTGCTTGCCGGCGAGAAAGCGCAAGGCGAGTGGACGCTAGTGCGAATCCGCGGCCGCGACGGGGAAAGAAATCAATGGTTGATTCTCAAAACCGGCGACAGTGTCAAACGGCCGGCGAAGAAAGACGAAGACCGTTCGGTCAAGACAGGCCGCACGATGAAACAAATCGCGGATGAACGAGATGCGGAATGGGAATCTGATCGGACCGCGGCAGATGGGCTTAAAGACACCAGCGAAAGATCGAAATTGAACGCACGCATCAAGGCGGCATTAAAAAAAAAGCCCCACAGCCGGCTGGCGACAAAAATGAAGCTGCCGACGATGCAGTTCGCTTGCTGAAAAAGCTGCCTCCGGCGAAACCGCGGTTTATCGAGCCGATGAAAGCGCGGTTGGTCGACGCTCCGCCGACTCACGGCGACTGGCTTTACGAACTGAAGTTCGATGGGATCCGTGCAATCGCAATTAAAGGCGGAAACAAGGCTTCGTTGATCTCGCGCAACGGAAACAAGCTGGATAAGCGTTTCCCGGAAATCGCAAGGGCCGTCCAGAAGTTACCGGTCCAAGAATGTGTGATGGACGGCGAGGTTGTCGCGCTCGATGAAGAGGGACGTTCATCGTTTCAATTGTTGCAAGCACTGGAGATGGAGGGACGAAAGGCGCCGCTTCGCCTTTATGTATTCGACTTATTGCAATTGAACGGCAAAAGCTTGTTGGAACTTTCAGTCGAGCAGCGCAAACAAGTGCTAGTCAAGGTTTGTGAAAATGTCGGCGATCCGATTCGCTATTCGGGAGAAATCACAGGCGATGTGAACTCACTGCTCGCTGAAGTAAAACGCCGCGGCTTGGAGGGATTGATTGGCAAACAGCGCAGCTCAAAATACGAGCCGGGTCGGAGAAGCGACGCGTGGATTAAACTCAAAGCTGTCCACGAACAGGAATTCGTAATCGGCGGCTACACGCTGCCGGCGGGCTCGCGCAAGCATTTCGGCGCGATCCTCATCGGCTATTACGACGGCGGTAAATTAAAATTCGCCGGCAAAGTCGGGAGCGGCTTCACTGAAAAGTGGTTGTCGACTCTATACAAAAAAATTCGCACAGAAGAACGCGACGATTGTCCATTTGTTGATCTTTCCTCAAAACAAGGCGACGCCTGGGTCCACGGCATTACGCCTTCCGTGACGAAAAAAGTGCGCTGGGTGAATCCCAAATTCGTCGCCGAGATTAAGTTCGCAGAATGGACGCGGGATGGGAAATTGCGTCAGCCGGTATTCCGCGGATTGCGAGACGATAAGAAAGCGAGCGAAGTGAACCGCGAAGCTGCCAAGCCTTGAAACGGCTTGGAACGCTTCGTGCCGATGGGCTTGTCGAATATGTAAGTTATTGACAATTGTTCACAATTGGCGGAATGGCACTCCCACGCTTAGTCTAACAACCAAGAAGATTGATTATGCGTCCAACTTGGAAGGGCAGTATCAGCTTCGGCCTGGTCTACATCCCAATCGCCGTCTATCCCGCCACTCGCGAAGAGAAGCTCGGTTTTCGGCAACTGCGTAAGGCCGATCTTAGCCCAATCAAATACAAAAAGGTGGCCGAGGCCGATATGAAAGAAGTGCCGGCCGATCAAATCGTGAAAGGCTACGAGTTCGAGAAAGGGCGCTACGTTGTCTTGACCGACGAGGATTTTGAAAAGGTGCGGATCGAATCAACCCACTCTATCGACATCACCGATTTTGTCGATCTTGAGCAGGTCGATCCGAAGTTTTTCTACAAGCCATATTTCCTAGAAGCTCAAAAGGGAGGCGAGAAAGCGTACGCACTTTTACACAAGGCGCTGAGCGGCACCGGCAAGATCGGCGTTGCGAAAGTCGTGATCGCGAATCGCGAGTATTTGGCGGCCGTGAAACCGGACGGGTTGTTTTTGGTTCTCGAACTCATGCATTTCGCGAGCGAAGTGCTCACTCCGGAAGAATTGAATCGGCCCAAGACAGAGTTGAATGACAAAGAATTAAAGATGGCGAACGCGCTGATCGAAAGTATGTCGTCCGATTGGAAGCCGGAAAAATACCGCGATGAATATCGCGATGCGGTCATGGAGATGATCGAGACGAAAGCAAAGAACAAACAGCTTCCGCCCGCACCAGCAGCGGCGCCGCGCAGTACGAATGTTGTCGATCTTGTTAAAGTTTTGCAGGAAAGCATCAACCGCTCGCAATCCGTGAGAGTGAAGCGTGGTGGCAACGGCGCAAGCGGACGGCGAAGATCGACATCGTCGCTAGTAAAACAAAAACGCCGCGCGGCGTAATTTAATTCGTTTCGACGGTCGTCTGGACGTGTTGCACCATGGCCACTGCACCCATGAGCACGACGCCCGCGACAACCTGAAGCGGCTGCAGCGCAGCGTGAAAAAATCCCCAGGTGATAACGACTGCGGCCAGCGTCTGCATCATTTCGAAATAACCGGCGGTCGAAGCGCGAGTGAGCCGCAACCCTTCGAAATAAATCAGGAGTGGAATGCCGCCCGAGACCGAGGCGAGCAAAAGAAAGGCTCCAATCGCTTTCCCAGGGTGCGCCTGCGCGGTTGCTGGCCAAAGGGCAGCACCCTGAAGTTTTCCGTGAACGAGCAAAATTAGAGTCATGCACGTCAGCCCGACAACGATCCGCATACTAGCCGCGAATCGAAGCGGCATGCCAATCATGACGCCGCGACCTGCGACAGTCGAACCCGCCCAGAAAAAGGCGCAAATAAGCGCGTAACCGGTGCCGAGCGTAAGTCCCGCTTTCTGAAACGAGACACCGATCAGATCAGGCCGTTCGACGGAAAGAAAAACGCCCGCCAGAACTGCGATTGCTGCGAAAAGAAAGAATCGCCGCGCAAGTCGATCACGGAAAAACAGAAACGCTCCAAAGGTGGATATCACCGGCTGAATGTTCAGAATCACGTTTACGACCGTCGGGTTTCCGTGTTTGAGCGCGAGCGTGAAAAAGATTGTGCCGACAGCCGAGCCGGCGAATCCGGAAAAGAGCAAGTAGCCCCACGTGGAGACGTCGATCTTTCGCAACTCGCCGAGGTTCGGCAGCAGGATCGGCAGGAACATCAGAAGAATGAGCACGTGTTCCCAAAAGACGATCACATCCGCGTCGAACAATTGGTTAAGCGGAATTCGCCACGCGCTTTCGGTCCCCCACAGCGCAGCGCCGAGACCGACGAGCCACGGTCCGTAACTCACACTGCGAGAACTGCGGGGGTCGTTCATCGTTATCCCCGATCCGGCACCGCAGTCGCAGCTTCGGCAAAAGCTTGATCTTTGGTGCGACGGAAAATCATCCAAACGCCGACCAGAACAATCGCGGCCCCGAGCAGCGACCAAAATGGAAATTTTTCACCACCAAGCGCCCAACCCAGCATGACCGCGCCAGGCGGCGTGATCAGCGAAATAGTTTGCAGATTGGTGACCGACATGCGCGGCAGCAACCAGTAGAGCAACAAAAACGTGAGCGATGATCCAATGACCGCGAGATAGAACAAACAAAAGACCGACATCGTGCTCCAATGGAACCGCGCCGGACTTCCGTCGACGATCGCGCCGAGCACAAGCAGCGGAATGGTTCCGAAAATCATTTGCCATGCCGCGAGCATTGCGGGCGCGAGTTCGATGCGACGCGCTTTGAGGAGCACGTTTGAGTAAGCTGCCGCCGCACCGCCAAAAACGATTCCAAGTCCAGCCCAAAACGCCCGCACACCGCCAAAATCGAGAAGGCGGGCACAGATTAACGCCACGCCGCCGATCGCGAGCAGCGCGCCGGCGAGTTTTTGCAGACGTAGCGGCTCGTCCGGCAACATCCAGTGCGCGAAAAACATTCCGAAAATCGGAATTGTGGCCTGCAAAACCGCAGCGAGACCGGACGAAACATGCAGCTCACCCCAGAAAAGAAGCGTGTAGTTCAACGCAAACATCAAGATACCAGTCACCGCCAAAATGAAATAGTCGGAACCCTTTCGGGGTAGCAATCGCACCCGGTTGATGGAAACGGTCACCAGAACTGCAATCCCGACAACAAAGCGCAGGCCCACGAAAGAGATGGGCGGTAAATCGCGCAGACCGATCTTAATCGCGAGCCAGGTCGAGCTCCAAACGATGCAAAGTGTGAGCCACGCCGCTGGAATTTTCCAACCGATCCGTTGCATCGACGATACTCGCGCCGAACGTCCACGCCGTAAAGACGCCGCCTGGCGCTTGTTGCGGAGCAAATCCGCGTTAGCGTGTTCGCGTGAGAGTTAGCGTGATCGTCAAACCCAAGGAAGCCGTGCTCGACCCGCAGGGGAGTGCGGTGCGCGATGCCATGCGACATCTTGGAATGCCCGAAGTCAAGAGTGTCCGGATCGGCAAATACATGGAAATAAATCTCGACGGCGAAAATGCCGATCTCGAGAAGCGGCTGCACGGGCTTTGCCGCGACTTGCTGTCCAATCCGGTTATCGAAGACTACGAACTGCAGAAAAAAGAGGTCGGAGGCCAGAAGGTGGCAGTGAGAAAGAAAAAGAAATGAAAGCATTGCGTTTTTTCTTCTGCGTAGTTTGTCCGCCGATCGCGGTTCTGATGACGGGGCGAATCGCCAGCTTCTTTCTCAGTCTTGTGTTAACTTTATTTCTCTGGATTCCCGGTGTGATTCACGCATGTCTCGTCGTGAACGATTACCATGAAGAACAACGCGCGCGCAGCATCGCACACTAGAGATCAAGATGAAATTCGCCGTCATTCAATTTCCCGGTTCCAACTGCGACCAGGATTGCGTTACGGGCATTAATAGCATCGAAGGGCTGCAAGCTGATTATGTCTGGCACAAGGAAACGTCGCTTCGTGATTACGACGCGATTGTTTTGCCGGGTGGTTTCGCTTACGGCGATTATTTACGATGCGGTGCGATCGCGCGTTTCTCGCCGATCATGAAAGCGGTCGTCAACGACGCGCGCACGGGCAAGCTTGTGCTCGGCACCTGCAATGGTTTCCAGATCTTGTGCGAGGCCGGCCTCCTTCCGGGCGCACTGGTGCGCAATCGTTCGCTTCGATTTGTCTGCGAGTTGGTGACGTTGCGTGTGGAAGTTCCGGATTCGGCCTTCACCCATGGCTGTCCGGAAAGGACGCTGCTTCGAATACCGGTCGCGCACGGCGAGGGCTGTTATTTTGCCGACGATAAAACATTGCGTGAGCTCAACGAGAATCGACGCGTGATAATGCGATACGTCGACAATCGAGGTCGAGTTATGCCCGAGGCGAATCCAAACGGTTCAATCGAAAACATTGCCGGCATCTGCAATCGCGAGGGAAATGTTTTCGGATTAATGCCACACCCTGACCGGGCTTGTGATGAACGAATCGGCAGCGCCGATGGCGTGAAGATCTTCCAATCGATGATGCAAACGATTGAGGCAGCTCATGCTCGCGCTGCGTAGCCTGAATCGAGCTTTGAAACGGCCAAATTCAGCTCCGAATAGGCTGAAATTCTAGGGCAACGAGGGGTTCGGGCCCCGTGCTTTTGTTTATTCGATTCGGACGGCGTGAGTTTTGTCCAAGCGCAGAATTTGTCCGGAGCGCAATGAAACCTTCGCCTTCGGATCGACAATCTTGCTTCCATCGAGTTGTACGCTGCCCTGCTTGATCAACCGGCTCGCGTTCGCGCGCGATTTCTTGATCGCGAACCCTTGTGAGTAGGCCGCTGCGACAATTGCCACCGCTTCGTCCGTAGTGGCGCCAAATTGCGGAAGATCCGCTTCATTCAGACGCTTCTCGCTGAAGCGCGAATTCCAATCGCTGAGCGTTTTCTCGGCGACAGCGCTGGAGTGATAAGTCTGCACAATCTCGAACGCGAGCTGCTTCTTGGCCTCCAACGGATTTGCGTCCTTTGGAAGATCACGCCCAAGCACAAGCTGGTAATAGCGCGCCATTAATTCGTCCGAAATACTCATCAATTTGCCAAACTGACCTGCGGCTGGCTCACTTACGCCAACAAAATTCCCAAGGCTCTTGCTCATCTTCTTGGCGCCATCGAGTCCCTCGAGAAGCGGCATCGTCAGCACGACCTGTTGCGGCTGGCCTTCTTCCTTTTGAAAATCGCGGCCGACTAAAATGTTGAAAAGCTGATCAGTCCCGCCGAGCTCCACATCCGCACGCACCATTACTGAATCCCACCCTTGCATGATGGGATATTGAATTTCGTGCGCGTGAATTGGTTGTTGATTGTCGATCCGCGCGCGGAAATCTTCGCGTTGCAGCATCTGTTGAAGCGTCACGCGGCTGTTCAGCCGAAGCACATCCTCGTAAGACATCGTGCGAAACCAATCGCCGTTACATACGGTGTCGATCCGAGTCGGATCGATAATCTTGAAGGCTTGTTCGCGATATGTCTGCGCGTTTGCCATGACTTCCTTGTGCGTCAAATGCGGGCGAGTCACCGACCGACCACTTGGGTCCCCAATCATTCCGGTAAAATCGCCGATAATCAGCACGGCCTGATGCCCGAGATCTTGAAATTGGCGCAGTTTCCGCAGCACAACAGCATGGCCGAGATGAATGTCGGCCGTTGTTGGATCGACACCGAGCTTCACGCGCAGAGGCCGACCGAGCGCAAGCTTTTCGCGCAGCTCACTTTCGCTGATGATTTGCGCAGCGCCTTTCTTGAGAAGAGCCAGAGCCTCGTCGGGTCGCATGCCTTGAAACTGTAGCGGCCGGTGTCCCCGGCGGCAAAGATTTCCAATCGGTCGATCTAGGACAACCGCGGCGATAGATCTATTTGTTTTAATTCAGCAGCTCGCGCACTTGATTAATCCCATGGGCGGATTCCGCCGATCCAACGATTTTTGACTCTTGCCTCGCTCCGTAAAATGCTGCTGGTCGACGTACTCGCGACTCGCAACGGTGTTATGGACATCATACGCTGCGTGCACGTCGTGAATAAACGAAAGCCCGAGCGACGAGGTCGTCTTTAGAGTTGATTTTCAGAGGCAGGACCTGCTCGCGATACAAAATTCCAAACTGGGCTCTTGATGCTGAGTTCAACTCGTCAGAACGCAAAGAAAAACAAGGCAGAATACCGCGTGCCGGCGCACGTCGATGGAGCCGGGGGACGGCTGCGTGAATTGTAAAGCAAATCATCCCGACCGAATGGACGCGAGCAAAGACGTCGGCCTTTTTTAACGCAGCAACTAGTTCCCGACGCCGGCACCCAGCAGATGTATTTTCAAACACGATCTCGATCTTTCAAAGTCGTTAGACCAAACTAGTTATTGAATGGAATTGGACGAAACCTTTATGCGTGAGGCGTTGCGCCTCGCATTGAAAGCGCGAGCGGCGGATGAGGTTCCGGTGGGCGCGATTGTTGTCCGAGAAGGAAAAATTATTTCGCGCGGCAGCAATCAAGCGGAGCTACTCAAAGACGCGACGGCGCATGCGGAGATGATCGCGCTAACGGCAGCCGAAGCGGCAGTCGGTGATTGGCGCCTGACTGATTCCGACCTCTACGTGACCAAAGAACCCTGTCCAATGTGCGCGGGCGCGATTGTCCACACCCGTATTCGGCGCGTTATTTTTGGCTGCCCGGACACCCGTGCAGGAGCTGGCGGCACAGTGATGAATTTACTCCAACACAACGCGCTAAATCACCGCTGTCAGATCACGAGCGGTGTCTTACAAGATGAATGCGCCGCCTTGCTTCAGGATTTTTTCCGCAAGAAACGCGCGGAGGATTCAGGAAGCGACCGCAAATAAAAGTGGCTGCCTAGGGCGAGTAGACACGCATCAAGAAACTCCTTTTTTCGGGCGGACGGTGACGCCAGCACTTGGGGGCGGCACCGCTTTTGGGGGTCGCTCCTCTCCCCGTAATGGACGCCAACGTATACTCGTTGTAGGGGCTGGTCGTCTGTCACTCGAAGTGCCTGACACAGTAGAGCGTCAACCCTTTCCCGACTGACTATTTTCCTTGGCGCGCAAGCGCTTCGCTCTCGTGCAGCAAACGTGGCTTTTCTGCAAAGATTCTATCCTGCCATGCTTTGCACCTGTTCCACTGAGCCACCGTCATGTTGGCTGTCGCGCACTGACGATTGAAAGCTGCGATTTCGGCGTCAAGATGCTCGCCGGCACGCACCAGCGCCTACTTGAGCGTCTGGTTAAGCGTTTCGGCTGGGTCGCTGACAATTTGCCTTTGGGAAGTGCGCAAGCCAAAACTCCTAGCGCCTCCCCTTCGGTAAGAAGCTTGGCTTTTTCGAGAACTTCGGGGGGCACCCACTTTGGAAACGGCACACTGCGAGCGACGTGATATCCGGACCTTGTGTGTTCCTGCCTTGCTTCTTCTAACTGTCGCGCTGAAAAGTGATCTGCCATTCGCACTAGGGCCGGCCAGAGCCAGCGATACACAAAGGTAACTTTCCCATCCATCAGCCGGCATACCAAAATGTCATCCGAGTCACCGACTACGCGAAAGACACGGAATATGTCATGGCTGCGAGGATGAGCCCACCAACTTCCTTTGATGGAAGAGCCGATAATCGCTTCTGACAATCTGGGCACAGGCCCTTTACCGGAAGCGAGCACAATCCCATGTTGGCGGATGAAGTCGATCGCGTTCCTAGCCGTCATTATCTTCTTTGCCTTCAGGCGGCGAATCGGCAACGCTTTACCCAAGTGGCCCCTAGACGCCTAACGAGATCAAGCTCAGCCACCGCTGACGACACCGAGCTGGGCCCTCACTTCATTCTTCATAATTCATCCCTCATGCCCCGCAATTGCCCGATCAGGGGTTGGCTGGAGCGATTGGTTAGGCACTTCTTCAAAATGAAAGCACCTTGTCTGAGTCTCGAATCAACTCGTAGAGGTCTTGCATCGTCGAGAGCGGACAAAGCTCCGAACCCTTCGACTGCCGCATCTTCAGGCACGTCCCGCACGCCAAGATGTTGCCGCCTGCACTCACAAATGCCTGCATCTGTGTTTTGACTGGAAACTTCTCGGTGTGCAGCGACTCACACACGACGCCTCCAGCGAGCAGAAACGCCGTCACCGAGTCTTTCTGCAGGAGGGCAAAAACGCCCAGCCGGAATGCGTTCCAAACTGTTTCGGAGTCAGTTGAATAAACAACAAGTGCAATTTTCACTGAAACTCGCCCCCTAGCGAGAAAGAAATAAGCCGCGGCAGGGCGTCGTGGCAAACAGCAACGCTTTCATTACGTCAGGGGCCGTTGGCTTCATCGATTGGTTAGATGCAAGCGCGTTGCAACCACTTTCGACTATCCACTTAATTCGATAGAAGGACGCTTAACTTGCGAACCGCCGCACACTAAAAGAAATCGGGAGGCCGACAGTGACCATATGCACCAGCAGACCCAAGATCAGGTCATGAAGTTTATAAGGACCGCGTGCGTGGAGCGCAGAGAGTGGCAAAACAAGAAGCGTCATTATTTGATCAACAGCAGCGCCGTAGAACAATCCACAGATCAACCAATGCTCCTTCAAAAATTCCAGCCGGCGGCTTGCGACGTAGTAAACAGTCGCCGCTGAAAGAGCGATGAAGAAGTGCAACAGAACACCGAGAATGTAAACGCCGATGCCTCCGTGGAAAGCTTGCCGACCGAGTAGACCCGCTGCGATGCCAAGCGGGACCTTTGCTCCAAATAAAATGAGAGCTTGGGCAAGATCCACTATTCCAGCGCTGAGGCCGCCAACTGCGATTGCCAATAAAGCGTTACTTTGGTCGAATCGTCGGGCTCCAGAATGGATAGTCATATGTCGCTCTCGGCACGTGCGCAGTCATCTAACAAGAGAGAGATAAGCCGCGGGTTAACCCCGCGCTACGCGGAGCGCCTGCCCTCCAATTGAACGTTGCGCATTACTTTGATGCGACTTGTTGCGCAGACTTCACGCAGCGAAATCCGAGATGATTAGTTCCAGCGTTGACTTCACCTTTGCTGCGTGTGCCGACGATGTAACGCGAACAATATTGATCGGTGCAAAGAAAAGAGCCACCGCGATGCACGCGTTTCTTTTCGTTAGGCTCGGCCGGATCGAACGGTGAATCGGGACCTTGTGGATTGATCGCAACGCCGCCTTTGTCCGCTAGCGCCCTGTAATAGTCGGGACGGTACCAATCACTGCACCACTCCCAAACGTTGCCCGCCATGTCGTAAAGGCCGTAACGATTTGGCGGAAAACTTTTCACCGGCGCAATTCCAACAAATCCATCTTCACCGGCATCTTTCACCGGAAATTTTCCCTGCCACGTGTTAGCCATCCATTTTCCGTTAGGCCGAAATTCGTCGCCCCAGACGTAAGTTTTTCCGGATAACCCGCCGCGCGCCGCAAATTCAAACTCGGCTTCGGTCGGCAAACGTTTCCCGGCCCATTTTGCATAAGCTTCCGCGTCCGGATATGCGACCTGCACCACTGGATATTTTTCTTTGCCTTTAATGTCACTGTCTGGTCCGAGCGGACGACGCCAGTTTGCTCCCTTCATGTAGCTCCACCATTGCAAATGATCGTTCAGCGGAACTTCGTGATCCGTCGGCGTGAAGACGACTGAGCCGGCGACCAGATTTTCTGCTGGCGCATCCGGAAACTCTTCGCGCGTCGGCGTCCGTTCCGCGATCGTGACGTAATTTGTCGACTCTACAAATTTTTTGAACTGCTCGTTCGTCACCGCAGTGACATCCATCCAGAAACCGTCCACGCGCACGCGATGAACAGGGCCGGCGTCATTCGACGCCGTGGGCGCTTCGCAACTCCCGCCCCCGCCCACGTTCGCTCCCATAGAAAACTCGCCGCCCGAAATCCAAACCATCCCTTCGGGCACTTTCCCCGGCGGCGAATTCTTGTTGATGATAGTCGGCTCAAATTCGGCTGCGCCGGCCCACGCGGACGAATGGAACAAGGTCAACATCATCCACGTCAATGAAACGGCAATTGCAATCGAAGCTTTCAAGATTTGACGGTAGCAACCCGAACCAGCGAACTTTGTTAATGAAACGCACATTATTTCGGCAGTTGATTCAAGACATTCATCATTTCCCGATGCGGAAACCCTGATTATGCCGTCGCCGTTGTGAGTTTACGCACGGCCATCGACAGCATAAGTCGCGAGATACCGCTGAACATCAGGCTGATTCCAACCAGCGTTCCGATCACCCAAACGGCCGTCGACGGCCAATGCGCCCAGATCAATGCTCCGAGGATCAGTGTGATAATGCCATCAAATAACACCCATCCAGAGTGGCGCAACCCGCGGATATTAAAATAAAGAACAATTTCCATGACACCTTCGAACAAAAGAAACATCGCGAGAACAAGGGTAAGAGAGAGAACGCCTAATAACGGATGCATGAACATATAGCCTCCTGCGATCCCGTAAATCAGAGCGAGCAGCACCTTACACAGGAACCCGCCAATGCTTTGAGACTGAAAGGCAAAAAACAGGTGAGCGATCCCCGCGAACAGAATCAACCAAGCCAGCACGATTACAATTCCAATCGACGAAGCTAATGGCAGGCTGATCGCCAGAATTCCACAAATGAACATGAGAACGCCCCAGACCATGGACCCTCCACTAGCCTTCCTCACGCTGCCGACAATTGTTTCTGAGTTCATACTGGTCTCCTATAGCAGTTTCGTTCCTAATGAACAACGCCTCAGTGATGGGTTGATATTGGCCCTTGGTCTCATGCAGTCCGTCGTTAGGCTCGATGTCGGGAGCGTTCGACTGTGAACTTCCCCGAGCCGATCTTGCGCTGCGCAGCCGGCGTTGCTCACAATCGACCGGAGATTATTCTCTGGTGGCCGTCACTTCGCGGGGCTGTCCTGAAGCACTTTGCTGTCGTCGAACTACGCTTCTGCCGAGTGCTTACTGAATCGGCGTGTCCTGAGCAGCGGCGACCGCCCGCTTCATCACCTCTCGATCCGAAGCCGTCAACTGCTCGGATCCAACTTTGTAAGTCAGTTTGTCGATCGTACCAGTAAATTTGAATGGCAGTTTGTAGCTGTCATCAACGCCGCTTCGCGTATCCATGCCGATGTCAAACGTCTCGTCTAGAGCCATCAGAAACGGAATAGTGTGTTCGACCTTCTGAGTGGAAACGGTCTTACCGTCAACCGACAACACTCCGGTACCGCCCTTGCCCATGCCCGGGCCTTCATATTTGAAGTCAAACATAACTGTGTGCTTTCCCGGCTTCATCGAAGCACCCAGCCAGTCCTGAGCGCCGACGCCACCTTCCCAGCGGTAGCGTTTCAGATCGAGCAGGTTGTAAACGAAAACCGGCTTCCCTCTGAGCATGTAGAGACCGTAGCCGCCAAAGCGGCCGCCCATCGTTGCGATCATCCCTTCGGCCCCAGCGTTTGGGATCGTGACTTCCGCCGTAATCGTGTAATCCCGGTTCAAAAGACTGGGAGCGTTGGTCACTGGGATGCCGACGTTTTCACCCTGATAGGTAAAGACCGTGCGCCCGGCGGTCGTGCTCGGGCGAGGCGTAAGGAGACGGGGGAGAACTGAGTTGTCGATGGGGAGGACATTGTACTTTTCGGCCTCGGTCAGGAACAGGGCCTGCAATTCTTTCAACTTGTCGGGATTCTTGGCAGCCAAGTCGTTGTTTTGCGAAAAATCCTCCGCGATGTTGTAAAGTTCCCACTTGTATTCGTTGACTGGTGGCAACGGTTTTGTTCCGAGAAGCCAGGGCGGTGCAGGCGGCGTAGTGCAGGCATACCAGGCGTCATGGTAGATCCCGCGGTTCGCGAACATTTCGAAATACTGCGTGTCACGCTTTGACGGTGCGTTGGCATTTGCCTTATCAAAAGTGTAGACCATGCTCACGCCCTCGATTGGCTTCTGCTTGATTCCGTCAACGGTGTCCGGCGCCTGGATGCCCACTGCCTCAAGGATAGTCGGCACAATATCAATCATGTGGTGGAACTGGTTGCGGATGCCACCCTGGTCGTTGATATGGCCAGGCCACGAGATAACCATGCCCTGCCGCGTCCCACCAAAGTGTGACGCCACCTGTTTGCACCATTTAAAAGGCGTGTCGAATGCCCAGACCCACGGGACCGCCATGTGCGGGTAGGTTGTTTCGGAACCCCACTGTTCGTAATAGCGCAGGTATTCCACTTCCGGTAGCTCAAGCACGCCGTTGTAGACAGTCATGTTGTTGAATGCTCCCATCATCGAGCCTTCGGAACTCGTGCCGTTATCGCCGCTTATATATATAATGAGCGTATTATCGAGTTTGTCCATGTCCTCCACAGCCTGGATGACCCGTCCGATCTCGTAATCGGTGTAGGCGGCATACGCGGCGAAGACCTCAGCTTCGTGCGCGACGATCTTCTTTTTCACTTCTGAGAGCGAGTCCCACTTCGGGAGAACATCGGGCCAGGGCGTGAGCTGGGTTCCCTCCGGAATCACACCTAGCCGTTTCTGGTTGGCGAAGATCCTCTCGCGGACTTTCTCCCAACCCTCCTTGAAGAGGTGCATGTCGCCGATCTTCTTGATCCATTCTTTGGTTGGCTGGTGCGGTGAATGCGTCGCGCCGGGCACGTAGTAGACAAAGAACGGCTTGTCCGGCGCGGATGCGTTCAGCTCTTTCATGTAGCGGATAGCGTCGTCCGCCATATCGGTAACCAGGTTGTAGCCCGCCTTGCCGATCCATGGGTACACCGGCGTGTGGTCGCGGAAAAGGTAAGGCGTCCACTGGTCGGACTCGCCACCCATGAATCCGTAAAAGTACTGGAAGCCCATTCCGCTCGGCCACTGGTCAAACGGTCCCGCCGCGCTGTACTGGAATGATGGAGTGTTGTGGTTCTTGCCAAACCACGACGTGGCGTAGCCATTGTCACTCAAAATCCGGCCGATCGTCGCACTCTCGGGACCGATGATCGAATCGTAGCCCGGGTAGCCAGTGGCAAATTCACTGACTTGGCCGAAACCAACCGAGTGGTGGTTGCGCCCGGTGATGAGCGCCGCCCGCGTGGGCGAGCAAAGCGCGGTAGAGTGAAACTGCGTGTAACGCAACCCGACCTTTGCCAGCCGGTCCATGGTAGGCGTGGGGATGATGCCGCCAAAAGTGCTGTAGACGCTGTAGCCCTGGTCGTCGGTCATAATCAGTAAGACGTTGGGTGCTCCTTTTGGCGGCACGATCCGCGGAGGCCACCATGGCTTAGAGTCCTTGGCATCCTCTTTGATCACACCACCGAACTTCGGCGGCGGCGGTGGCAATTGTTTGCCGTCGATCGTGGTCGTGGCGTTGGGCGAACCGAGTTCGCCGGTAACTTGCTGCGCGAATGAAGTATCGGTTATGCTGAATGCGGCGCAAATAACTACACAAAAAAGGCGAAGTTTGGGTTTCATAATTGAATTTGCTGCTACGAAAAGACGAATCCGATTAAGAAACAACGGAGCGATCGCGGAAGGCGATAAGCCCTTAGTCCTATTTCCTCGCAGGTTGGAGATCAGTACCTGAAGTATGCTGGTTAAATCCAGCCGAGGCTAATTGCTGACCAGAACCATCCGCTGGCCCTGCCAAATCGCGGTAAACGAATAGGTTCGTCCAGACTGGACGTTTATCTCTTTTTGCCAGACCGGTGAGTAGACCAAATTCGGGACAACGGTCGCCGAAATCTTATGGCGCCCCGGCGTCAAGTAACCGTCATAATTTCGACCTTGGACGAGGCGGGCCACTTCCTTTCCGTCAACTGAGAGCGAAAGAGAAACTCGCTCTCCGAAGTTCGCGACGCGCTTAACCATTAAACGACCTCCCTCGGCCGCAAAGGAAGATGTCGCGCCGAGTAAAGCGAATGAAATAACGGCGACAACAAAAGCGTTGATGATTGATTCAGGTTTCATATTTAACCCCCGAATCAAAACTACTCTTCGCCGAAGGGATTCATCGGTCCAAATCCGTCGAACTCCCGAATTTGGACGTGATTAGGCCCGGCAGTTTCAAAAACCATATCAGGACGATCCTGCATCTCTCGTTGAACCCGACGGGTCTTGTCTCCCCCGCTAAGCGCCCGCTTGTAAACATCGAATTGCTGCTGTTTGCCGACATAGACTTGATCTTTCTGCGTCGTCCGATAGACGTAGTACAATTTGTGTTGATAGGTGATCGCCGACACTTGCCCTTCGGGCAGTCTTTCGAGTTGCTCGCGCTGCCGCCGTGTCGTGACAGTCTTAAGACGGAATCCCGATTGCGCGAGCAACATTTCTTTGGTGGCACTTCCCCCGGCCAACAGAGTTGTCGCTGTTCCCAATTCCAGGATAGCTGCCACACCGATTATAACTAACATGGTTAATAGCTTCATAATTGATCCTCAGTTACATAATTTCTATTTGTTAGGAACTTGAATATTTTAATAGCCGAGAGATCTGCGGCGAGAGTCTCCTGATAACAGACACCATCGACGTAATCGTCATCCGGGCATCCAGAAGCTAGCAACCGCTTTCGCATCGGCTCTTATCAGGCTCTTCAGATCCTCGATCGCGGTGACGCCGACTACCCATCCGACCTTAGTCCAATACACGTTCCAAGTTCGCAGGCGGATTGCGGATTATGCAGCGGGCTTGGACTTCTGCCGCTTGGACCGTCCGGATGGAAATGGATTGGCGCCGTAACAATTGTTGGCGCGATCGCGCTCACTTGTATTCCAGAACTTGTTCTTGGCCGCTACCGGCGCGATGAGCCAGACACGGCCTAACCAATCGATGAGGCCAACGGCCCAGATCGAATGATCGACAGCGCGATTGCGGCCGACCGGGTTTGTGGCTTATCTCTTTCTCGTCAAATATTTACGGTCGCGCGTTTGAACTGAAGACCGATGAATCAATCCGAGATGACGCCGAGCGCCGCAACCACCACCGGGATAGACTCTGTTGCTATTCGCGTCCGCGATCTCCAAGCCTCCGCCCGCTCTTACCAGACTGTTTTAGGCGTCTCTAGGGGCTACTGTTGGGCGGATATGGGACTCGAGTTCCAAGTCGGCAATCTCACGCTTGCGCTGATGGAGTTGGAACGCTTCGGCATCTCATTTTGAGCCAACAGCGCACCAATCGCGCTGCGGGTGGACGATGTCACGACCGCGCGCCCGACTGGAAGCTGCCGGCATCGAGTTTGCCGAGCAGTTCGATTCGGGTGTCTGCCATCAGGCGATCTTTCACGATCCTGACGGGAATACACTCATCCTACATCATCGCTATGCTTTGACCTGAGCCCCGAAGCCACCCGAATTCTCGTCACGTGACTTCCGTCGCATACCCTGAATGCGCACATTGGACCAAACCAATTTCGCAGTTTTCTTTGAAGCGCAAAAGGATCTCAGAAAAAACTGTAGATAAACGGAGCCAGCGTTGAGCTGCTGGCAAAAATCACCAACACGCCAAACAGCACCAAAAAAACCAAGATCGGCGCGATCCACCATTTCTTGCGCTCGCGCAAGAACTCAAAGAATTCCCTGATGATCGCCACTCTGTTCATGGAATGTTTTCTAAAGTTCGACGGAAGCGATTCTAAGTAAAGGCTTTTTCTAGAACTGACGCTCGTAACGTTCAGCCGCCCTCCTTTCTCTCGCGCACTCAATCCAATAACTCGCCGCCTGTCTGTCGCCTTTGCGCGCGAGGAAATCTTTTTGAAATAGACGAGCCAGCAATCCGATCGGCGTGACGCAGAGGAAAAAGAACAGCACGAGGATCACGTTCGACATCACGAATCCGAGCGCAAAGGCCAATGTCATCCACGCGATGTAAACGTACTTCAACCCGCGCGGCCAGATTACGCCGAATGCCGTCAACACCGCGCCTGCGCCGAGAAAGAACGGATAGCTCGACCTATGCCGAAGCAAAAGCAGAACGCTGAGCAAAACAAACACGCCGCCGACCGTCAGCCCGAACGTTCGCAGAGAGCGAGCGCCGGTCTTTAGTTTCTTAACGTCCGCGTGGATTGACATTCTTTAATCGAGTTCAAATTCTCTCAGCCAGTCGATGTCTTTGTCGAAAGGCTTTTGCTCGTTCTTTTCCAACAGGAAATTGCCAAGCAGCAAATAATCCATGTTGGTCCGCATAAAACAGGTGAAAGCGTGTTCCGGCGTGGCCACGATCGGCTCGCCGCGAACATTGAATGACGTATTGATGATCACTGGACAGCCGTATTTTTCGTCAACTTTTTTGATCATGCGGTAAAACATCGGCTGATGTTGATCAGTCACGGTTTGGATTCGTGCTGAATAATCGACGTGAGTCACCGCGGGAATATCCGAACGAATTGTTAGGAGTTTCTGCAGGCCGAATAAACTTTGCGTGTCGGCTCTAACTTCATGTCGGCGATTTTTTGAAACTGGCGCGACAAGCAGCATGTAAGGACTTTCCTCGTCCAATTCGAACCAGTCCGACAATTTTTCGCGAAGAACGGAAGGCGCAAATGGTCGAAAACTCTCGCGGAACTTGACCTTTAAATTCATGAGTTCCTGCATCTTTGGCGATCGCGCATCGCCGATGATTGATCGTGCTCCCAGCGCGCGCGGGCCGAACTCCATTCGACCGTAAAACCAGCCGATTACTTTCTGCGCATTAATGAGGTTCGCGATTTTGTCGGGAAGCTCACCGTCGGTTAGTTCAGTGAATGGAATTTTTTGCGTCTCCAGATAAGCGCGGATCTCATCATTACGGTACACGGGACCGAGATAAGAACCGCGTTGCGAATCATTCACGCCATCGGCTTTGCGCTCTTTGTCGAGAATCTGGTGCCACGCGAACAAGGCCGCGCCGAGCGCGCCGCCCGCGTCGCTCGCGGCCGGTTGAATCCAGATGCGATCGAAAATGCGTTCACGCAGAATATGTCCATTCGCGACGCAGTTGAGCGCGACTCCGCCGGCCAAACAAAGATTTCGTCGTCCGGTTTGCTTACGAACATGCCGCGCTATCCGCAGCATGATCTCGTTTGTCACATCCTGAATCGAGCGCGCGATGTCCATGTCGCTCTGGGTCAGTTTCGATTCCGGTTTACGGGGCGGCCGATCGAACAAGCGATTGAACGCGGCCTTGGTCATGGTGAGGCCGACGCCGTAATTGAAATATTTCATGTTCAGCCGGAACGACCCGTCGTCTTTGAGGTCGATCAACTCGCGCAGAATTAGATTGAGATATTTCGGTTTGCCGTAAGGCGCGAGTCCCATCAATTTGTACTCGCCAGAATTGACCTTAAATCCGGTGAAATAAGTGAACGCGGAGTAAAGCAACCCAAGTGAGTGCGGGAAACGCAACTCTGCCAGCATTTGGATTTGGTTGCCGCGCCCGACGCCGTAGCTGGTCGTTGTCCATTCACCCACGCCGTCAATGGTGAGAAACGCCGCTTCCGAAAACGGCGACGGAAAAAACGCCGAGGCCGCGTGCGATTCGTGGTGTTCCGGAAAAAAAACTTTGCAATCGCATCCGAGCTCGCGCCGGATCAGTTCTTTCATCCAAATGCGTTCCCGGATCCAAAGCGGTGTCGCCATCAGAAAACTTTTCAGGCCGGCCGGCGCATACGCCAGATAACTGTGCAGAATCCGGTCGAATTTCAGGAACGGCTTTTCGTAAAACGCCACATACTCGAGCTCCTCCACCTTGATGCCGCCTTCGCCAAGACAGTACGTCACTGCGCACTTCGGAAAACTCGCATCATGCTTCTTGCGCGTAAATCGTTCCTCCTGTGCCGCTGCGACGATTTCGCCGTCGCGCACCAGGCATGCCGCGCTGTCGTGATAAAAAGCGGACAGACCGAGGATATTCACAAGCGAAGGCTATTGCGAGAAAACCCTCGGCAACCTGCGTGGCGCGCGGATCTCACTGATGCGTGTAGTAATCAATCGATGCGCGCGCAAGATCGGTGTCGGTCACGAATTTGGCGAATAACGCGTGGCCAGCGGCGTTAAAATGATTATCTCCCACATTGAATGGATCCACCCCAGCTATCGCAGACTTCAAGAATTCCGGATACGGTTCGCGGTAACTCACTCCCATCTGAGTCAGACCCGCCGCGATTAAAGGTGCAAAAGGATGATTCCCGGGCAGATGGTTTTCGACACGCGGCTTATAAGGAATGAAGACCACGTAGAACTCCGCCTGGCGCGCCTCGACCGCCTCCTTCAGCTTATTCAAGATAGCAAGAGTCAATTCAATGCCCTCTCGATCAGCCTCGGACACCACTACATCGGGCTCCAAGTGCTTAGGCTTTCGTAGAAATGTGTGGATCAATCCGTCGAGACCGTGACCGGCAAGGTTCCAAACGCGGCATTCCCGCTTCGCGTTGCGAAAGAAGCTGTCAACTCTACTGTAGCGAACATGATCGTTGTGCAGGACCAATTGGCCGCCATTCAGCGTGAAATAAGGCTTGAGATAAGAGTACTGCTCCGAATTGAGATTGTTGGTAACATCGTTGTAGAGTGTGAACGCCAGCACGACTTGGTCGACATCGAACTTTTGACCTTTGAGCAGATAAAACAAATACTCCTGATCCGTGCCGTAACCGGAGACACCGCAGTTGATGAGTTCGTCGTTCGTTCCATGCACCCCCGGAGCGGTGAAGAGTTCCTCCTGACTAGCGCCCAAGCCCCAGACGTACGAATCGCCCAGCAAGAGAACTCGCTTTCTCCCGGAGGTCCTCTTTAGCTGCATGTCGTCGGGGGCGCGCAGCCCGAATTGATTTTGATGAACGAGATCCCCTTTTTCGCCCCAGGTGATGTTCTCCAGCGGCGCCCAACCCAAGTCGTGATCAAAGCGACAGAAACGGTTTTTTTCACTGACGGCGACCCCGAGGCGCGGTGCGAACGTTATCATCGCCACTTCACCCAGCAGCGCCACGACCACGAGACTAATTAAGACCGCGGCAAATCTAAACAGAATCGCTTTCATTATTGTGTTTTAGAAAAGTTCTCATCAACTCGCAAAATCATTCGGCCAGCGGTAATGAGCGCTGTTTTTATGTTGTTAGGTCTTATGCTGTGAACAACCGGCTCATCAACTGTTCCGCCGCCGAAGCGGGGCGATGCTCTTCCTCCCACGAGTAGCGCCTTATCGATGTTGTAATGAAGAGGCCGACCGCATTCGGTCTCATAAAACCTTAATAGATCGTCAACTACCTGCTCGCAGATCAAGTCGCAGATCGTATCCGGATGGCCACGTCCCTTGATTTCCACTATCTCAAACGGCATTTGGGAAATCGCTAGTCCGCGTTGAATAAGGCACTCAACCTCCATCGGAATTATGCCCTCCTGTGTTGGGACTCGACTTCATTAATAGGTCTTGCCAATCGTCTTTCCGCTAGGCGCAGGAGTAATGCCCTCACAGTATCCGATACCCCGCCGGTCGTTGAAGTCTTGACCAAATCAGGTGCAAATTCCGATGGTCGAACGTAACGAGCGTTTAGATTTTCAAAATCCTCTAGGCGAGCATCCGAAACTTCCGCCGCCGTTTTCTCTCGTGCCCTAAGCCGCTTTTCGATCGTTTCGCGATCCGCCTCAAGTTCGATTACTTGCAATCGGGCGCCGGCCCGGGCGCACTCGCGACGTAAAACACCACGCGTGGACGGACTAGAAAACGTAGCGTCAAGAACAACGCCACTACCGTCCCGGACTTCGGCAAGCGCGCTCTGCAAAAGCGTGTGATAAGTCTGTTTAGTCACCTGCTCTGAGTAAACGTCGCGGCGTGCCGCAGGCGAGGTTCGAACATTCAGGGGCAACCCCGCGAGCTTCTTTCGGATTTTATCTGAGGAAAAAACCGTCCAATCCAACTCGCTTGCCAGTTGGCTCGCGACTGTGCTTTTGCCGGTCGCAATACGGCCCAATACAACCAGGACTAGTGGCCCAGACCCCATCGTTGCGTAGCGCAGTGCAAGATGGAAGTAACGCGTAGCGCGTTTCATATGCTCTTCGCGCTCAGCTGCTCTCTTCGCCATCGCTTGAATGCTTTCCACCTTGCCGCGTACAAACGCACGATAGCATCTATAAAAGCACGCGAGTTTCAGAATTCCGGGGTCATCAAACTTTCGGGCCGCATTCCGGAGAAAGAGATCTCCAAGTTCATGATGCCGTTCAAAATCAAAATCCATGGCGAGAAATGCCAGATCATTCGCGATATCGATAAAGCGCAGCCGATCGTTAAACTCAATGCAGTCGAAGATGGTCGTTTCATCCGGTGTGAGATGGATGTGGTCGACCCGCAAGTCGCCATGGCAGTCTCGAATTCGGAAGTGCCGAATCCGGTCCTCGAAAATCTGTTTGTTCGCAACGTAGAAATTGTTCGTGAAGTAGCGAATCACGTCGAGGGCGATCGCTGAAATGGTTTTTCCCACAAAAGGCTTAATCTCCGAGAAATTCTCGTCCGTGGTGATCTTCAAGTTCTCGGGCTTGCCCAACTCTTCAATCTGCGGGTTGGGAGTTTCAGATTCATAAAATCGACGTAGACGAGAAATCACGCGATTGATCTCGGCTTCTCCAACCGCGCCTCTAGCGAGCAGTTCGCTTAAAAACCAGCCGGTCGCCAATTCTCGCATTTTGACAGCGTATTCAGCGATCTCTCCAACTGCATTATCGAAAGAAAAGCCCTGGTCGACTTCATAAATCGGGATCACTGCCAAATAAACTTCTGGACAGAGGCGTCGATTAAGCTGCAGCTCACGGCGGCAAAAGTATCGGCGCCTCTCCAGCGTACTGAAATCGACAAAACCCAGGCTGACCGCCTTCTTGATTTTGAAAACGAACGGCGAGGCAATAAAAACCCACGAGATATGAGTTTCAATCAAACGCACTTCGCTCGGTCGATGTGGGTACGATGCAGGGGATCGAAGGAACTTAGCGAGTCGCCTCTGCCGTTTACGGCCGGCGTCTATCTCATTAGCTATCACCATTGGGTCTGTTGCTTCGTCATGCCTGTCAACGCTTCACCGTTTGCTTTGGCAACCTACGCCGGTGTTTTTCCAGTACGGTTCGTTTCCCTCGGGATCCCAGCACCAAGCGTGTTTTGTTTTCTGCCACGCATGAGGTAACGGTCATGTATGATTTTCCATCAGACAAACACGCGTAATCACTCGGCTTCGTCTATTCAACTTCGGCGCTTGGGCTTGGCCCTTGACGATGAGCAAGTCTTTTTCTTGGGGTGCTTTTTATTCACAAAAAAATATTTTCATCTTTCCAGCCCAAAGCGCATTGTAAAAAACAGTCGAAGGTTGGGCATATTTTACCGGTTCGAACCGTCACATTGGCTCGCCGAAGTAAATCTGTGAAAGTTGCTGTTTTTAGCACAAGAAATTACGACCGCGAGTACCTCAGTGCCGCAAATGGATCCCGCCACGAACTCCATTTTTTTGAACCGCATTTAGATGAACAAACAGCTGGATTAGCCGCCGGCTTTAGCGCGGTCTGCGTATTCGTTAACGACTCTGTTACCGGCAAGGTGATTTCAAAACTGCGCCTTTTAGGCGTGGGCCTAATTGCGCTGCGTTGCGCAGGATACAACAACGTCGACATAACGGCGGCGGAAACACACGGTCTGGTCGTTCTGCGAGTGCCCGGCTATTCACCGTATGCGGTAGCTGAGCACGCAATTGCTTTGATGCTTGCCTTAAACCGCAACCTGCATCGTGCCTACAATCGTGTGCGTGAGGGAAACTTCGCCCTCGACGGCCTGCTCGGCTTTGATCTGCACGGCAAGACCGTCGGTATTATCGGTACCGGAAAAATCGGGACCGTTGTCGCGGATATTCTGCGTGGATTTGGCTGCCCGACTTTGGCGTTCGACCCGATACCAAACGAACGATGTCGATCTTCTGGAGTCCGCTACATGAACCTCGACGAGCTATTGGCAAACTCAGACGTTATCACGTTACATTGTCCGCTCACTCCACAGAACAAACACATCATCGACGCGGCAGCGCTTCGAAAAATGAAATCGGGCGTGATGCTCATCAATACCAGTCGCGGCGCGCTGATTGATACGATGGCGGTCATCGAAGCGTTAAAGGGCGCAAAAATCGGTTATCTAGGCCTCGACGTCTACGAAGAGGAAGAGCAGATCTTTTTCGAAGATCGTTCCGGCCTCATTATCAGTGACGATGTTTTCAGTCGGTTGCTCACCTTTCCGAACGTGATCATTACCGGACATCAAGCATTCTTCACCCGTGAAGCACTCCAGAAGATCGCGGCCACAACCGTCGCCAACATCACGGACTTCGAACACGGCGGGGCACTCGAAAATCGTGTCGTGCAGGATTGGTAGTCAATTTTGGCAGTTTGCCTACGATAGTCGGCTTGCAATCGTTCACACAATTCCACCGGACGTTCAAACGCCTGTTCGGACAGTCCCCCACGGAATTCCGCGATCACCTGAACTTGAAACATCCGCGGAAGTGGCTTTCAAAGGGGCGATTCGGCTTTGCTTTCTGGCGGTGCAAAGGACCTGCTCTCAGGGTCAGTGCCCAGATCGCTAAGCGCGGTCACTGTCGCATCGTATTCTTTAGGGTCACTAATAGATCCTAGGAATTAGCCGCGAGGTTTGGGCAGTGTACGCATCGTATTCATCGCCAAATTGAACGCGCAGTAACTTTTCTTCTGCACGGATGCGCACAAGGAGAGGCGGAATAAGGACTGCGGTGAGCAGTACGCCTACTCCGGAACGAAAAGCCAAGCTCCAGCCTAGCGAGTTGACGAGTAGACCAAGGTAGCTGGGGTGGCGGATGACCCGGTAGACACCGTTGGTCACCAGAGTATGTCCGGGCTGAATCGCGACCAGCCCGCTGAATCGATGGCCCAGCACAAACACCGGCCAGATTCGCAATGCGCCCCCAGCAGCGAAGAGAACGACCCCGAGCCAGCGAACCATATCGCCGTCGATCGTCCACAGTTCCTTGCGATCCGTGTATGCCGGCAGATAGGCGTTGAAGAATCCGATTAGCATGAAGGGAGCAAGGACCCAACGGTTGCCGCGGTCTTCGCGTACGCCGGGGCTAAGACTTCCTCCGGCGAAAAACGCTGTCCCCGAGAGTGCCCCCAGCACCGCGGTGACCGCGATCAGCGCTGGGTGTGAGAAGAACGGCCGAAACCCACCCCAACCCAGAATGGCCAGACCGACATATACGCAAGCAAAAATCGCGATGAGCGCAAGTCTGAGAGCCGACCGCATTAGCAACAGTATCCCGGGCGACCCGTGTCGCGGTTCAGAATCGGGCGGCATGCCAAAGCGCATCTTCACAAAGAATCCAGAGCGATTACCATATTATTAGAGTAATAGCAGCGACGAGGTCAGCCTCCCTTTCCTTACTTCTGTTCGGCGCCGACCACCTTTTGTACTAACGCTTCAAAACACGGATCAGGTGTGTTTCGACCAAGAGGGCGGAAAAAAAATGCGGAGCATGCCGCCCTGATTATGTCTTGCGACAAACTGGCCGAAATGAGACCAAAGGCCAGGAGCAGAATTACGATGAGTTTCACGCCGCCGTTCGCCTTCATTACTCTAGCTCTGATTTTAGCGCGGGCCGTCACTGAACTGTGGTTAAGCCGGCTGAACCAGCATTACGTGCGGGCACACGTTAATGAAGCGCCGCCTGCATTTCGCGGAATCATCGACGAGGCTATATATCGCCGTTCGGTTGAATACACGCTGGCCAAGAGCCGTTTTGGAGATATCGCCGATGTGTTCGATGTCGTAGTGATCGTCGCAGTGCTTTTCAGCGGCGTGTTACCATGGGCGTTTGGAAGATTCAGCGCGAGCCTCGGCAGTTCGATTTTGGCGATGGCTGGTTTTTTCTTCGTTATAGGCACGGGGTTGAGCATCCCAGGATTGCCCTTTGCCTGGTACGCGCAATTCAAACTCGAAGAGCGATTCGGGTTCAACACGACAAGCATCAAGACGTGGATCCTCGATCGTGTGAAAGGATTTCTGCTCGCGGTGCTGCTCGGATATCCGCTGCTTGTGTTGGTGTTGAAACTGATCGAGTGGACGAGCACAACTTGGTGGCTTTGGGCGGCGACCGTTGTCAGCGCATTTCAATTGCTAGTGCTGCTCGTCGCGCCGGCGATCATCATGCCACTTTTCAACAAGTTCACACCGCTGCCGGAAGGAACGCTGCGCGAGCGACTCTTTGCACTAGCGCAGCGCACCGATTTTCCCACGCGCAGCATCGAAGTGATGGATGGCAGCAAACGTTCGCGCCACTCCAACGCCTTCTTCACCGGGTTCGGACGTTTTCGAAAAATTGTCCTGTTCGACACACTTGTCGCGCAGCTTACGGAACCGGAATTGGAATCGGTGCTCGCGCATGAAATTGGCCATTACAAAAAGCTCCACGTGTTGAAGTCGCTCGGCGTTTCCATCGCCGGCGTGTTTGTAGCGTTTGCTGTCATCGCGTGGCTGGCGCGTCAGCAAGGGCTTTATCACGCTTTTGGTTTCGAGTATCGCGGAGGCTTTGCTGCCACCAATGTCGTCCCTGCGATGCTGCTCTTTGGGCTGTTGGCGGGGACGATAAGTTTCTGGGTTTCGCCGTTCGTTCACATCTGGTCCCGCCATTGCGAGTATGAGGCAGATGGATTCGCGCGCGCGACAATGGGAGAGGCGCAGTTACTCATTCGAGCGCTGCGCAAATTGAGCGAAAAAAACCTGAGCAATCTCACTCCGCACCCGCTTTATAGCGCCTTTTATTACTCGCATCCGACCCTTCTAGAACGGGAAGGCGCGCTGCAAGTAGCGGCTTAGCGAAAATCCTCGGGCCGCGCCAGCGGCCCCTTGGCGGCGTGGCCCATAATCGCCCGAGCAAAACCGATGCTAGTCCGGACTGTATAACCTGAGCGTTTGCCCTTTGATGTGCAGTTGACTGCAGTTGCGGGGAGTGCCACGATAACCGGCGATGCCCCCCAACCAATGGCGGCCGGCACAAACGCGCTCTCTCGCTCGCGCGTCAGAATTTGTACATGATCGCGAAGCTCGCGTTGTGTTCTCTCAACTCCGCGTCACTATGCGCCGGAAAATCGCTCAATTCGTTGACGTGAAGGCCAAAATGTTCACTCCCCAGGTCAATGTATTGATATTGCGCCCTTACACTCCAGTGAGCAGTGAGACAGTATTGCAAGCCTCCCCCCACCATCCAACCGGCCCTGTTCTCACTATCCTCTCCGCCTTCGGTGCCGACGTGCTCACCAAATTCTCCTTCGTGGATTACTAACCTAACATTCTGCTGGAAAATCATATCGCCCACAGCCAAACCGGCGGTCACATACGGCAGAAAGTTTCCGAAGGCATAACCAAACTTCGGCGCAAACGTGAACAGGTATTCGGTTTTGAACGAAGTCCGGACCTCGGCGTCGGGAAAGTCTATGTTAGAGGGAAAGACTGGAGAGGTGTTTGAATCCTTGGCCCAGAGATACCCGCCGGCGGCTTCAACGCCAAGAACCCAACAGCCAAATTGCCAGTTGTAGCCCACTAGGCCGCCCAGCTCGCCGCCGTCGTTATTCAAGTCTTGCGACCCAGCCGATTCTACCCGGTTGTGGAAATCGTGAAGAACATCCCGATCCCATTCACCACTTAAATCAAGATTGGTATCAACCACGCTAAATTTGTATCCGCCAAACAGACCGACGTAACCCCCACTCCAGTCACAGCAAGGCGGAGGCGCCGGAGCCACTTGTTGCATTTCTTTGCCGGAGACCGCGGCCGTTCCGGCATAAGCAAGGGACCCGAGGACCGACAAAATCGCGACAGTTAAGGCTGTTTTCTTCATAAACCGGCTTTTTATCGAACTGTCTTTGTCGAGTCAACAACTATTTCGCGCCCGGCACTTGCCCGTGGCCACGAAGTCGCCGGAACCCGGCTCCGAGTCAAAAAAATTGAACGCTGCAAGTTTTGACCGGCGCTTTCATGCCTAGGGAGAAAATCATTTTCCAAAGGAGTCGAGCCGGCCCGAAAAAATCAAGAATCCGAAGCAACCGACGAGCAAGGATGTTGAGGTCATTTCCGCTGGCGACATGGAAACGGTTCGCTTATGTGCTGCAGCGATCAGCAGCTTACATCAACGCCGTTGTTTGTCAGCGCTGTAGATGCGCGCCGTAAGATCGTCGGGATCATGTGTTCCGAACTCGGTCGACCTTGGGAAATTTTGCTCGATCCATGACATCAGCCGCTGGTTCCGCGGATAGCGCGTAGTCGTGATAATTCCAGCAACGTGGTTGTCGCGAACCACTTGTTCAAAACGCGAAAAGCTCATGGGATCGAACTTCAAGACATCCCCATACATAAAGTTGATCGCCGCGGGCGGCATGAGCCGGTCCGACAAATATAAAACGAGGGCATCATCACTTAAGAGATATTCGTCTCGTTGAAAGTTTTGCTTCACGTAGGCAACGGCCGGCTCGAAATGAACCAGTCGTGGCCAACGTATACGTCGTTCAAATCGAAACAGCCACGGAAGATCGATCAGACTGATCACAAGTGCGCACCCGAACAATATTGCGGCCACTTTGTTTGAAGAACGGGTTGGCGCTGTACGACGCCATTCGGCGATCCAAGCCTTGAATTGCGCAAATCCGCGATCGAAACCGACAAGGGCGAAGATGATGAGTGGGGGCAAGATGAGTGTATAGTGATGAAGCCACGGTGGCATCCAGAGCAAGATGGCGATTGTCACCAATTCTCCCGCCAGCAGTGCCCTAAATGATAGGGACAACGGACGCAATGCGACGATTCCTGTGATCGCGAACACAACGATTGGAAGGTTGAGGCGAACAAACCCGAGCAAACCGCGCCATCGATCGTCCACC
>Ga0310915_10000051_pt1 | contig 63991 bp, 53 predicted proteins | sample GREbulkMGAN111_FD_202508 | JGI IMG/M metagenome (GOLD analysis project Ga0310915, IMG submission 202508) | Lab enrichment of tropical soil microbial communities from Luquillo Experimental Forest, Puerto Rico - GRE.bulkMG.AN111 | ecosystem: Environmental > Terrestrial > Soil > Tropical forest >...
GACGTTGTGGCGCGTACAAATCTCCCGCACCGATTTGAAATAACCTGCCGGCGGAATGATCACCCCCGCCTCGCCCTGGATGGGTTCGACCAGGAAGGCGACCGTATCGGGCGTGATCGCAGCTTCGAGCGCGGCAGCGTCGCCAAAGGGCACAACACGGAATCCGGGGGTGAAGGGGCCGAAGCCGTCGCGCGTCGTCGGATCGGTGCTAAAGCCGACGATAGTCAGGGTGCGGCCGTGGAAATTGTTGGCGCAGACGATGACTTCGGCCCGGTCTTTCGGCACGCCCTTTACCTCATAGCCCCATTTACGCGCGACCTTGATTGCGCTTTCCACCGCTTCGGCGCCTGAGTTCATCGGCAGAACTTTGTGCGAATGGGTGGCGGCGCAGAGCTCCTTGCAGAACAGCGGGAGTTGGTCGTTCATGAAGGCACGCGAGGTGATGGCGAGCCGCGACGCCTGCTCGGTCAGCGCCGCCAAAATGCGCGGGTGGCAATGACCCTGATTGACCGCCGAATATGCCGCCAGACAATCGAGGTAGCGCCGGCCGTCGATGTCCCAAACCCAGACGCCGCGGCCACGGGTAAGAACGACATCAAACGGCTTGTAATTGCGGGCGCCGTATTGGTGCTCAAGGACGCCATAGCTGTCGCGCGTAGCCGGCGGAAGATCTTTTAGCATCATGTTCATATCGACCCTCTTCGCTCTGTTCGAATGCGGCAATCCACTATTCGGCGGCGCGCAGCAAGGCGCTGGCTTCGGCGCTGCGGTTGTCGAGACGCAAGGCCATGCAATAGGTACCCCCGCCCGACATGATGAAGGGCAGGAGATTAACCTGGCTCACCCGGTAGCCGCGCTCTGCCAGTCGCGCCACAAGGTCGGGCGAGGCGCTCGCCATCACTAAACGGTCATTGATATTTACGGCGTTGACGTTGAAGCGCGCGGCGTCCTCATCCGTCGCCTCGATCAGATCTTCAGGCGCTACGACTTCGCGGATCTTGGCAAGTGAGGCCGCGGAAAATGCGGGCGGATAGTAAAAGATCTCGCCGCCGCTCAACGGGCAGAAGCAGACGTCGAGATGATAAAACCGTGGCGAGACAAGCTCAAGTGCCGTCGTCTCCCGGCCGAAAAAGGCCGAAACCTCCACTGCTGCCTGTCGCGTTGAGCGTTGACCGTAGCCGGCCCAAAACCGTCCGCGGGCGACGTCCCAAATGCAGTCGCCTGCCCCCTCCTGAAAACAATTTGGCGGGAGTTGTACGACCTCATCGAGAAAAAGCCCGCGCTCTATCAGAACGCGGAAGTGCTCCAGAAAATGCTTCTCTTCGCCGCGGCGTTCCGGGTGGCGGAACCGGGCGAGCAGTGCAAGGCGATCGAGCACTACCGCCGCGTTGGCGGGAAACACCATATCCGGCAGACCCGCAACGCCAGGCATGATCTCCAGCCGTGCCCCGGCAGCAGTGAGTGCCGCGGTGAGCGACTGAAAGCTGCGCCGGGCCGCAGCCAAGTGACCCACCGGATTTTCGGCCCAGGCATAAGGTCGCATCCATGGGTTGATTGTGTAGCTCACCTCGAAGTGCGTGGGATCGGTCAATAGCAATAAAGGTTTCGCAGGCACGGTGGCTCCTCCCCCAAAGATTTCCGGTGCCAAGCGAGCCCGACAATCGGTCAATAGACTGCGAATGAAAAGTAAGCATTGTTGACAAAATGCGCTAATAGGTGTGACGAATCGTCAGCACAATTTGGCATATTGTCGAGGAGACGATGGACGACATGGACCGGCGCCTTGTCGCGCTTCTTCGTGAAAACGGACGTTTACCGGTCGCAACCCTGGCCCAGCTCCTCAAAGTCTCGCGCGGTACGGTGCAGAATCGCATCGAGCGGCTGACCATCAACGGCGTGATTGGCGGTTTCACCGTACGGCTCAAACCAGAAGCCGAACCACAACGCGTCCGCGCCGTCACCATGGTGGCAGTCGAAGGCGAACACACGGCCGTCGTGCTCAAATCGCTGCGCGGCATCCCGGAAGTTCACGCGCTACATACCACCAACGGCCGCTGGGACATTGTCGTCGAACTCGGCGTGGAGAGCCTCGAGGCATTCGATCAGGCGCTGCAACGCATCCGACTCATCAAGGGAATTTCGAATTCCGAAACGAGCCTGCTGCTGTCGACACATAAGATTTGACCTTAGTGGAACAGTGGACATTTCGCTAAGGTCGGCCGATGTCCGCTCTACCTCCAAAAGCCGACATGAGAACTCAGCCGCGAAAACTTGTCATGCTGACTGCTGGCGCCGAGGCTGACATCGAGCCAGCTTTCGCGTCGCTTGTTCAACAAGGCGCGGGTGCGCTCCTTGTCGTGCAGGATCCAGTCCTGATCGCCTATCGCCAGCAAATCACGGCGCTCGCGGCGCGTTACGCGATACCTGCGGTCTATTCGCAACGGGACTACGTTGTTGCCGGTGGTTTCGTCAGCTATGGACCGAGCTTTCCTGACGGCTACCGCCAGGCAGGCGTCTATGTCGCCAAAATACTCAAAGGCGAAAAGCCGGCCGACTTGCCGGTCGTGGAGCCAACCAAATTCGAGTTGGTCATCAACCTCAAGACCGCCAAGACCCTTGGCGTCACGGTGCCGCAAGCTTTGCTCGTGGCTGCTGACGAAGTGATCGAATGAGGCGCCGAACGTCCGCTTTGGGTCATAAGCGGACATGCCAGCACCGTGTTGATCGATGTCTGCTCCTCAGCTGGATGCCTACGCCGACGCGTGATGTTCTTCCTTAAGCCCGCGCCGCGGCTTTCTGCTCGCTCTCGCAATGGCGGCAAGCATTGTCACTAGTTCGGACGCCTCAGATCGAGGGTCATCGGATATTCCAGCGAATATTCGAGGTTCGGTACATCGATGACGCCGCCGGTGTGGCCATGGTGCTGGAAGCGGGCGCGGCGGCGGGCTTCTGCCTCGTAGGAGTTGACTGGGAAAGTCTCGTAGTTGCGGCCGCCCGGATGGACAACGTGGTACACGCAGCCGCCGAGCGAACGGCGGTTCCAGGTGTCCACGATGTCGAATATTAGGGGTGCGTTGAGACCGACGGTCGGTTGCAGGCCTGTCGCAAGATTCCAAGCCTTGAACCGAACGCCGGCAACATATTCGCCGGAGCGGCCAGTCGCGGTCAAGGGCACGCGGCGCCCGTTGCAAGTCACAGCGTGACGATCGGTGTTCAGCCCCGATACTTTGACCTGCAACCGCTCGACAGAGGAATCAACAAGACGCACAGCGCCGCCGGGCACGTCCTCGCTGAGTACATGCCAGGGCTCGATCGCCTGGCGCAACTCCAACGCGACACCGCCACACTGGACGGCGCCGTAGATCGGGAAGCGGAATTGCCGCTGTGCTTCAAACCAGACAGGATCGAACGCGTAACCGGCGCGTCTGAGATCGTCCAGTACATCGAGGAAATCTTCCCACAGGAAATGCTCGAGCATGAAGCGGTCATGGAGCGCGGTGCCCCAACGCACTGGCTTGCCATCCAGTGGCACTCGCCAGAACCAAGCGATGAGCGCGCGCAGCAACAACTGCTGCGCTAGACTCATGCGTGCGTCTGGCGGCATTTCGAAAGCACGCAGCTCAACCAGTCCCAGGCGACCGGTCGTACTGTCCGGGGAGAACAGTTTATCGATGCAGATCTCAGCGCGATGGGTATTGCCGGTGACGTCGACCAGGATATTGTGGAACAGGCGAGCGACCAACCACGGCGGCACCCAATCGGCGCCGCCCGGTTTGGGTACTTTGTTCATCGCGATCTCGAGTTCGTAAAGTAGATCCTGGCGCGCCTCGTCGATGCGTGGAGCCTGGCTGGTCGGCCCGACGAACAACCCGGAAAATAAATATGATAGGGAAGGCCGTCGCAGCGCGTAGAGCACCAAGCTCTTGAGCAGATCGGGACGCCGGAGGAAAGGACTATCGGTTGCGCTCAAGCCCCCAAATACAACGTGATTGCCACCGCCTGTCCCGGTGTGTCTGCCGTCGAGCATGAATTTATTGGTACCGAGCCGTGAGTGGTGTGCGTCCTCGTAAAGGCCATTGGTGATACTGACGGCCTCGCGCCAGGACGCTGCCGGTTGAACATTGACCTCAATGACGCCAGGATCGGGCGTGACTTTGAGCACGTTGAGCCGCGGATCGGGCGGTGGCCCGTGCCCTTCGAGGTCGATCGGCAGTTCGAGTTCGGCCGCGGTCGCCTCGATCGTCCAGACTAGGTCGAGATAATCATTGAGTGTTTCGACAGGCGGCATGAACACGCGCAGATGCCCATCACGAACCTCTACAGTCAGTGCCGTGCGCACCGGCACTCCGGAGGACGTCCGACCGGTGGCCACTGTGCGGGGGCGCTGCACTAGTGTATCAGGTGAGAGCGGCGGCGATATCTCGTCGGTGTGTGCGTCCCTCGCCTTACAGTTCTTTCCTAACGCGTCGGCGGGATCGCGCAGCGGTACGCGTTCGGCAAACGGGTCGGCCGGCACGACATGCGGATATTCGACGGGTTCAAGACTGGGCAGCGATTGCATCGGCAGCCGCAAGCCGAGTGGCGAATCGCCGGGCACCAGAAACAACCGGCCGCGGCGTGTGCTCCAGATCTCGCTCATCCATTCCGTTCCAGCCGCGGCCGTCCAGTGCTGCAGCGGCAGCACGAAGCCGGCCGGCTCGCCGAGTTTACTGTCGAATAATTTCAGGATGCGCGCGCGCTCGACCGGATCGTGGATCTTCGGATCGCCCGGATCGATGTTCTCCGCGATCCGATTCCCCTTGAGCAACCGGTCTACCGGATCCTCATAGACTGGCTGTGCGTAATCAGTCGAGAATCCGAGGCGAGCGGCAATTCCCTCAGCAAATAATCGCGCATCGCCGGACGAGGCTCTGCGATCGGTCTCGCGCGCAATCAAACTGTCATCGTGCCAGATCGGCGCGCCATCGCGGCGCCAATACAGTGCCAACGCCCAGCGCGGATTCGATTCGCCGGGGTACCATTTGCCCTGACCGTAATGAAGCAATCCGCCCGGCGCGAAACGATTGCGCAACCGCCGGATCAGTTCATCGGCGCACTTCCGCTTGTTTGACCCGAGTGCGGTCGTATTCCATTCCGCCGATTGATAGTCGTCGATGGAGACGAAGGTCGGCTCGCCGCCCATGGTCAGACGCACATTGTGCTGCCGCAAATCAGCGTCGATTGCTTCGCCGACCGCATCAAGCGCACTCCAAGCCTCCGGCGAGAACGGCGCCGTCACACGCGGCTGTTCGGCGAGACGCACCACACCCATGTCGTACGAAAAAGACACTTCGCAGGGTTCGACCATGCCGGTAATTGGAGCGGCCGAGCGGAAATGGGGCGTTGCGGCCAGCGGTACATGACCCTCGCCGCAGAGAAGCCCTGAGGTCGCATCCAACCCGATCCATCCGGCGCCTGGCAGGTAGACTTCGGTCCATGCGTGCAAATCGGTAAAATCGACCTCGGCGCCAGCGGGTCCCTCGAGCGGCTTCACATCAGGCCGCAGCTGAATGAGATAACCGGAAACGAAACGAGCCGGTAGGCCAAGGTGCCGCAAAATCTGTACCAACAGCCACGCCGTGTCGCGGCAGGAGCCAGCGCGCGAAGCAAGCGTTTCCTCGGGCGGCTGCACGCCCGCCTCCATGCGGATTAGGTAGCGGATCATTCGCTGGAGACGCCGGTTGAGGTCGACCAGAAAGTCGACGGTACTCCGCGGCTCGCGCGAAACCGAAGCGACAAACTCCTTCAAACGCGGCGTTAGAGGATCTGGTTCGATGAAGGCCGCAAGGTCTTCGTGCATTTCGGGCGGAAATTCGAACGGCCACTTTTCTGCATATGGCTCGATGAAAAAATCAAATGGATTGATGACTTCGATATCGGCGCGAAGGTCGGAGATGATGGAAAATTCGGTAGTTTTTTCCGGGAAGACGAAGCGGGCAAGCCAATTACCGTGAGGGTCTTGCTGCCAATTCAGGAAATGTTGCGGCGGCGTCACCGTCAAAGAATAGCTCGAAATACGAGTCCGGCAGTGCGGCGCCGGCCGCAGCCGGACGATCTGTGGGCCGAGGTTGATTGGACGGTCATAGGTATAGTGGGTGGCGTGGTAAAGCGCGACCAAGATGGACATGCTGCCGCTCGCACCCAGACTTGTTTTGTATTATTGCCAATTTCCACGCAATTTCCGGGCCGTCAATGGCGACACTCTGCGGACACGCCAATCCGGGAACTATGCGTCGTCGTGGCGTTGTGAACGGTCGGCATCAAATCGATCTCCGGTGGCTCGGAATTCAGCGCCACGTTGTGGTTAGGGCACTGCTTTACGTTGCAGCCTGCCCCGCTATGTCACTTCGTCAGTGATGACCCTGAAGTTTGCAAGGGTACAAGGTCCGAAAGAAGTTACAATCGCCACGTCGGTGGCATCGCGTCCGCGTGCCATCAAAATGCGTCCGACACGCGGCGTATTGTGGCGCGCATCAAACGTGTACCAGCGGCCGAGATAGGCCTCAAACCAGGCACTAAAATCCATGGGTTGAGGTTCAGGCGGCACGCCAATGTCGCCGAGATAACCGGTGCAGTAACGCGCCGGAACGTTCATGCAACGGCAAAGGGTGATCGCCAGATGCGCGAAGTCCCGGCAAACGCCCCGACGTTCGACATGTGCCTGCCATGCTGTCTTGGTTGGGTCTGCGTGCTCATACCCGAACCTGAGGTGGTTATGGACGTAGTCGCAAATTGTTTGGACCAGCGGCCATCCCTTCTGCACGTTTCCGAACTCGGCCCAAGCGAGCTCAATGAAACGGTCCGTCTCGCAATACCGGCTGCCGAGCAGATATACCAGCGTTTCAACTGGTAATTTTTCCAAAGCATACTGCTCGACGTCTGGAGCTACCTCATCGGGCTTGCCGCTATCTCGAATCAAAAAATCCGCAGAAATGGTAAGACGTCCTTTCGGAGCGCGGATTACGTGGCAGATATTGCCAAAACCATCTTTATAGCTGTTGGTCGGAATTTCTGGATGCAGGAGCAAGAGATCGGGCGTTACCAGGTCCTGTGTGCGCGACGGATGCACATTCAGCATCGCGATCATCGGCGTCGGCTGCACACAGTCATAGGAAATTTCATAGCCAGCCCGAATCTTCATCGAAATGTTCTTGGGTAAACGGCCTAGGTTGTCGGTGAGTCTATGGTCCTAACCCTGACCCCGACATTCATGGCCAAGTGGTCCAACGGTGATCCATACCACGTACCTTGCAGCGGGATCGCTTGGCGCGGGTGTTGCACAGTGGCGACGCGGATGAGATTTTGATTCTCTGTTACGCCAGCCGCTGGATCAAAATCCACCCAGCCTGGTCCGGGAATGTAGACCTGCACCCAAGCATGGGTGTTCCCCCCAGCAATATCGTCCTCCTCCTCCTCCCTCTCATCCTCATCAACCAGACGTACGTATCCGGAGACAAATCGCGCAGCGATCCCGCGCGAGCGAAGTGCCGCAATCATAAGGACCGCGAAATCGCGACAACTTCCACTCCCTAGAGTAAGCGTTTGCACGGGTTCCTGAATTCCCTCTTCATGCCGCGAAACGTGTTTGATTGTTTGTTTGATGGTCTGCATCATTCTCACAAGCAATTCGTAAAGATCGGCAAAATTGTCGTTCCGGAAAAGGGATGCACTCCAGCGGTCGAGTTCACGACGCGCAGATGGTGGCCGAATATATCGGTCGATGGCAGCCAAATCTTCCATAGAGTAGGTGAACGGATAACGGCGGGCGGAATAGTCGATGTCCGAAGCACGGAACTTCGACGGCGTATGGTTGAGACGGACTTTGCTTACAAAGCTAAGTTCGTCGGCACAATCATCAAATTGCGCGGTCGACACGTGATTACCGAAAAGGTCACGTGACCAGTTAAGTCGTACAGGCTTGGGTGTAATTTCAAGCTTGTAAACAAGAACTTTCTGATCTCCGTCCTCGCGCGGAAGCAACATCATCCGGTGCTTGCCGAACGACACTGGTCGATTATAGCGATACGTAGTGACGTGTTTGATATCGACGATCGGCATTGCCATTCCGCGGAGTTGAAAGCCACATTGTGTTCAGACTTCTCAGTCGTACATGCATTTTTTGGGCCAAATTAATGCATATTCCTTCGGTGTGGTGACAAACCGATGTACGCGATATGGATAAATTGTTAGGACCCGACGAGCCCGTACCCGTTTCAACCTACAACGCCGACGGGAAATCGCAGTTCTTGTTGGTCGCCGACCACGCTGGAAACTTGATCCCACGCATCCTTGGCCGCCTAGGTCTGATTGAGACAGACTGTAGACGGCACATTGCCTGGGACATCGGCATTGCCGGACTTGCGGAGTTATTAGCAGACCAACTCGATGCGAATCTGATCAAACAGAATTATTCACGTCTTGTAATCGATTGCAACCGTCCGTTGGATGCGGCGACTTCGATCCCCAAGATCAGCGAAGATACGCAAATCCCTGGCAACGCCGACGTGAACGAACGGGACAGAGCAGCACGTATTCGTGAGATTTTCGAACCCTACCATGCAACGATTGAGACCGAACTCGATCGTCGTCAACGTGCGAACCGGCCCACCGCGCTCATTGCGCTGCACAGCTTTGTCCCCATGTTTAAAGGCGCACGTCGGCCGTGGCATGCTGGGGTGCTCTACAATCGCGATGGACGCTTGGCGCGTGAGCTATTGATGCTGCTTGGCGCGAACAACGATCTTCTCGTCGGCGATAACGAGCCCTACGTCGTGAATGATGCCACCGATTACACTATTCCGGTGCATGCCGAACGACGCGGCCTGTATCACGCCTTGGTTGAGATCCGCCAAGATCTCATCGACGATGTGAGCGGACAGCGCGAATGGGCACTGCGCCTTGGAGATTTGTTGCCGAAAGCACACGAAAGTTTGAATTGAGCGATGAGCAAAGGTATACGCACGCATGCTCACGTCTGCTTGACGCCGTAAAAGCCCAAGAGAAATAATTGCTTGGCATACGATTTTCGATTTCAAGTGAGCATGAGGAAGGTTGAATTGAAAAGGCCCCTATCGTGAGATTGGCGCGAAAGGGGCCTTACATCCCGGCGCTCGCTCGTATCTGGTGCCGACACGCGGTTGGGGCGTCGTTGTCGATACGGCGCGAGCGGCTACATTGTAAGCGGATACTTGGGCACGTCCAACGTTTGTTTTGCGACCACCATTTCCGCAACGGAACCGGCGCAATCATTAATCACACCGCTCACAAAATGGACTTAAAAAGAAAATGGTCAGTGATAGACTTGTCTCGTCAGTCATCTTGAACGACTCCAACTCTGAACTCCCGCCACACGCTCCCCGTTGCGGCGGGAGTTTCTTTTAAATGGACCACGGCGGCGGCAGCGGCAGACGGCATACCGACCGTCAAGACAAAACGCTGCGATCTTCATCCATGTCTACCCTCCCGGGAAAACTAAGAAGACGGTGAACCCGGCCGGAAGTAGAAAAGTGCTGACCGTGAAACGCGGCAACGGTCGGACAGGTCGCGTACGGATCATTTGAGCAAGGCGCGGGCGGCACGAAGTTGGGCTCCGCTAATTGGTAAATTGGAGATCATTCGATTCGAATTGCCTCTTCGGCCGTTCCCGAGGCGAGCAACAATCGCGCCACCAGGCCGCGCTTGCATATCGAGCTTTTTAAGATGAGCCTGACCTTGGCTTATCAATCATGCTGACGTGAGCCGCGACGATACGCCAGCCTTCGGGGAATCGCACCCACGTCTGCATCTGCCGTCCGATCTTTCCAGGTACGCTCGCCCGCTGATACAACGTCGATGCCACGGCATGATCGCGCCCATAAGTGGAGATGAAGGTGCGCGAGAGAACGCGTGCGAGTCCAACCGGCGAACGCGACCCACGAAACGCAGCAATTTCGATATGGCCATAAAGATTTTCAGCGGCACCATAGCGGATCGTACGCGGGTCGTTCCAGAAAAGTTCGTTAAGGGTAGCGACGTCGTTTGCAACCAAGGCTCGTTCGTATAGCTCGAATGCGGTCTTCACCTCTGCGACGACCTCGGGCAAATCAATCTGCATAACGTTTTTCCCTAAAGATCGCTTTCATGTCGTTGGCCGCGCGGCAGCGGCAATCCCGCCTGCTTCAAGCGTGTGGGCCACGCGCAGCGCTATATCTTCGCGCCAGGGCGCGGCAATGATTTGAACCGCGATCGGCAACGGCGAGAGCGGAATCGGCGCGGCGACGACTGGAAGCCCGACGAAGGAAATTGGCTGGGTGTAAATGCCAAGGTTCGCCCGTACCGGCAGCTCCTGGTCGCCGAAGATGAACGTTTGCTGTCCAATAAGCGGCGCGGCGCAAGGCGTTGCCGGCGCGAGGATGGCGTCGACGTCGGCAAACAGTTTGAGCATTTCCTGACGGTACCAGCGGCGAAATTTATGCGCTTTGACGACTAGCGAGGCAGGCACCATCGCACCCGCGATCAAACGATCGCGTACCGCCGGGTCATAATCTCTGGCACGGCCGCGCAAGCGATCGAGATGCAAACTGGCCCCCTCGCTTGCGGTGATGAGGAACGCTGCAGAGCGTGCGCGCTCCGCCTGTGGAATGTCGATGTCGCGGTCAACACCAAGCGCAACCGCTACGCGGTCGATTGCTTGCAGCGCTTCTGCGCCGCGCGGTTTAAAATAACCACCGGCGACGGCAATGCGCAGCCCCGTGGCGCCTCGCCGGAGCAGCGGAGTGACCGGCTGCGCGGTACGGTTGACACAAGCGGGGTCGTCGGGATCGAAACCCTGCAGGGCGTCATAAGTAAGCGCCAGATCCTCTACGCTTCGCGCCATCGGCCCGACGTGATCGAGGCTTGCCACGAGTGGGAAGGTTCGGGCGCGGCTGAGCCGACCATATGTCGGCTTCAGTCCGAAAATCCCGCAGCATGACGACGGCACGCGAATAGAGCCATTTGTGTCGGAGCCGAGCGCGAGCGGCACCAAGCCCCCCGCCACCGCACCACCGGATCCGCCCGACGACCCTCCGGTCATGCGCTTGAAATCGTGCGGATTGCGCGATGGACCGTCGTGGATGTTCTCTCCGGTGAAATCGTAGGCGTATTCGCCCATGTTGAGCGCGCCCACGAGGACGGCACCAGCGTGCTCGAGGCGCTCGATGAGGGAAGCATCCCGCCGCGCCGGCTCCTTTTCGCGATTAATCTTCGACCCCGCGATAGTGGGAAGTCCAGCAATGTCGAACAGATTCTTAACCGCGAACGGCACGCCGGCTAGCGGTCCAAGCAGTTTGCCGCTCGCGCGCGATTCGTCGAGGGCAAGCGCACGTTCGCGCGCGCGCTGCTCGGTGACGGCAGTGAACGAGTTGAGCAATAGATCGCGCGCGCGGATGCGGGCGAGCGTTACTTCGACGATCTCCAAGGCCTTTAAACGGCCAGCCGTGACTTCGGCGGCCAGGTCGCCTGCTGTGCTCCAGGTCAAGTCGTCCGGTGTCGGCGCATCAAGCATAAAAAACCGGTGCGGGCTCGATATCGTCGGCGAGCTGGAATTCGTCGACCAGCTTGGCATGGCGGAGGATCAATTGCAGATTGAATGCGACTCCCTCAGTCCATCCGTGCTCTAACGGAATACCAAGTGCCTGCGCACTGGCTTCGACAAGCCGGTCGATACTGTGCAGGTGGCGGCTGCTGATCCGCCTTAGTGGCCTTGATCGTAATTTGCGAGTGGCCTTCGCACGTCTGCGCTTAGATTTGCCGAGTGGCTTGCGCTGCATGGACCGGACCTACCCGCTGGACGACGAATTCCTCGGCAAAGTGACAGGCGACATGGCGACTGCCAATTCTGCGCAACACCGGCGCCTTACTCTTGCAATCGCTGGCGCCGATCGGGCAGCGGCCGTAAAAGCGGCAGACATTCGGATCGGGGTCGATGGGGCTCCTCGGTTCGCCCTTGAGCCGCAACCGTTCGGCCGCTGCCCCGGCGAACCGCGGCACCGCGGCCACTAGCGCCTGGGTATAGGGGTGCCATGGGCGTTCAAAGACGGCGCGAGCGGGGCCCAATTCGACGATCTTGCCGAGATACATGACCATCACATGGTCGCACAGCAGTCGCACGAGACTGAGGTCATGCGACACAAACAAATAGCTCATTCCGAGGTCACGTCTGAGCTGTTGCAGCAGCTGGAGAATGACAGCTTGGACAGAGACATCCAGCGCGGCGGTCGGTTCATCGAGCACAAGGAGATCCGGCTCGGTCGCTATCGCGCGCGCGATGCCGACGCGGGCGCGCTGACCGCCGGACAATTGATGTGGAAAGCGTGAAAGCAGGACCGGCGGTAAGCCACATTGGCCAGCAACAACTTCGACTCGTTCCTTGAGTGTCTTGCCGCGGGTATGGCGCAGCCGGCGCAATGGATCGGCGATGGCGTCGAAAGCGGTAAAGCGCGGATTGATGCTGTCGCCCGCGTCCTGGAATACCATCTGGATGCGGGCGCGATCGCGGTCGCGGGCGAATACCCGCGCCGGTTTTAGCGCCAGCTCGCGCCCACCAAGTTTGATACTGCCGCCGCTCACGTCAATAAGTCGTGTCAGCGCCCGCACTAATGTCGACTTGCCACAACCGGATTCTCCGACAAGTCCGACGGTCTCGCCTTTCTTGATGATCAAACTGACATTATCGACCGCGTAGACCTTGGGAAGTCTTTCCGCTCCGCCGGAAAGACGCCGCTTGAGCCTTGCCAGTTGATTGGGTCCGCCGCCGACCGGAAAAAATTTGGAGAGATGTTCAACATCGAGGAGAACGGTCATGACGCACCGATCGCGAGCTTGAGCGGCACATGGGCCGGAAGTGGATTCCAGCAGGCTACAATGTGTTCGGCACCCACCGCTGTTTGCGGCAATGGCTGCGCGCAGAGTTCGGTTTTGCGTGGGCAACGCTCCGAGTAGCGGCAGGGCGGCAGGTCGGTGCGGCGCAAATCCGGAAGCGAACCTGGAATAGCCGCAAGGTCGTCGAGGCTTGCGGCGGAATCCGGAGTCGCGGCGATCAATTCGGCGGTGTACGGATGGCGTGGTTCCGCGCACAAATCCGCGGTCGGGGCATTCTCGACGACGTGGCCGGCATGCATGACAACGACGCGCCTGGCCCGCTGGCTGGCAAGCGCTAGATCGTGGGTAATGAAAATAGTCGCCATGCCTCGCTCGGTGGCGAGATCAGAGATCAAATCCATGATCACGGCTTGCGTGGTCACATCGAGCCCTGTCGTTGGCTCGTCTGCGATCAGCAGCGACGGCTTGGCTGCTAATGCGATCGCGATCATCACGCGCTGGCACATGCCTCCGGACATTTCGAACGGATAGGCAGAAGCACGGCGTCCCGGATCGCTGATACCCACGGCACGCAGCATCTCGACGGCCTGCTGCGGTGCTTCGCGGGCTGGCACCTTGCCATGGCGAATGAGCACGTCGGCAATCTGGCGGCCAACCGGCCGGATCGGATTAAGGGCAGTCCGCGGATTCTGAAAGATCATCGAGATCTGCCGGCCCCGAACTGCGGCCAACTGTTTCGGGCTTGCGGCAAGAAGATCGATTCCGTCGAACATAGCCTGGCCGTTAGTGACGCGCCCGGCAGGATCGAGAAGCCCCATGATCGCATAGGCGGTGACCGATTTTCCTGATCCCGATTCGCCAACCAGCGCGATCGTTTCGCTCCTGCGCACACTGAAGGTCACATCGTCGAGCGCCCGCACCAAGCCCGAGCGCGTGCGGAATTCCACCGAAAGCCGATCAACGCACAATGCCGGCGGCGCTGTCATGTGCGCCTCCGCGGGTCGACGATATCGCGAAGCCCATCGCCGAGCAGATTAAAACAGAACACCGTAATCATCAGCGCCGCCCCGGGGAAGAACGCATTCCACCATTGGCCGGACACCATAAAGGCGGCACCTTCCGCCACCATGATCCCCCATTCGGGGGTGGGCGGTCGCACGCCTAGCCCAATGAACGAGAGCCCCGCGGCATTGAGGATCGCGTATCCCATCGTCAACGACATCTGCACGACGAGAATCGGGAAAACGTTCGGTAGGATCTGGCCGATCAAAATGCGCCAGTTGGCATTGCCGGACAATCGCGCCGCTTCAACGAAACCCGCCTCGCGGCGCACATTCGCCTCGGTTCGCGCGATCCGCGCATAAAGCGGGAAGTTTACGATCGCGGTCGCCAGCACGATGTTCTGCACCGTATTACCGAGTGCAGCGACAATGCCCATGGCGAGAACGAATAATGGGAACGCCATGATGGTGTCGGCAATGCGCCCGACGACGCGATCGATCCAACCGCCGAAGAATCCGGCGGCAACGCCAGCGAGCCCCCCCATCAGGAAAACCAGCGCCACCGATGCGACTGCGATGAAGAAGTCGAGCCGGGTAGCGACGGTGACGCGGCTAAACACGTCGCGGCCGAGCTGATCGGTACCGAACCAGTGCTGCGCGTTCGGCGGCTTAAGCGTCTGTGCAGTATTACTGGCGAGCGGATCATAGGGCACCATCTGAGGTCCGAATAACGCCGCAAGGAGGATCAGCAAAAACAGAGCAAACGCGAAACTGGTGACGGGGTTCTCCGCGAGGACATGACGCGAATGACGCAGCAGCGAGGCAAGCGGACTCTGACGCGGCGCAACTGCTGTAGTGTCCGTCATGCTTCGAGCCTTACGCGCGGATCTATCAGACCGTAGAGGACATCGATCACGAGATTGAGGATGACGTACATCGCCGCCATCGTCAGCACGAAGCCCTGCACCGGCGCAAAGTCCGAGGCAAGCAGTGCTTCCACCGCATAGGAACCGATGCCCGGCCAGGCAAAGACTTTTTCAACTAGCACGTTTGCGCCAAGCAAAAACGAAAATACCATGCCTAACGTCGTGATCACCGGCAGCATCGCATTGCGGAACGCATAGGTAATGACAACCGTCCAGTTGGACAGGCCGTTGGCGCGGGCGGTGCGGATAAAATCCGAGGATAGTACCGCGAGCATCGAAGCGCGGGTCATGCGCGCGATAGGCGCAAGCGAGAACACGCCCAGGGTTAACGCCGGAAGGACGAGTTGCTTGAGCGCCGCCGCAAACGTCTGAGGATCGCCCGCGATCAGGCTGTCGATCAGATAAAATCCGGTGACTTGGGGCGGCGCAAGGTAAAAAACATCAAGCCGCCCGAGTGGCGCCGGCGCCCAGCCAAGCCAGTAATAAAAGAAATAAATCAGGATCAGGCCGGTGAAAAACACCGGCAGCGACACCCCAGCCGTCGACACGATCCGGCAGGTATGATCCAGCAGTGAATTTGGCCGTGTCGCGGCAATAATGCCGAGCGGCACCGCGATCGCAATCGATACTAACAACCCCAGCAGTGTTAGCTCCGCCGAAGCTGGCAAGCGCGTGCGCAATTCCGTGACTACGGGCTGACCGGTCGTGAGCGAGGTGCCGAAATTGCCGTGGGCAAGATCGACGACGTAGTGGCTGAACTGTTGGATCAGCGGCTTGTCCAACCCAAGTTTGACGCGCACTTCCTGGATTGCCTGCGGCGTAGCGGCGGGTCCCGCGAAATAGGCCGCCGGATCGCCTGGCAGCAGTCGGGTGAGCAGAAACGTGACAACCACGACACCGATCAGGCTCGGGATCGCCATCGCCGCGCGTTTGATGATCAATGTCATCATGGCACATGAGGCCCGGTGCGTCGGCCGTTTGACCGCGGTCAGGCTTTTTCGAAACTGCGGTAATCGAGCCGGCGATGGAACCAGTATTGATAGCCACTGATATTCTTCTGCATGGCGACGTTCACATATGGCTGGTAAAGCGGGATGCGCGGCACGTCCGTGAATGCGAGATCGACAAATCCTTTTACGTCCATGTCGTAAGCGGCGGCATCGCCATTTGCTGCGGCAGCGCGCGCGCCATCAATGAAGCCGTCGATCGCCGACGACTGATAATCCATGGTGTTGAAGATCGATTTTCCCGAGTGGTAGCACCAGTAGAAAAAATATTCCGGATAATCGAGCCACCCGGAGAATACGTTGGTGAACAGCGGCATCGTTTTCTTGGTCAGTTCGGTACGCCAATTTGCCCCCGGCACCTTGTTGATCATGGTTTGAATGCCAATCTGCGCGAGACTCTCCTGCACCAGAACGCAGATCGGCTCGTTGACGCCGGCAAAGCCGAGATCGAAAGAGAATTGGATCGGCTCCTGAATACCATTGCCATAGCCGGCTTCGCCAAGGAGCTGCTTCGACTTGGCGAGGTCGGTATAGAATTTGTGCGGTTGCGGCCAGGCTACTTCGATCGGCTTATTTGCCGGTGCGCCAAACATCGGTTCGGCGAGACCGTATAAGACCGCATCCATAATTTTCTGGTAAGGGATTGCATAAGCCACCGCGTACCGAACCTTGACATTGTCGAAAGGTGGGTGCTGTACGTTCATTCCGATGTATTGAATGCCGTTCGAGTATGGCGTCGAGACAATGGTCAGCTTGCCGCCAGATCTAAGCTCGGCGAAATCCTTGTTTGGCAGATCGTAGGACACGTCGGCGTCGCCGCGCTCCAGGAGCGCTCGCCTGTTGCCAGCATCGGGCACCATGCGCCAGATCACGCGTTTGATCTTCGGCAGAGGGCCGCCCTTCCAGTTGTCGTTGCGCTCAAGGACCGCTTGCGAACCGGCCGTCCAGTTCGTGACCTTGAAAGCGCCGCTACCAACAGTATTGAGCTTGGTGTATTCGAGGCCCCACGGGTCCTGCTCGGTAGCGTGCTTCTTGACCAGTTGCGAATTGAGCACACAGGGCACGATGACAGCGAGATCGGGAACGGTCAGCCGGTCTTTTTTTGCAAAATCCACGCGGAACGTGTGCTCGTCGACAACGACAAATTGCTCGGGCTTTGTGAGCGATCCCGCGCTCATCTGAAACGTCGGGAAGCCGCCGACCGTGACGGCCCGGTCGAACGACCATTTCACGTCGTTTGCGGTTACCGGCGTGCCATCCTGAAAAATTGCATCCTTCTTCAGCTTAAACGTCACTGACATGTCGCCGATACTCATATCCTCGGCGAGCTCCGGCTTGAATTTGCTCTTATCGTAATATGGCGTGCCGTGGGGCAGGGTCTTCATTTCGTGACTGATCAGCCGGTCGTAGCAATTCCACGACACTTCATAACCAGGCACATTCGTACCGACGCCGTGGATGTCGAGATTGTTCGGTCCGCTCTCAGAAACAATCAGCAGCGTCTCCTGGCGAGATTGGGCCTTGGCCCGCGACCAGATTGCTGGGGCGGACAGGCTGCTGGCGGCGGTAAGCGCGGTTGCCGATTTGAGGAATTCTCGACGCTTCATTTAAATGCACCCGCGAATGGGAGTCCTGTGACGTCAAATCCTCCGCAAGGGGCATGCCAGGATATGTTGCCCGTTTTTGACGCGGCTAACACATTGAGAGACTTATGCAGATCGCCCCGCCCCGGTCCGAAGCTCGCTGTGAGTAGGCAGCTGCAGCCCAATAATTAGGCAGGCACGCACTTCGAAGGGGCGGTCGAGCCGGTGGCGCGAGGTGGGCGTTGTGCCATGCTAAAGGCCGTCACAACGACGCAAAGCCGCCGCCGAGCAGAAAAATGCGTGCCAGCACCGTATCAGCAATTGTCGAAGCGCATCGAAAACGTGCTGTGACGCCCGCCGAGACTATTCGACGCTGCTACGCACGCATCCAAGCGCTCGACGACCCCGGCATTTTCATCACGCTCCGCAACGAGCACGAAGCTATCGCCGAGGCTGGAGTGCTGAACGACCAAGGCGGTCTGTATGGCGTGCCTGTTGTGGTGAAGGACAACATCGACGTCGCCGGAATGCCGACGACCGCTGCCTGTCCTGCTTTCGCGTACCAGGCCGAAGAAGATGCTGAGGCGATTAGGCGCCTCAGCAGCGCCGGTGCAATTGTCATCGGCAAGACCAATCTGGATCAATTTGCTACCGGATTAGTCGGACTGCGCACGCCCTATCCAGCGCCACGCAATCCACTGCGTCAGGATCTAATCCCTGGAGGGTCAAGCGCTGGCTCAGCAGTTGCAGTTGCGGCGGGAATTGTCCCGCTCGCGCTGGGGACCGACACGGCGGGTTCGGGACGGGTGCCGGCGATGTTTAACAATATTGTCGGTTTGAAGCCGAGCTTGGGCCTGGTATCGACGCGTGGAGTTGTGCCTGCGTGCCGCACCCTTGATTGCGTTTCGGTATTCGCACTGACGGTCGAAGACGCCTGGAAAGGTTTGCGCGCTATAGCCGGCTACGACGCGAACGATCCCTATTCGCGCGAACGCGCACTTGGCATGCTAAACGCAGCGCCGGTGAAGGCGAGATTAGGCGTACCGCTCATCTCGCAACGTCTGTTCTTTGGCGACGAGCGCGCCGAGGCCGATTACGAATCAGCGCTCGCGCGTCTGGCAAGCATGGGTTTCAGTCTCGCGGAGGTCGACATCGAGCCGCTCTCCGAGGTCGCTCAGCTCCTCTACGCTGGGCCTTGGCTCGCAGAGCGCTATCTAGCGGCACGTAAGGTTTTGGAAGAGAATCCAAACGCGGTGCATCCAGTGACGCGCTCGATCCTCGTGCCGGGCGCCCACATCAAGGCCACCGATAGTTTCGCAGCTTTCTATCGCCTCGCGCAGTTGCGCCGCGCGGCCGATGATATTTTCAAGCACATCGATGCGCTGATTCTGCCAACCGCGCCGACCGTATATACTCGCGAGCAGGTGCTGGCCGATCCGATTAGGCTTAATTCGCAGCTCGGCACATATACGAATTTCGTGAACCTACTTGATTTATGCGGCACATCGGTGCCCGCTGCCTTGCATGAGGACGGCACGCCTTTCGGCATCACTTTCATTGCACCAGGCGGCCGGGACGCCCTAGCAGCATCCCTAGCCATGGCGTTTCATGAAGTTTGTGGTGTCGCGCCGGGAGCGCAGGCACAGCGTGCAGCATTGGCTAAATAGCCCGTTCATTCCGAGGCGGAACTCTGCGCCGAGTTTCGGCTGGAACGCGGAACATCAGTTGAGTGCTCTGGGATGTCCGCCAAGTGCCACAAGCAGACGTCGCGATAAGGTCGGTTCGGTGGCAAAAGCCGGACTGATCACAGCGACTTCAGAATTAAAGGCAGTTTGCGCGAAACTCAAAACGCAGCCGTCACCTATAAACACTCCGTCCGCATGGCGGCATCCATCCAATAACCTCGTCATTTCCAATAGCGCTTGCCGCGACTCCTCACTATTTGTCTCCTGAGCCCGGATGAAACATTTCTTCGCATGCGTGAGCGGTAGTTTTTTGCCGTTGTCATGACGAGCTCCTCTCGCGGCAAAGTAATCGCCGTCGAGGTGTCTAATTTAAAAAACCCTCAACGATTAAAGCCTCGTCACAAAGTCTGTGGACATCACGCTCGCCTCTCGCGGCCAAAGTGACGAGACGCTTGGCGATAAGCTCGCGGACGAAGTCAGGCTGATCTATAAGTCGAGCGATTGCTTCGTTGTAGGCGGCTCTCAAAGTCGCGGCTGTCTCAGGATCAAAATTTGTGAACGGAGGAATGTGAGCCATCGTGCTCTCTCGCCTCCCCGGCATGAGCAGTTACGAGCCCAGTCCCCGTCACACTGCATACCCTTTTTGTTCCGAAAGCGAATTATTTTGTTTTCGAATACCCGTAATCAACAGTGCTCATTTGGAGTCCTTCAAATTTCATGCTGCGGTGCAAAAATCTCCGCCAGGAATTGCGATAACTAATGTCCGCTTTGGGTCAAAAGCAGACATTGGTTTGTCGCCCATTGATGCCTGCTTTACCCCCAAAAGCAGACATGGCCGGGCGACAGTTGGATGTCCGCTTTGTGCCAAAAGCGGACATTCATGCATTGCAGCAAAGTAGCCGCTATTCGAGTACTTCATCGGCAGCCACCAGCAGGGTCGGTGGAATCGTAAAGCCGATAGCCTTGGCGGTCCGAAGGTTGATGACCGCTTTAAAGTTGATCGGTGTCTGTACCGGAAGATCGGCCGGGACAGCGCCTTTCAAAATACGATCCACATAGACCGTTGAGCGGCGAAACGTGTCGGAGATTTCGATGCCGTAAGACATCAAACCGCCGGCCGCCGCCCAAAAGCGGAATGGATAGACTGCGGGCAGCCGGTACCGCGCAGCAAGAGCGATGATGGTATCGCGATGCGCATTGTTGAAGATGTCTGGCAAAACAAGTAAGCCACTGCGCTCTTCACGTGCGAGCGCTGCTATCTCCAATTCAATGTCAGCATCATCTTTGACCGTCGCTGCGCGCACGGCCACCGAGAGGGATGGGGCTGATTCATCGATGGCGTGCAGCAAGAGAGGGGCGTAGGGCGTCGTTGCTGGATTGTAGAGCGCTCCCACGTTTGCGACTGGCGGCGTTAGCTGCGTGAGCATCCCAAGCCATTTGTTGACCATAACGGGGTCGTAATTGCTGAAACCCGTTACGTTAGCACCGGGATGCCCCAGGCTGGCGACGAAGCCCTGGCCGACCGGCTCAGTAACATTTGCGAACACGATCGGGATCTTCTCGGTTCGCCGCCGTAGCACGTCCGTCGCTAATGAGCTGCTGCCGGCCAATAGCAGATCGGGAGAGAGCGCGACCAGTTCCGCAGCGCAGCGCTCCATCAGGGTCGGGTCGCTGTCGCCCCAGCGCCAGTCGATGCGTAGATTGTTGCCTTCCTTCCAGTTAAGAGCAGCGAGACCTTCAACGAAGGCAGCGGCATCGGCCTCACGATCGTGCTCCACAAATCCCATGAGCACGCCGATGCGTCGCGGCGCGTCATGCTGCTGCGCGCGAGCCCCCAGCGGCCATGACGCCACGCCGCCCAGCAAAGTGATAAATTCTCGGCGTCTCATCTGCTTGCCCCCAAGCTCAGAGCGGGCATCGTAGCGGGTCAAACTAGCACCTTGGAAGTGGTCAGGTTGGCCCTGACCGCGTCCGCTTTGGGTCAAAAGCGGACATGACGCCATGAAATCATGATGTCCGCTTTACCCCCAATACCGGACATTCGGCAGCGCGACCGGGATGTCCGATTTGTGCCAAAAGCGGACTCATGCACCGCAGCAATTATACGTTTATTCGATCACAAGGTCGGCGCGGCCAAGCGGCGGAAGCGGTATGGCAAGGCCGAGGGTCTTGGCGGTTTTCAGATTGATGACCAGCTCGACCTTGGTGGCCTGTTGAACTGGAAGATCGGCTGGCTTTTCACCATTGAGAATGCGGGCAGCGTATCCTCCGAGCAGACGGTAAGGCTCTGCGAAATCGGCCCCATAGCTCATTAGACCGCCGGCGACCGGAAACTCGCGCCACCCATATATGGTTGGAACTGCGTGTTGGGCTGCGAGCTCGACAAGTCGATTACGCTGGGTCAAAAAGAACGCTTCACCGCTTACCACAAGTGCGCCTATCCGCTGACCGACAACGACCTCGAAAGCCGATTCGATCTCGCTAGCGCTACTTGCATTCAGAATCATCACATGCGCGCCGAGAGCATGTGCCGCGTCCTGTACGGTCGTCCTTTCAGTCGCGGTTTGAGTGCTGTTTGCCGGGTTGACGAGAACCGCGATCGTCGCAGCCGGAGACATGAGGCTGTACATCAGCTCAAAGCATTTTTTGAACAGCTCCACGTTCAGGTTGGTAACCCCAGTAATGTTGCCGCCAGGGTGCGCCAGGCTCGCGACGAGACCAACTCCGACTGGGTCGGTTCCAATATCGAAAACGATCGGGATTGTCTGCGTTGCCGCCTTAGCAGCCTGTGAAGCCGGTGTGCCGGCCGCAACGATGACTGTTACCTGACCGCGAACCAAATCCTCGGCCAGTGCCAGGTAGGCGATCGTTGTGATCCTCTGACCATCGGTATTCGATCCCTACGTTGCGGCCCTCAGCAAAACCTCCGTCAGCTAAACTTCGATGAAATGCGGCAACATAGTCGCGCATACTTTCAAAGCTTCCAAGGCTGAGAAACCCGATCACGGGCATTGCCGGCTGCTGCGCGCGCGCCACGAGCGGCCATGCCGTAGCGGCGCCTCCAACGAGTGTGATGAAATCCCGTCGCCTCATCGGCTGCCCCAATGCCAAGCATAGACCCTAGCACATCATTGAATGGGCGCTGTGTTGTGCATCACAGCAAAATCACGCGGCCGATGTCCGCTTTGGGTCAGAAGCGGACGTGACGGTGTGAATTTGCGATGTCTGCTTTACCCCCAAAAGCGGACATCGGAACTCAGCCGCGCCATGTCCGCTTTGTGCCAAAAGCGGACATCGGAACTCAGCCGCGCCATGTCCGCTTTGTGCCAAAAGCGGACGTGAGCAACCGCAGCAAAGCAGCCCGCTATTCGATCACCTCGTCGGCTCGACCGAGCAACGGCAGTGGTATGTTGAGGCCAAGCGCCTTGGCGGTTTTGAGATTGATCACTAGGTTGAGCTTGACTGCTTGCATAACCGGCAAGTCGCTCGGTTTTTCGCCCTTGAGAATTCGTCCAGCATAAATGCCTGCTTGGCGGTAGGCGTCGCGCTGATCGGCGCCATAACTCATCAGGCCTCCGGCGGCGGCGAATTCGCGTGGCGCCGTGATCGCGGCGATTCTGTAGCGGGCTGTAAGTTGCGCGAGTTGCTCTACTTCGGCAGCAAAAAGGACGTCTTGGCTGACGATCAAAGCCGCGACCTGCAAGTCGTGCAATTTCGCAAAGGCCGGATCGAAATCGCTTGCATTGCTGGCACTGAGCACGTGCAACTGCACGCCAAGCCGCTGCGCCGCCTCTTGGACGGTTCTCGACTGGGTCGCAGCATTGGGATTGGTCGGGTTGACTAGGTGCCCCATCACGGCGGCCGAAGGGACTGCTTGGTGCAGCTGCTCCAAGAGTTTCGGTCCGACCTCGACGCTTAAATACGCTACGCCGGTCATGTTACCGCCGGGGTGGTTGAGGCTGGCGACCAGCCCAATCTGCACCGGATCGGCAATGGTGCCGAAAACAACCGGGATGGTCGTTGTTGCCGCCATTGCTGCTTTTGCCGCAGGCGTGGCGAAAGCACCAATTACGGCCGGTCGATGCCCGATCAGGTCGGCCGCCAGCGCCGGGAGCCGGTCGTAGTGGTCGTCCGCCCAGCGCGCCTCAATCGCCATGTTGCGGCCTTCGCTGTAGCCAGCCTCACCGAGGCCTTGACGAAAGGCGGTGAACATTTCCGCCCAATAACCGTTGGGCGATCCGGCGGCGAGCACGCCAACTACAGGTGTAGCGCTTTGCTGTGCGCGTGCTTTAAGCGGCCACACTGCAGCACCGCCGGCGAGTAGTGTGATGAACTCGCGCCGTCTCATTCGATTATCTCGTCGGCGCGCGGCAGCAGTACCGGCGCGATCGTCATGCCGATTGCGCTCGCGGCTTTAAGGTTCACAACCAGCTCAAACTTCACCGGCTGCTCGACGGGCAGATCGGTCGGATTTGCCCCGCGCAGCACCTTGTCGACGAGGCTCACAAGAATCCTGTAGCACAGCGAGAGTCGCGGTCCATAGGCGAGCAGTCCGCCATCCTCTGCGGATTCCGGCCATTGATAGACCGCGGGCAAGCGCGAGTTGCGCATCCAATCGATGATGCGGAGACGTGAGGCGTTCAGCAGCGGCGACGCTAGCACATTGACCGCCTCGACTTTCGCCGCCGCGACGGCATCAAGCGCGCCGCCGATTTCATCCGGACTGCTGACCTCGAATCGGACAAGCTCGACTCCGAGGTTGTTTGCCGCGGGCGCTAGCTGAGCGCGAGTCGAGATCGTGGTCGAGTCGGCCAACACCGCAATTCGCCGCGCCTGCGGAACGAACTCATAGAGCAATTCGAGCCGTTTCACGTCGAGCTCCGAGGCAAGGATACTCACCCCGGTCGTATTGTCGCCGGGTCGCGCCAAACTCATCACGAGCCCGCTGCCAACCATGTCGTCAGTCATGCCGACGATTGGAACTGTGTGGGTCGCACGTTGCGCCGCCCGGATCGCAGGATCGCCGAAGGGAATGATGAGATTGACATTCTGCGCGACGAGCTCGCCCGCCAACACAGGTGCGCGCTCGTTGCGCGCCTCCATCCAGACAAACAGGAAGCGGACGTTGCGGCCCTCCTCCCAGCCGATCGCTTTCATGTAGCGTCGGAACGGCTCGGCGAAGCTCTCGCCCACGTCCTTCGGATTGGGCCGCAACCCGCCGACCAAGGGGAGGTCACCCTGCTGCGCGCGCGCCGCGAGCGGCCAAACGGCCGTCGTGCTGGCAAGACCGGCGATGAAGTTGCGTCGCCTCATGGGTGTTGCCCTCGGGCCGAGGACAACACCCTAGCACATCATCTGGCGGCCACAGTGCAGTGCAGCACAACAAAAGGACTGATGTCCGCTTTGTGCCAAAAGCAGACATCGGCCGCCTTACTCGATCACGTCGTCGGCAGCCACGAGTAGCGATGGCGGAATTGTTAGGCCAAGCGCCTTGGCAGTCTTGAGGTTGATAGTCAGTTCGACCTTCGTTGACTGCTGAACCGGCAAGTCGGCAGGCTTCTCGCCATTGAGAATGCGGCCCGTATAGATACCGGCCAGTTGGAAGGCGTCAGTGAGACTGGCGCCATAGCTAATTAGTCCGCCAGCGGCAGTGAACACGCGATATTGGTAGACCGCCGGAAGCGAGTACTGCAGCGCCAGTCCGGCGAGTTGTCCACTGCGGCTATTGAAGAATTGGTCGGAGCCTATCACCAGACCGCCGACTTGCAGTCCGTGCAAAGCTGCAAAAGCTGCTTCGATCTCGCCGTCTGTGCTGGCCTTGAGAATGCGGAGCCGTATACCAAGTGTGCCAGCTGCCGCTTGTGCGTCTCTGGACAGAGGCTCCGAAATGACAGGGTTAGTAGGATTGACAAGGAGCGCGACGTTACTGGCCGCAGGAATTACCTGGTGCAGCAGCTCCAGCCGTTTTGGCCCTACCTCCGCGTTCAAGGTGGCCACACCCGTTACATTGCCGCCTGGCCGGTTCAGAGTAGGAACCAATCCCGCGGCAACCGGGTCAGCTCCGATCGCGAAGATGATGGGGATCGTTGTGGTCGTCGCTTTCGCGGCGAGCGCGGCAGCCGTGCTGCCGGGCGTGGCAATCACGGTCACTTTCTGTTGAACCAAATCGGCTGCTAATTCTGGCAATCGATCGTTGTGGCCATCCGCCCAACGATACTTAATCGCGACGTTCCCGCCCACGACTTGGCCCGTTTGGGCTAAGCCCCTACGGAATGCTGCAGTGATTGGTGCGGACCCATCGGGTGAGCCCACATCAAGATATCCAATCACCGGCAAAGCCTGTTGGGCTAGTGCTGCAAGCGGCCACGCAGCCGCCGAGCCACCTGCAAGCCTCATGAACTCGCGCCGCCTCATATGCCAGCCCTATTCGGAGCTGGGATCGTACCGGGTAAAACCGGCAGATTGGAAGTAGTCAGGGCGTCGCTAAGGAATGTCCGCTTTGGGTCAAAAGCAGACATGGCGCATTGAAACCGCGATGTCCGCTTTACCCCCAAAAGCAGACATGGCGCATTGAAACCGCGATGTCCGCTTTACCCCCAAAAGCAGACATCGGCGAGCGCGATCACCACGTCCGCTTTGTGCCAGAAGCAGACATCAGACTACCCTATTCGATGACCTCGGCAGCGGCGGCAAGCAGCGTGGTTGGGATGGTCAACCCAAGCGCCTTGGCCGCCTTGAGATTGATGGTGAGCTCGAATTTGGTGGGCTCTTGAACCGGGAGCTCAGCCGGGTTCGCTCCCTTGAGAATACGATCCACATATCCTGCAGCCTTCTGCCACAAGTCGTGATTATCGATCCCATAGGAAACCAAGCCGCCGTCCACCGTAAAAAACCGGTACGGGTAGATCGCCGGCAACCGGAGCCGTGCCGCAAGGTCGGTGATCATTTTGTGATGAATCGACGATTCGACAGAGTTGAGCACAATCAATCCACCGTTTGGCTCGCGCGCAAACGTGGACAGCCCGCGCTCAATCGTGGCGGTATCCCGCACGTCGAGGGCTTTTAACTCGACCCCGAACGACGATGTCGCTGCTTGTATGGCTCCCAGCTGACCACTTCCTCCAGGCGTCTGCGGGTCTCGAAGCACGCCCACCCGAGCCACGCGTGGTGCGATCTGTTTGAGGATTTCCAGCCATTTTGCACCGATACCAAAGTCGAAACTGACAAACCCGGTAATGTTACCGCCAGGGCGCGAAAGACTATCTACAAAGCCGCTATTAACCGGATCCACGACTTGGGCAAACACAATAGGAATCGTCTGGGTCTGTTGCTTCAATGCGGCCACCACGGGAGAGCTATTGGCGAGAATTACGTCCGGTGCCCATCGGATCAATTCTGCGCCATAGGTCCGCGCCCGATCAGCGTCGCCAGAGGCAAATCGGACCTCCATCTGCATGTTGCGTCCTTCGCTCCAACCCAAATCATGCATCCCTTTCCGGAACGCCGCGAGGCGGGTCTGTCCTTCCGCATCGTTTTCGACCCCCATCAGCACAGCAATGCGCCGTGCACGTTCATTCTGCTGCGCGCGGGCGACGCGCGGCCAAGTAGCGACTGATCCAGCAACTACTTTTATGAAATCGCGTCGTCGCATTGCCTCTTCCCCAAGGCTTGAGATTGCGCCGACTTCCAATCGTTAATTACAGCAGGGATTTGCGACCGGCGAAATGGGGTCCAAGCGGTCATTTCGCTGCCGGTAATGCTGAGCCGCCGATGTCCGCTTTGGGTCAAAAGCAGACATCAGATCGGCAACCGTTGATGTCCGCTTTACCCCCAAAAGCGGACATTGCCGGGCGACAGTTGGATGCTCGCTTTGTGCCATTTCCGGACTAAGTGCGTCGCAGCAAACAGGTATGGCTATTGAATCGCCTCGTCCGCGCGCGAGCAGCATCGGGTGGAATTTTCAGGCCGACTGTTTTGGCCCTTTGCAGGTTAATCAGGTATTGGCGTGGTTGGTGGCGGTGACGGCGGCTTTTTGTTCTGAGCATCCTCCTGGGCCGGGATTGGCGTGGTGGGTGGCGGTGAGGACGTCTTGTTCTGAGCATTCTCCTGAGCTGGGATTGGCGTGGTTGGTGGCGATGACGGCAGCTTTTTGTTCTGAGCATTCTCCTGGGCCGGGATTGGCGTGGTTGGTCGCGATGACGGCGACTTTTTGTTCTGAGCGTTCTCCTGGGCGGTCGGCCGGGCGTCCAAGTTCTGGAAATACATGCTGCAAGTTGTCGATAGTTCCACGCGCCGAGAGTTCAGGCACTTCAAGACCTCGCTTTCCCTTCGCGCCCCAGCACAAAGCCTTTGCACATCCGGTCCGCACGATGCTCGGAGGAAGGTTCCTATTGTTACACGTGAGTGACTGATTGTGGCTGGCGCTGCGGGTTGTGTGGCCGGACTTTGAACGCTTGCATTGGAGGTACCTTTGCGAGCCTGTATTGCCGCGATCATATTCGTGCACGCTGTCGACAATTCACTAGTACGGGATGATAGACATTGAACGAGGCGGCCCCCTCCAGCTTGCACACCGACACAATATCGCTGCAGGTCCTGATCACAGGCTGCGCGGATTTTGGCGCCGCCGCGGCCCGCAGCCGCGATCACATTCCCGCACGCTGCCGACAACTCATTGGTATGGGACGATAGACATTGAACGAGGCGACCCCCGCCGGGTTGCACACCGGCACAAAATCGTTGCAAATCCTCACCACAAGCCGCGCGGAATTTACCACCGCCGCCCGCGCCAGCGGTCGGACTATTGGTCTGCGCAACAGCCGGAACCACAGCAAAAAGCATTGTTATGCTGAGAGACCAACGAGCAAGTCGCTGTACCGCCATCTGGGTTTCCTCCCCCGAGCCTTTCTTGCATGGTGAGCGATTGAAATGTCCGCTTTGGGATCGCCAGTGCCTCCGGACATACTTCTTGTCGACTTAAACTAATAGGATTGCCATCGCGCGAGGCGATGACACTGTCGAGTGTCACACGAAATAGTCGAACGAAACTTTGGCTCGTGCCTTTGTGCAGCGAAGGCTACTGCGGATGTTTCTCGTCGTGAATCAACTTGCTGTTGGCGTTCTCTTCCTGGTTTATCTGTTTCTGCTGCGCCGGCGTCAGGTATCCGCCGTTGGCTTTAACGTCCGCATGCTCCTGCTGTTTAATGGCGTGATCGTTGGCGCGTAGCTGCTGCGCTTCCTGCCCGGTGAGTTTGCCGTTCTTGAAGCCCTGGTTGATACGCTCACGCTGATTTTCAACACGCGTGTTGACCTCATTACGTCGCGGATGTTCCTTTGCAAACTTACCGCCAGTCGGGTTCCCGTTGCCTTGTGCCTCGGCCTTCACCGTCCAGGCGCTCACTGCCAATGCCCCTGCCAGAAGATAGCTCACTGTCTTGATCATCCCTCACTCCCATATGGCGATGACGTGCCCCCGTCGGACGGAATACTGTCAGATTAAGGCACATGGAGGTCCATGGAGGGGCGAAACTCCGCTGTCGCTATTCATTTGCTGTTCAGTTTATGGCGGGTCTTTCGTGCTGGGCGAAATTTCCGCTTTGGGTCAAGAGCGGACATGATGCCCTGAAATCGCGATGTCCGCTTTGTGCCAAAAGCGGACTCATGCAGTGCAGCAAAAGCACCTATTCGATCAACTCGTCGGCGAGCGACAGCAATGATGCAGGGATCGTCAGCCCCAGCGCCTTGGCGGTCGTGAGATTGATGATCAGCTCAAACTTTGTCGGCGCCTGCACTGGAAGGTCGGCCGGCTTCTCACCCTTGAGGATGCGGTCGATGTACCCAGCCGCCAGGCGAAACTGTTCGCCGCGAGCCTCACCATAAGAGAACAGGCCGCCTGGTTCCGAAAAGAAGCGATTGTAATAGGTCGCCGGCACGCCGTAGCGGGCCGCCAGCGCAATGATCAGTTCACGATTTGCATCGTTGAATGCGTCCGGCATCACGATGAGGCCACTACCCGGACTACGCGCTTGTACGGCGACAACGCCTTCGATCTCATCCTTGCCGTGAACCGGAGCCGCACTCACCTCGACGGCAAAGGAGGATGCGGCAGCTTGAATGGAAGGCATGAAGAATTGGATCGGCACGGCTGTTGCCGGATTGAACAGCAAAGCCACGCGCACGGTGCGCGGCGCGATCTGCTTCAATAGCTGCACCCATTTACCGCCCACTGCGGGATCGTTGACCGTGAAGCCAGTGATGTTGCCGCCCGGGTGCGAAAGGTTCGCAGCAAAGCCCGCGCCGATCGGATCGGTCACGCCCGCGAACACGATGGGAATTGTCCGCGTCTCCCGGGCAAGCACGCCGATCGCGGGTGTGCTCTGACCGAAGATCGCGTCGGGCCGCAGATCGACCAGCTCTTTTGTGAACGTTCTGATCTTATCCGGATCAGCGGCGCTCCAGCGAAGTTCGATCCGGAGATTGCTGCCTTCCGTCCACCCCAACTTCGCGAGCGCAGCCCGGAATGTTGCGAGCCAAGACTGTGCGGTTGAATCGCTCTCCTCAAAGGCCATAAGCACGCCGATCAGCCGCATCCGCTCGGGCTGCTGTGCGCGTGTGGCGAGTGGCCATGTGACGGCTGAACCAACAACGACTTTGTTGAAATCGCGGCGTCGCATTACAGCCCCAAGGTTCCAGGAGCACGCCGATACTAACCGATTACATCAGGGAATTACGACCGGCGAAATGGGGTTCAGTGATCTGTTTGCTCGGCAGCAATCCCGAGCAGCTCATGTCCGCTTTGGGTCAAAAGCAGACATGACACTCTGAAATCGCCATGTCCGCTTTACCCCCGAAAGCGGACATCGATCATAATGGCGACAATGTCCGCTTTGTGCCAAAAGCGGAAGTCAACCAGCTTCATTCGATGACTTTGTCGGCGCGTGTGAGCAACGTCGCCGGCAAATCGATGCCGAGCGATCTCGCGGTTTGCAGATTGATGACGAACTCAAACTTGGTCGACTGCGCGACCGGCAAATCTGCCGGCTTGGTGCCCTTGAGAACTTTGCCGGCGTAAATGCCGACTTGGCGAATACTGTCCGTTATGTCGGTTCCGTAGCTCATCAGCCCGCCGGCCTCTACGAAATCCCGCTGAGGGAGAATCACTGGAATGCGGTAGCGCGCCGCCAACACAGCAAGTTGGACGCGCCGACTGTGGAAGTAATTGCTAGACGCAACGAAGAGGGCATCGGCTCTCTCACTCACCAGGGCGGCGAAGGCAGCATCGATCTCGCTGCTCGTGCTGGCTTTGAGGATATTGATTGGGAGGGCGATGGCACGGGCAGCTTCCTGCACCTCCCGCAGCGTGGTCTCGGCAACCATAGGGTCAGCCGGATTAAGGAGCACGGATATCCGACCAGGTTTGGGCTGTAACTGGAGCAGTATCTCAAACCGCTTGGCCACGATCTCTTGGAGGAAAAAATTGATGCCGGTCGCGTTGCCGCCCGGCCGGGCAAGGCTGGCAACAAGACCAAGTTTCACCGGGTCTTCGCCGACGCCGAAGATGATCGGAATCGTATTTGTCGCAGCTTTAGCCGCGAGCGCAGCGGCCGTGGTAACGGGGGTGGCGATTACGGCGACGCGACGGCGGACCAGATCAGCCATCAGTGTCGGAAGAACGTCGTATCGGCCCTCCAGCCAGTGATACTCGATTGTCACGTTTTGGCCCTCGGCGTAGCCGCTTTCGCCCAGGCCTTGACGGAATGCAGCCGCCCAGCCTGCGGAGGCATCGGACGATCCAAGAGTGATAAAGCCGATCACCGGCATCGCCGGCTGTTGCGCGCGCGCTGCGAGCGGCCAAGCGGCCGCCGAACTTACAATGCCGATGAAATCACGTCGCCGCATTGCCTTCCCCAAGGTCAAACTGCGCGACTTGTTGTTGCAATTACAGCAGGGATTTGCGACCGGCGAAATGGGGTTGAGGCGTCAAGTTGCACGGCAGCAATCCTGAGCCGCCCATGACCGCTTTGGGTCAAAAGCAGACATTGAAGCGCCTTCAGCCGATGTCTGCTTTACGCCCAAAAGCGGACATTGGAACTCAATCGAGAAATGTCCGCTTTGTGCCAATAGCGGAAATCCGCGGTATTTAATCGATTAGTTCGTCGGCAAGTGACATCAATGATGCAGGGATCGTCAGGCCAACCGCCTTTGCGGTCGTCAGATTGATGATGAACTCGAACTTAGTTGGCTGTTCGACCGGCAAATCAGATGGCTTCGTGCCTTGCAGTATCTTCTGCACATATGTCGCGCTAAGCCGAAAGAGATCGGGCACGCTAGGGCCATAAGACATCAAACCGCCTGCAAGTACATATTCGCGAGCTGCAAATATCGCGGGAATTCGGTTACTTTCAAGAAAGTCGATGATCTTACGGATCTGCAAAGTGAGGAATGCGTCCGGCAGTGCTACCAGCGCGTCGCAAACGCTGGCTCAATATGCCTCCCAAGTTCGTATCGAGATCAGATACTGCGCTAGCCTCGACCTAAATAAGGCTTACACCGAGATCCCGAGTTGCGGTTTCGATTTCATCGCGAAAAATTCTGTTGGAAGCATTGTTCGGATTGAACAATATGGCGACCCGCACGGCGGACGGGACAACCTGTTTCAATAGCTGCAACCGCTTGGCAGCAAGATCCGGGCCGAGAAACGAGGTCCCAGTTACGTTTCCGCCCGGATGTGCGAGGCTTGCAACCAATCCGGCGCGAACGGGATCGCCCACCTGGACCATTACAATCGGGATTGTTTGGGTCGCTGCCTGTGCAGCCTGGCTAGCGGGCGTGCCATATGCAACGATGACGCCCACTGGGATGCTGGCGAGTTCCTTTGCAGCTTCTGCAAGTCGGGCGGGCTCGGTTTCATCGGTTCGAAGTTCATACTTAACGTTCTGACCTTCGCTATAACCGAGGTACGCATGGCTTCGCGGAAGGGAGGCCAATACGGAGCGTTGCCAATCAGGCCGACTACAAATGGCGGCCGTTCCGCGCGAGCCGCCAGCGGCCATCCGAGCGCCACGCCACTGAGAAGGGTGATGAACTCGCGTCGCCTCATGGGGCCTTCCCCCTGCTAGGCCGAGGACAACAATCTACCACATCGTTTTTGGAGCGCGGCGGTCTTGTGCAGGACAGCAAAATCAACTCGCCGATGTCCGCTTTGTGCCAAAAGCGGACATAAGCCCGGTTGGCCACGACATCATATCCGTGCCGGTACTTCCCTATTTCGAATGCGGTGTCCCTAGGTATGGAAACTCCTTGAGAACATCTGTGTGAGGCTTGAGGCCCGAGGGAGGACACTCATTTTTCGTCAGGAAGGCCAGGCGGTAATCGATCACATCGTCAGTGAAGACCCGGCCGTTTGGATACCTTGCTGGTTTTGATGGATCAAAACTTAGCACGTCCGGAAGTGTGCCCTCCTTGTCGATCGCAGCGATCGCCTCCTCGCGCGTGTAATTGCCAGTGTGTCCCATCAAGTGAATGAACTGCTCGAGCCAGCGCTTGCGGTCGTTGACGGGCTCGCTGGCGTTATACTCCTCCTTGGTATCATCGGTGTTGAAGAAGCTGCTCACGCTCGGATGGCCAGCGCGATCGACGTGAAGCAACTTGCCCTCGCGTCGCACACTGCACCGGCCCCAGATGTGCATCTCGGGCGTGGGATTGATTTCACTCGTCGGCAGCTCGATCACGGTCGAACCCACGTTCGCTTCTGTGTTCGAATCCACGCCGGTCCATGGCGACTTGCCGCCGAGATGAGGCTCGGTGAAGTTCCGTTTGCCACTGATGTCGAATAGGTTCTTAATTCCGTCGAAGTCGAAAAAGAAAGCATCGCTGCGGCTGCCAGCGAAAAAGATGTAGGGGCCTGACCTGGTGATATTCGGCTTGGAACCGAACGAGACCTCGGCGTCGGCGATGATTTTCTTCCCCACGGCTTCGACCGAGCGGGACTCCGGGCCCGTCGCCATGAATACGTCAACAGTCTGCCGGCCGTTCTGCGGCTTCGAGAATACGTAGCTGAACGCGATGTCCGTTAGGTAATCGCCGTCGTTATCGATGTTGACCCGATAGATTGCGTCGGGATGAAGTGCGTCCGCATTGGGATTTGCGTTGAGGATAATCACGGTTCTGTTTTTGTCAGCGGGCGACTGGAATGCGTACAGGTCACACAAATCAAGTCGTTGTTCGCCAAGCGGTGGTCCAAGGCTAAGTCCCGTGAAATGGTTTGACATTGCTCTCTCCTGTTAGCAGCTGTGCTGATTACCTCGGCAATAGCTCCACCCGAAAGGTATTAAACGCTCGGGGCGGAGGAGCCGAAGCCTAAGCCGGCGAAGGTACGGGCGGTGTCGTACGAGGCAGCGATCGACCAGTTGTTCGAACGCAGCGGCTAGTTCGGCCCTAACCCAACAAGCGGTCAATACTCCCAGGGGCCCGGTACCCAACGAAAGACGTCGCCGTCGACCGCCACATGGCAGACGGACGGAAACGACAGGTGAGTGGCCACCAGCGACTCGCGATTCGCCGCCAGCTCCCGCAGAAGACGGACCCGGACGCGGGCCGCCTCCTCGGGGTCGTGTTCGAAGCCGTTGTACCAGTCGGGGTGCTCGAACCCGACCGCGAACACGGCGTCGCCGGCGAACGTCAGTCGGTCGCCGCCGGACGCCAGGCGGACAACGCTGTGCCCGGGGGTATGGCCGCCGGTGCGATGGACGAGCACCCCCGACGCCACCTCGTACTCCGTCTCGAAAGGCCGCATCTGACTGCCGTACTGTTTCAAAAACCGCTTGGCCGTCCGCCGAAGCGCGTCCGGGAACCCCGGCGGCATGGAGACGCGGGAGAAATCGGGCGCCTCCCAAAACTTGGCCTCGGCGGCCGCTAGGTGGATCCGCAGGTCCGGACGCAGCCGGTCCCTCACCCCGTCGACGAGGAGCCCGCCAATGTGATCCATGTGCAGGTGGGTCAGCACCACGTCGGTCACGGATGCGAGATCGATGCCGGCGGCCTCCAGTCGTTGGATCAACCGCCCGGCTCGCGGCAAGTTCAAGTCTGGGTCCGCCCCTAGCCCAGCGTCAATGAGTATGGTCCGGCCGCCGCTGCGCACCACGACCACGTTCAGCGCCCACTCGAGCACGTCCGGCGGCAGGAACATGTCCTCCAGCCAGGCCGCCCGGACGGCCGGCTCGACGTTGTAGCCCAACATCGCCCCTGGCAGCGATAACACCCCATCGCTGATCACCATCACGTCAATCTCGCCGACCCGCAGCGCGTAGCGCGACGGAACCAGCTCGTCGGACCCCGGTCTACCGGGGTGTGAGCTCATGTTCGTCTCGGCTGCGGTGGTGCTGCGCCGGGTAGCTGATGAAGATTGTGCGGGCATAATCATTCTCCCTCGAGGAAAATACTGTTGGACGTAGGTGAATGATTTCGAGTTGGACGTTGTTCCCCCGTGAAAATGTCCGCTTTGGGTCAATAACGGACATTCTCGGAGGTTTGTGTGATGTCCGCTTTACCCCCAAAAGCGGACATCGAATGACTCTCAACCAATGTCCGCTTTGTACGGATAGCGGGACATGACCAACCTCATCGACCATCTAGTCCGCGCGGGCGAGGGATTGAATAACAGCAAATTATTTGATTCATTGTGTACGACTTTTTATCGCGATCGAGCAAAGTCCGACATTAGGAGCCCAATACTCCCAGGGAAGCTCTGGCCGACCGCGCGGCCTTTTTTCTTCTTCATGACCGCCGGTCGCGTAGCGGCACAATAGCGGCGCCCTTCCCTTTTCCGGTAATGACGGCGGTTATCTTCTCAGCTGCTTCGCGCAGCGGATCGTCGGCAAGGTGCGCGTAACGTTGCGTCGTCCGCGCCTGCGTGTGACCTAACAGGCGGCCAATGATTGGCAGCGACAATCCGCCGCCAGCGCCGACAGAGGCGAAGGTGTGGCGCAAGTCATAAAGCCGCGCATCTTTGCCGAGGCCGGTTTCTTTTCGGACAAAAGTCCAGACGCGCGACAGTACGGTTAGATGCGCTCCCGGCTTGTCGCCGGCAAACACCCACTCACCTTTGCGCTTCTTCCGCAGCTGCTCGACTAGCTCGATTGCTGCAGGGCTCAGCGGCAGCTTGTGGGCCTTGCGCTGTTTGGTGTGTGCCGTTGGCTTAATCCAATAGCCGGGTTCTTTGTCGAACTCGGACCATTCCGCCTTCATGGCCTCAATCGGCCGGCAGCCCGTCAGCATGATCAGGCGAGCGCAGTCTGCAGCGTCGCCTCGATACCGTGCCAGTGCATCGCTGATCGCCGTCAGCTCAGACTGTGAGAAGAACCGTTCCCTGGCGTCTTCCCGGTTCTTTGCAACACCGACGCAAGGATTGCCTTGCGCCGCATTACGCCACGGCAGCGTCTCGCCAGCCAGTGGCGCCAAGGATAGCGAGAACATTTTCGAGCAGACCGCCAAGATACGGTTGGCGCGCACCGGCCGGCCGCTTTCGGTGATCCGGCGGTGCATGTCAGCAATATCGCCGCCGTGTATCTCGGCGACCTTGGTGTGGCGGCCGAGCTTGTCGCCGATCTCGGCCAGCATTTTCTTCTCGTCGGTGACACGCGGCCCGGCGAGAGTTTTTTTCGGCAGGTGATCCGCGACGTAGCGTTCAATGAGATCGTCAACGGTTGGTGCTGTCCGTCGCGCGCGCTTGTCGCCGGCCGGATCGACGCCGCGGTCAATCGCTTTGCGCAGCGCCTTGGCTTCTTCTCGCGCAGCTTCGGCGCTCCACCGAGGAAACGGGCCGATAGTGTAACGGCGCTGCCGGCCGTTCAGGCGGTTGACTACCGTATTTCCGCTCAACACAGGACTAACGGTATTTCCGCTTAGTAGCGGATTGCCGGTGTTTTGCGTGAGCGACACGGTGGTGGTCAAGGTCAGAACGAGGACGCTTAGGCCGACCAGTTCAGGGCGATTAACGGTCATGGTTGATCTCCCGCTCCGTCGCCCTAAAGCTTCAACGCGAAACGCCGTTCAGGGTTGCAACACCACATGACCGTTCGCCGCCTTCCGCCTCCGTGGTCCGTCGAGGATATTGGTGCCGCCTTTGTCGTGAAGGACAGCACCGGCCCGCAACTAGCCTATGTCTATTTCAAGGATGAGCCAGGGTAGCGCTGTTGGCTCCGAGGCCTCAAGACCCGGTTACTATTCCAGTAAGCCTCTAATTTTTATTCTCTGCTTCCGCTTACGCGTCGGTTCCCACCGCCATTCAGGCGCCGCTCGCGGCCGCTGGCGTCCACGTCGTCGCTTAAAACACTCGAGAATTGACGGGTATTGCCACTGCGCCAACCGCTACATCCATCGTTGCAACTGCCGCAGTGTGCGGGTGCATGGATTATTTTGTTGGATTATCCAGATAGCTGAGGTCACTAAGTTCGCTCACGACGTCCACGAGCGTGTTGCGAAGCTCAAAGAGACTTCGCCGGCCGTCGAGACACTCGTCAACTTCGTTCGCGACCTGATGGAGTGAGTTGCGGAGATCGAGCAGAACCTCACGCCGCTCAAGAACGCGCTGGAATTTCTCCAGGGATTGTACCATTCCGCGCTGGCTCAAAGCATCACACTCACACCACCTAAGATATAACACTTAGGGAACGCGGACGCCGGGAAGTGTAGCGGATTGAGACCCGACGTCCGCGCTCCGTCTCTCCCCACACCCTCGCGAACGGCTATCTAAAAGACGCTCAGGCGTAAACTTATTTTGTGCCCACTTTGGACAAGGCAGCGTAAAGTTGCTCAGCAACAAACAACTTAATTCTTGCCCAATTTGGACAAGGCAGCGCAGGCCGCGTGGACAACGTTCACTATTCCTTCGACGTGCGCTGTCTCTTGGAGGGAAGTTTCGCCAAGTCGATACTGAGATCTGTTGGCGCGCTCTACCGCCTTAACTTTCATGAGGTAATCGAGCTTCCGCTGCACGGTGCCGCGCGCAAAGCCAAGATACTGCGCCAGTTTTTGCGCGGTGAACAAACGGCCTTCCATTTCCCCAATCAGCACCGCAGCCACGATCATGTAAGTTTCTAGTGTGGCGCCGATGCTTGAACCTCGGCGTTGGTACTTCCCGTACGCTGCGTCGCAACGCCGCACTACGTCCATTATCATGCCGTAAATGATGGCGCGCTCAGCGCCCATTTTGATGGTTCTCGGGGTACTGCTATCCATTTTGTGGCCTCCCGAAAAAGACCAATGGTCGCGAGAACCATCAGTTTTTTTAGTTTAGCGGAAGCGCCGATAGAGCTTCCAGCAGAGCACGCAGAACTTGAAGGTCATATAGCAGACCGTGATGCCTGCGGCGATGTCTGGAAGTTATCCGGTCCAAGCCCCTAAATAATCGTCAGGTCACCTGAAAAGATCAGGAGCGCCACCGCGACGGAGCTAAACGGTGACGGCCCCGGTGCCGCGCCGGAAAGGGGACAAAAACAGCGCGGCGGGTTATCGCCAGTTAAGCGTGAAAAGCTCGCCATGCGGCCGAGCAACGCGGCGCGGCGACATGTCCCCGACTGAGTGAACCGCGCCGCTCGCGGTGGTGACATCAATGAGGCGGTGCCGGTGACCGGGTTGGCGCAGTAGCGGCAACAAAATGGGCATTACTGCGCTACGACCAACTGACCAAGCAACTAGTGTCGCATTCAACATGTTGAAATGACAGAATTAGCTGTCGGCGCGACATACGCGCGACACACTGGCAAAACAAATGAAATCAATGAGGAGAAACAGCTTTGTACACCGTTGGTCGGGAGTTCAAATCTCTCACCCGGCACCAAGAAATCCAATGACTTAACGCGGAATGGCATCCACAACTGTTGGCTTCACCGGCGAACCAACTGTCGTCACTCGATGCAGGTTAGGCTCAATAGTTGCGACGCTGGCGCCCAAACGTGCCGCGTAGACCTGCAGGTTTTCCATAACGCGTTGAACATAATTGCGCGTCTCAGCCAATGGTATGCGTTCCACCCAATCGACGGCATCAACCTTGGGATTACGCGGGTCGCCATGCTGGGCTACCCATTCTCGAACGCGACCTCGGCCGGCATTGTAACCCGCGAATGTCAGGATGTACGAACCCGTGTACTCCTTAAACAGAGCGCTAATCTCGGCGGCACCCATTTGAGTGTTGTAGACCGGATCGGATACGAGACGCTTCCAGTCGTAAGCAACACCGAACCGCTTGGCGGTATCGCGACTAGCCTCTGGAGTAACCTGCATCAGCCCAACTGCATCGGCTGGCGAAGTATCGCGCTGGTCAAAAGCGCTCTCCGTGCGCACAATCGAATAGAGCATGCATCCATCAATCGGGGGAGCGATTGGGCTATAGGCTGGCACGCCGATCTCGGGAAAGGCATATCGCTCCATGGCGAGACCTCTTGTGAGCGCAGTCTTTCCGACGACTAACATTGCCTGCGCATCGTTATGACGCGCTGTTAGGTCACCAAGCGCCCTCAGTGTGACGAGGTCGCTACTCGTCTCTGAAAAATCGCTAACGAAAGTCAAAACAAGGTCGAGTTCGTTAATCGCATAAAGTATTTCTGCTGCGCGCAGTGGATCGCTCCTGGCGCCTTCCGATTCCAGTAGTGCGGGACGCGAAGCAATTTCGCTGAGCCCAAGACGAGCTCGTGCTAATTGACCGTAATAGGCAGTGGGATAGCGGGAAGCTCTCTCGTATTGTGCCTTCATCTCATCGAATTGCGCGACGGCTTCGAACGCGCGGCCCCGCCAATAGGCGGCGCGGGCCAGCACAATAGGATCGCTCAAGCCTTCATCAACCTTCGCGAAGTGCTGAAGCGCAGTGCCCGGCTCCGACAGAAACCGCAACGCGATCCAGCCCGGCATGAAATGGAATTCTGCACGATAATAAGGATTGGCCGGAGCCGCCGCTTCGTCCACGACTCGGTAGGCGGTCTTGGGGTCGCCGAGATCCAAGAGCCGACGTGCAAGCGTGCGACGCTCGCGCCACCATTCATCGGTGTCCTGACGCCGTAAATCATCGCTCGAAGCTTCGGCCAGTAGCTTGACCGCCGCTGCGACGTCATTGTGTGCGAGCAGCCAGTGCAGCCGGCAGAGTGCGTAGCCTAAATCAGCTCGTGCTTCATTTGGTATTGCCGCGAGCAGCGCTGCGCTTTTGCTGGAGCCCGCCGCAGCGGCTTCGCAAGCCTTCACGATCGCAACGTGGGTCGGACCGAGCCGCTTGGCCGCGCGCATGGCCGCACCAAAATCTTTAGCGCCGATGCGTCGGTCCATACGCACGATGTCGTCGGCAGCAGTTAATTCGTCGGGGAACGTGCTGGCGATCGCGCCTTCCAATTCAGCAGACAATTCTGCCGACTGCCATACCGCCCGAACCTCACGTGAAGTGCCGACGCGATCGCCCTCCGCCAGCAATGCACGCGCGACTGCAAGGCGACCAAGTGGGCTAGCGGGTTGCGCGCCAACAAACCGCCGCACGGTGGCGGCGTCGCGCCGCTCTTGCCAGAGCCTTGCTTCCGCGCGCCGTCGTAATAGCGGCATGCTGGGCCAATCGGGATTAGCTTGAATGAAGTTTTTGTAGCGATCAAAACCGGCGGGATTGTCCGGATCGCGCAACAGCGCCCATTCGACGATTTTCCGCGCCACTGGATCATCGAACGTTGCCGCCAGCGCCGCCGCATCACTAAGTTTGTGCTGCTTGACCAACTCAATCGCCTGCCTTACCGCGCCGAGATCAGGCGGCATCTCCGGCACCGGCGTCGAATTGCTGGTGCTGTTGGTCTGCAGGATAGTCCGCGGCCCGGGGGCGCTCTCTGCCCGCTTGATCACCGCGACCGAGTGGTGTTTGAGACGCTCTGCCTTAGTGACACGGTGTGATGCAGCTTGCTTGTGTCCAGGCGCGGCCAACGCCGCATCGCCGCTGGTGAATGCGACAATTGCCGAAGCAAGAATGCAAATCAGACCGCGTTGCCGAAAAATGCCGCGGCCTTGAGCCAGTTTCGAGCCCCAAGAGCGAATGATCCCGATTCCCTCCCCGCTTTGGGGAGTATGCCATGAATTAAGGCACCTTTGCGGGCGGATTCGCTGTCCGCTTCACCCGAGACATCGGCTGCGCGCATTGTGACCGGCTGGGGCCGGTCCCTTTGCTTTTCGGGCCGCCGTCATTTGCCAACGGTGACCCCCTCATTGTCGCCTGTCTTCGCTTTGTCACAAACAGACATCCGATCCGGGCTCGTTGATGTCCGCTGTTCTCCCAAAAACGGACATTGATGAGCCCGACTAGGATGTTCGCTTTGTGCCCCAAGCAGACATTCCAGCCGCTGTTCGATATGATCGAAGCTGCGCCTAGAAACAATCTCAATCTCGCGGGGCATCGGCATGACGCTTCCCCGTCGCAAATTCCTACGGGCGGTCGCCGGCACCGCCATGCTTTCGAGCATCGCGCAGATTGCCAGAGCGCAAGTGTATCCGACCCGCCCGATCCACTTGGTTGTGCCGTTTACGCCCGGCGGCACGACTGACATCGTCGCACGTTTAGTAGGTCAATGGTTGTCTAAGCGGCTCGGCCAACCAATTGTTGTCGAAAACCGGCCCGGCGCCGGCACAAATGTCGGTACCGCGGTGGTAGTGAACGCAGCGCCCGATGGCTACACGCTTCTTGTCGCGAGCGTATCGGCGGCGATCAATGCGACACTCTACCAAAACCTCAATTTCGATTTCCGTCGCGACATTGCGCCGATCGCGGGCCTCATTCGGACAGCCTACGTCATGGAAGTCAACCAATCGGTTCCGGTCAACACCGTGCCGGAATTCATCGCCTACGCGAAGGCCAACCCTGCAAAGGTCAACATGGCGTCGGCAGGCAACGGAACGGGAGCGCATTTGTCCGGGGAATTGTTCAACATGATGACCGGGACCACGATGATCCATGTGCCATATCGGGGCGCGGCGCCGGCGCTCGCTGATTTGATCGCGGGACAGGTGCAGGTTCAGTTTGCGTCCGCGCCCGAGACAATCGAATATATTCGGAACGGTAAGTTACGAGCGATTGGGGTAACGACCTCCACGCGTTCGGCCGCCCTGCCGGAAATCTCAGCCATAGGTGAATTCGTATCGGGCTACGAGACAAGTGCCTGGTGGGGACTTTGTGCGCCAAAGATTACGCCGCCCGCTATCGTCGAGAGGCTCAGCAACGAGACCAATGCAGCTTTAGCCGATCCTGCCCTCAAGGCTCGGCTTGCGGCCTTGGGCGCCGACCCGATGGTGATGGGATCAGCCGAGTTCGGCAAGCTGATTGCGGATGAAACCGAGAAATGGGCAAAGGTGATCAAGTTCGCAGGTATTAAGGTCGAGTAATCCATCGTTGAGTTGATTGGAAAACAGTCCATCGGGTTAAAAAGTCTGCTTTGAGTCAACAAGCGATGTTCGCTTTATCCCCGAAGCGGACATGATTGGGCACAGCGTCGGTGTCCTCCATCTGCCAAACGCAGTCATTCGGCGATGCAGCAATCTATTCGGGCATGTACTGCCGAATCTTCGCTAGCAATTGTCGTGGGCTATACGGTTTTGGCACATAATCATCGCAGCCCGCCGCCCGCGCCTTCTTGTCTTCGCCGCTGAGCGCATAAGACGTGACTGCAATAATTGGGATGGCCCGTAGTGTGGGATCGGCTTTGATACGGCGTGTGGCGGTGTAGCCGTCCATGACCGGCAATTGGATATCCATCAAAATGAGGTCAGGCCGCTGTTTCGCAATCGCCGCGAGCGCTTCTTCGCCGTTTTCTGCCTCCATGATTTCGTAATCGGTACCGCGCAGCATATCGCGAATGATCTTGCGATTATCCGGCTGGTCCTCAACCAAAAGAATGCGCTTGCTCATGACGTCCTTACCTGCCGCTCAACGGTGATTGGAAGAGTGAACGCGAAGGTAGAACCTTGGCCAGGCTGCGATTCGACCCAAATCCGTCCACCGTGCATCTCGATAATGCGTTTCGATATGGCGAGCCCCAAGCCAGTACCGCCCTTCTTCTTGGTGATCGCATTGTCCGCTTGCTGAAATTCCTGAAAAAGCTTGGCCTGATCCGCGGCGGAAATCCCGGGTCCGGTGTCGCGGACGAATACACAGAAGGAGCCATTATTGGCATTAGCCTCGATCGCGATTTCGCCCGCATCAGTAAACTTAATGGCATTGCCGACAAGATTAATAAGGACCTGCGTCAGGCGACGGCCATCGCCACGACCTGATGGCAGTTTTGGAGCGACTTCAAGTTTGAAATCGAGCTTTTTGTCCGTGGCCAGCGGTTCGAGCGTGCTGCGGACCGTCTGCGCAATATCGTCTATGCAGTAATCGGACAATTCGAGCACCAGCTGGCCAGCCTCGATCTTCGACAAATCCAGCACGTCATTGATCAAGCCGAGCAGGTGTTTGCCATTGGCCTCAAGTCGCTTGAGCACACCAAGCATCTCCTCAGACGGCTCGCCATAAGCGCCGTCCGAAATCAACTCGGTGTAGCCCAGGATTGCGTTGAGTGGCGTGCGCAGCTCGTGACTCATATTGGCGAGGAATTGCGACTTGTGCTGGCTCGCCTCTTCAAGCTGCCGGCTTTTATCCTGGATTTCATCGAACAACCGCACGTTCTCGATCGCGATGACCGCTTGGTCGGCGAATGTTGTGGCCAGCTCGATCTGCTTGTCGGTGAACGGGCGTACCGACTTTCGGCCCAAAATGATAACGCCGATCGGGGAACCTTCACGCAGGAGAGGCACCCCAAGGATCGTATGGAATCCGGTCCTTTGTGAAATTCCGACCATGGTGTATTCGGGGTCAGCCTGCACATCGGCGACATGAATAGGGTTGCCTTCCAATAACACGCGGCCGGCTACCGTCCCTCGTCCTGGCTCGATCGGCCGATTTTGCATGTACTCATCGTATTCCGTTGGCGAGCCATGACTCGCCACGTGTAGGAAAGCCGAGCCTTTAGGACGACGGATGGCCGCCATATCCGCTTCACAAAGTCGAGCGACCGATTCAACCAGAGTCTGCAGCACAGCTTTGAGATCAAATGTCGAGCGGCTAATGATTTTGAGGACGTCGGCAGTGGCGGTTTGCTGCTGGAGCGACTCGCGCAATTCATCAAGGAGTCGTGTGTTCTCGATGGCAATCACAGCCTGATCGGCAAAAGTAGTCACAAGTTCGATCTGCTGTTGTGTAAACGGCTCGACCGTCGCCCGCGACAGAAACATAGTTCCGATTGGCGTGCCTTCCCTCATCAGCGGCACGCCCAGCGCAGTACGAAACCCACCGACCTTCTGAGCATCGAACAAGGTATATTCAGGATCGGCGAGTACGTCAGACACATGAATAATCTTACCCTCCAGCGCGGCACGCCCACTAATCGAGCCACGCTGCACTTTCAAACGGAGAGACTGCATGTAGTTCAGAAAGTCGGACGGGAAGCCCACCTGTGCGACATAATCGACGATGTCGTCTCGTAGGAGTGCAATGTTGGCCTTCTCCGCGTGACAAAGGCGAGCTGCCGAATTGACCAGCGTGTCCAGCACAATTGTCAAATCGAATGTCGAGCGGCTGATGACCTTGAGCACATCCGCCGTGGCGGTCTGTTGCTGCAGCGAATCGCGCAATTCATTGAGTAGCCGCGTGTTCTCGATAGCGATGACTGCCTGCGCGGCGAAGTTTCGGAGCAACTCGATCTGCTTTTCGTTGAACGGACGGACCTCTTGGCGGTATAGAACGATATTACCGATCAATTCGCGATCCTTGAGCATCGGGACGACGACGATGGTTCGCGCCCCGGCAAGTTCGACTATGCTGACAGCCGCCGGATCGCCCTGTTTATAGGCAAGTTCCTCTTTGTAGTCGGCAATATGAACCAGCTGCTTGGTAGCGATCACACGTCCGATGGCATTGTGCGAGCTCGGGTAGATCCATGGATTGCGCTGTCGAGCCTCAGCGAAGGCAGGCGGCGGGTTGTGCATAGCAACGACGCGAAAAGCGTCATTTTCATGCAGTTGTAGCGTGCCGAATTTGGCGTCGCAGATGCGTACTGCGTTCTCCAGCATTGCCTCGAATACAGGCTTTAGCTCACCGGGCGAACTGCTTATGACCTTAAGCACGTCGGCGGTGGCCGTCTGCTGCTGTAAAGATTCGCGCAATTCGTTAAGCAGCCGCGCGTTCTCGATGGCGATGACCGCCTGGGCCGCAAAATTCTTGAGGAGTTCGATCTGCTTGTCCGTAAACGGTCGCACCTCCTGGCGATAAATAACCAAGCTTCCCAGCAGAGCATCGTCCTTCCGAAGCGCCACCCAGAGTACCGTGCGTGCGCCGGCCAAATCAGCAAGCGCCCGACGAAACGGGTTTCCTGAAATGTATAGATTTTCGGCTGTGATATCGTTGACCTGGACGACATTCTCTCCTTGCGTCAGGCGGTAGTGCGCCAAGCCTGGAGTCGATCGTCTAGGTTGGCCCCAGAACTCTGCAAATCCAGGCGGGACTCCACGCAATGCGGCGGCGTGGAAGTATTCGCCGTCAAACCTGGTCAACATGCCGAAAGCCGCATCGCATAGACCAATCGCTTTATCCAGGAGGGCGTCGAACACCGGGGTGAGATCACCGGGCGAGCTACTGATGACGCTCAGCACCGCGGCGGTCGCCGTTTGTTGTTCCAGCGATTGCCTCAGCTCATTGAGCAGCCGCGCATTCTCGATAGCGATGACAGCCTGGGCGGCAAAGTTCGTCACCAGTGCGATTTGCTTGTCGGTGAACGGCCGAACCTCCTGACGATAGATAACGATGGCGCCGACCAGCTCGTTCTCCTTTAGCATCGGCACCGCGAGCACGGTGCGCGCACCGGCAAGCGAGACGACTCCCGTCCTGGTGAACCCTTGCGGTACGTCGAAGTAGCCGGGCGCTAGTTGGGCGTCGGCGATTTGCACGGCCTGCCTCGTCGCAGCCGCCCGTCCGATTGCGGTCGTGGGGGGCGGGCGGAAGACGGGCTCACGCTGCCGCATTTCGGCATACAGGGGTGGGGCATTGTGCAACGCCTCGCAGCGAAATGCATCACCTTCGGATCGGCACAAAACTCCAAACTTGGCCTCGCATAGCCGCGTCGCGTTCGTGAGCATTGCCTCGAACACAGGCTTCAGATCATCTGGCGACGAACTGATGACCTTCAGGACTTCTGAGGTCGCAGTCTGCTGCTCCAGCGCCTCGGAGAGGTCGTCGGTGCGCTGGCTTAGCTCATCAGTGCGCTGCCTCAGCTCATTGAGCAGCCGCGTGTTCTCGATAGCGATGACTGCTTGACTCGCGAAGTTCGTTGCGAGCGCGATCTGCTTACCGCTAAACGGACCAGGCTCCTGTCGGAAGATATTGAACGCACCGATCACTTCATTGTCTTTAACCAGTGGCACGGAGAGCACGGCTCGGAAGCCACCCAGCTCAACGACCTGAATACGTGCTGGATCGCGCTCCAAATAAGCCTGATCTGCCATGATGTCGGCGATCTGAACAACTTGCTTTGATTTGATACTGCGCGAAATTGCCAATCCCGGTCCGGGACGAATTAGGGGTTCGCGGCGCCATAGTTCGGCCAGCGCGTTTGGCGCATTGTGAAAGGTGACGACTCGAACTGCGTCTCCCTCACAAAGGAATAGTCCGCCAAACATAGCCCCGCAAATTCGGACAGCGTTTGCAAGAACAGATTCGAATACGGGGACGAGGTCCCCGGACGAACGACTGATTACCCCAAGCAACTCCGACGTTGCGGTCTGCTGTTCCAGCGATTCGGTAAGATCGGCCGTGCGCTGGCGCAGCTCGTTGAGGAGCCGCGCATTCTCGATGGCGATGACGGCTTGCGCGGCAAACGTTTCAAGAAGCTCAATCTGCTCATTCGTAAACGGATTAACCTCGGCGCGACGAAGCATGATTGTGCCGACTGCCACTCCCTCGCGTAGCAGGGGAACACCAGCAGTTGTACGGTGGCCCAAGCGTTTCGCGAAGGCGCTGCCTTCGGGAAATTCCTGCGCCTCCGCCTGGAGATCAATTACACGAACAGGTTTTCGCTCGAGAACCGCACGGCCTGCAACCTGCCCACGCACGCACGGGAAACGAACGCCGAGCTCTTGCGGGATCGTACCCCAGTGGGCGGCTATACGCAGGTACTGCCCGTCCAATTCGAAAAGGGTTACGTCGTCTGCTTTGCAGTAGCGTGCCGCGCTCCTGACGACGACTTCCAGCACGGGCTGGAGTTCGGTCGGCGAAGTGCTGATGATCCTAAGAACCTCCGCCGTAGCCGTCTGCTGTTCCTGCGCCTCGTGCAGTTCGCGTGCGACCCGCGCGACCTCGGTTTCCCCACCAGCGACGGAGGAACTGCCACGGCGGGCAGCCTTTCGGGTTTTTGCCTTGTGGCGTCGTGCGTTTGCCAGTTTTCTGTTTGCTCTGGAGCGCCGTCGCATCGCCTGACCCAAGCACAGGACTTACGCCGATTTTCAAGGTGGGATTACAGCAGGGATTTGCGACCGGCGAAATGGGGTTCAGGGTCAGTTTGCCTGGCAGCAATCCGAAGCCGCTGACGTCCGCTATGGGTGAGGAACGGACGTCGCCTATATTCCGCGACCTGGCGAAACTTTTCCACAGTACGCTACGGCGCTGTGACGTTTTCGCAACGATCGCCAGGAAATGCTCGCGCCGTCTTAAGTCCCCTATGGCAGTCAATAAAGGCCTGCATACAATACGGAGTCCATCACGCGAGAATGCCATGCGTAATACATTGTTCGTTCCTGTGTTTGCGACATTGTCGCTGATATTGACCGCCAACTTGGCCAGTGCGGAACAATTCGGGACAGCTGATGAAGCGAGAGCGATGCTCGACCGCGCTATCGCCGCGCTGAAGAGCGATGAAACTACGGCGTTGCGCGCATTCAGTGATGCGAACAACAAACAATTTCACGACCGTGACCTTTACGTTTCCTGCTTCAACGCCTCCGACGGCAAATTCACAGCGTTCCCAAGTCCCGGCATGATTGGCATTGATGTTCGCACCTTTAAGCTTGGTGACGATCCGATAGGACAAAGAGCCTTTGACGCAATTCAGGGCAGGCCAGAAGGAGCCATGGCCACGATGGATTATAATTTCCCGAAATCGGGCAAGCCTGCTCTCAAGCAATCCCTCGAGACGCGTGTCGGCAACCAAGGATGCGGCGTCGCCTACTACAAGTAATCGGTCGGCTGCGCCACTCCCGCTTCGCTCGCCAACTTGCGCCCCACGACCTGATGCTGTTCTGCACAGCAAGTCGCTCGACGCCCGGGGTGAGTCAGGCTCCGCGTCATGTTCGCTTAGCCTCCAAAAGCAGTCGTTGCTGAGCGCGACTGGGATGTCTGCTCTGTGCCAAAAGCGGTAGTCGAACGGGGTACTCAGTCGCTTGGTCAGCGGCGAGCGGCGTCCAGCTGCTGAGCCGCCAATGTCAGGAACGGTTTGACCAGCGGATAGGCGCGTAATGTCCGTTCTTGCCCGAATTGTCCCAACGCATCCCGTGATCGGTAAAGGTATTTCCCGGCGCTCCGAAAGCCAATGCGAGTTTATCGGGACTGACCGGATGGCCGGTATTCGCCCAAATCTCTCCGCTTGGATGCGCAGTTGGTAAGGGCTCAACAGCCATGTGCAGGATGTTTGGTATTTCCGCTGAACGCGTCTTGCCTTCAATCCGGTATGTGATGGGTAGCTTCTTCACCCCGAGATTTTTCCCGATCAGCGGCGTCAACTGCGCCATTGGTCCTCCGGCCGCGCCGGTGAAGATCGCGCCCAGAGCTTCAGTCTGTTTATCATTGGCGCGTTCGTCGATGTAAGCAGCAACTGACCAATTCCCATCTGCCATTGGCCCTGGCGCATGGACAGCGAGTGCCACGTTGAGACCATCGACAGCCGTGCCATCAAAGCTTCCGCTCTCGATATGGAAGGCGAATGCAACGTCGCACACGCCTTCGGTTGGTCGTGACGTCAGGGGTGCGTTTTTCGACACGAAGCAGGGACACACTACGCTGCAATTGCAATTCTCAAAGTAATCTCCGGAGAAGTGCCACTGAGCTTGAGCTGCCATCTCTCGCTCCTCTTGATACAGACCATCAGTCGCGGGGTGGTCCGCAGCCCGTTCAGGGTTCCACGATAGCAAATTCCGGGCGCTCACATACCCCAAAGCGGACTGGCCGGCGCTTTCAACATTCTTTAATTCCGAGACGGTAAACTGGTTTTGAACTTTATTCTTGAATTGCTGGGCTATTGGGGAGCTGCCATGGCGCTCAGTTTGCGAGCCGCGGCTATCGCCAGCGTGATAGCTATCGTCGCGTCTACATCTGTCATGGCCCAGACCACTGGGACTATTCCGCCCCCAGGGCCACCGCCCCAGTTTCCGCCGCCGCCGACTGCAAACCAGTATTCGTCCAACGAAATAATCGACGCTGGACACCATTTTTTTGGCAGCGTGTCACGCGGTCTTGCCGAGGGAGTCGAGAGAGCGGTCAGCCAGTGGGGCTTGCCCAACGGCTATATTCTTGGTGAAGAGGCGGGCGGCGCTTTTATAGGCGGCCTGCGTTATGGCGACGGCATGCTTTATACCAGAAATGCTGGTGACGTTCGCGTGTTCTGGGAAGGACCGAGCGTCGGGTTTGACTTCGGAGCCGATGGCGCGCGGACGATGATGCTTGTCTACAGCCTGCCGGAGGCTGGAGCGATTTTCAATCGTTTCGGCGGCATCAACGGATCGGCTTATCTCGTTGGCGGTTTCGGTATGACGGCACTTACTGGAAACCATATTGTCGTGGTGCCAATCCGCTCAGGGATCGGTCTACGACTCGGAGCGAATCTCGGCTGGCTTAAGTTCACCGACAGTCCCACTTGGAACCCGTTCTGATTGGCAATTTTTGTTGCCGCCGATGTTCGCTTTGGGTCAGAAGCTGACATTTCGTGAAGTCCGATTGATGTCCGCTTTACCCCGAAAGCGGGCATTCACAGGCGTGAGTGGCAGGTCCGCTTTGTGCTGAAAGCGGACATGGGGCCAAATCCCCTCACTCGATCACCTCATCGGCGCGGCCCAGCAGCGAGAGTGGAACGGTTAGGCCAAGCGCCTTCGCGGTCTTCATATTTATGACGAGCTCGATTTTGCTCGCCTGTTGCACCGGCAAATCTGCCGGCTTATCGCCTTTAAGAACGCGGCCGGCGTAAACGCCTAATTCGCGAGCAGCATCAAGAAAGTTCGCGCCGTAGCTCATAAGACCACCGGCCACCGCATTCTCGCGAAACGCATAAAGCGCGGGCAAGCGATGACGGGCCGTCAATATTGCGAGTTGAGTACTATGAATCATAAAGAGGCTTTCGCTGTTGGTCAACAACGCCTCTGCTCGCTCGCGAACCAAGATCTCAAAAGCTGCATCGATTTCGCTTGGGTTGCTCGCGCTAAGGTTGAGCAGATTTATGCCAAAGGCACGAGCGGAATCCTGCGCTTCCTTGGTATCGTTTTCGGCCAATGCCCGGTTGGCCGGATTTACGAGGAAAGCGATTTTCGTAATACCAGGGATGAGCTGATGCACGAGTTCAAGGCGCTTGGCCGTCACGGCGGTTTGCAGAGCGGTGAGGCCTGTGACGTTGCCGCCAGGATGATTGAGGCTTTGAACGAGGCCGACCTCAACCGGATTGGATCCGAGTGAAAAGACTATCGGAATGGTTTGTGTCGCTGCCTTCGCGGTGATCGCAGACTGAGTTGTGTTTGGTATCGCAATGACATTGACCTGACGACGAACCAAATCGTCAACGAGTTTTGCTACGTCTTCGAAACGACCCGCCGCATAGCGGTATTCGATTGCGACATTCCGGCCTTCGACGTATCCGGTTTCAGCCAAGCCCTGACGAAAGTAGTTGAGATACTCGGGAGCGTCGTTCGGCGACCAGCCGCTAAGGTACCCGATAACCGGCAACCTGGCCTGCTGAGCGCGAGCGGCTGATGTTCCTGTCACCGCCGCGCCGGCGAGAAGGGTGATGAACTCGCGCCGCCGCATCTGCCGCCCCCGTCTTAGAGACGCTTGAGCCCATTTCAGGTTAGCACGGCTATGTAACCATCCAGTCTGCGACAAAAGTGCTGTGGGTGAGCATTGCGTACGCGCCGGCCGATGTCCGCTTTACCCCCAAAAGCGGACATTGGCGGATGTTTGATTTAGCTCAAATGGATAGTGGTTTAAATTAGTTATTAAAAAAAGAAAATGGCGGATGGGTCTGAGGTTTTGAGTCCTGGACTCATGAAACTACGTACTGCGTTGTTGCCTATATGTATGGGGTTGATGCTTTGGATCGCCAGCGCGTTGCCGGCGTATTCAGAAACACGGCGCGTGGTTTTGCTCTTCGGCGAGCGACCTGAATTGCCCGCTCTGGCGTAACAATGGCCAATGCAGCGTTGCGGTGGCTTTCAAGAGAGAAACCCGATATTGGCCGGGCCCAGAACGCAATGAATAAGGTTGTGGAGGCCGGTCATCAGGCAAGTGACGTAATCACGACCGTCCGCGGGTTATTCGGGAAGGATACCCAGGAGAAAACTCCGACTGACCTCAATACGCTGATCCAGTCGGTTCTGGAGTTGGTTTCTATAGACCTGCGTAAGCACAATATTGAAAGTCAGGTGAACCTGAGCTAACCACTTCCACCTGTCGTCGGCAATGAGGTCCAATTACAGCAGGTGATTTTAAATCTGGTGATGAATGCCATTGAGTCGATGAATTCAGCAGAACCGCGCATACTCTCCATAAAATCGGAAACCACCGGACGCAATGGCGTACGTGTCACGATTGCGGATACCGGCAGCGGAATTGATCTGGCCAACCTCGATCGCCTTTTCAAACCAATGTTCACGACCAAGGCCCGCGGGATGGGAATGGGTCTTTCGATCTGTAAGTCGATCATCGAGAGCCACCATGGCCGGATCTGGGCGACGGCTGGTGCGCCCAGAGGCTCGATTTTTCAATTTGAATTACCGATCAGCGGTACCACGCATTAGTTCGACATAGTGGCACCGCCGATGTCCGATTTGGGTTAAAAGCAGACATTTCGCTGAGCCGCTGTGATGTCCGCTTCTCCCCCGAAAGCGGACATTGCGAAGCGGAGCCAGGATGTCCGCTTTGTGGCAAAAGCAGACTCTTGCACCGCAGCAAATAACTAGCGGTCGAAGTCCAAACACTCGCGAAGTTCGCGCTGGCTGAGCGTACGAGGTTTTTCGGACTTGGCCGGATGCGAGGTAAGAAGCTTTCGGCGTATTGAGTTTGAAAGCTTTAAGGAAGAGTCCGACACATGTAGACCCGAGGGAAACCCGTTTCGATATTGAATTGCGACTCCATCACTCGGTGAGTTTCGACGAATCCCATATGGGCGTACATTGCGAGATTCTCTGTCATTGTAGAATTGGTGTAGAGTTGGATAGCGGATAAGCTGTAACGCTCCGCTTCACGCACAGCATATTCCATCAGCTGCCGTCCCAGTCCCAAACCCTGGTGTTCCGGGTCCACAGCGATATTGTCGATGAAATACGCCTCCATTTTGGGCCAAGAAATTAAATAGCCCTCGACCGTTCCGGTTATCTCCAACACCACAACATGGCCGGCTGCGATTTCGGCGGCGAAGTCCGCTGACATCGGTGGTGGCTCGCGCCCAATCCTCGGCACGTACTTGATGTAAGCGGCACCAGCGATTGCAACGATTCGCGCAACGTCACCCTCCGTGGCTTTTCGGATCAGTTGCATGCTGGCTTCCCTACGGACCACACTAATAGCAAAGGGAGTTATGGACCAAATCCATTACTTAGCCGAGATGTTGTCGTTTCGGTCGATCCAAGCTTGCGACGAGGGCAGAATTTGGGGCCTGAGGACGTCCGCGCGATGTCCACTTTATTTCCGAAAGTGGAGACCCGTCCGTGCAACTGGGACGTCCGCTTTCGGTTGTCGGCGCGCCTTACTCGGCTTTGATGCCGGCGGCCTTGATAATTGGCCACCACTTCGCGATTTCGGCCTTGTGCAATGCGCCGAGCGCCTCCGGAGTTTGCTCTTCGCGCGCAACGACCTCCGGGCCGATTTGTTCGATCCGCGCGCGAAGTGCTGCATCAGCCAAGCTCTCGACAATGGCGGCATTGATTTTGCCGATCACGGATGCCGACGTACCCTTGGGCGCCCAAACGCCGGTCCAGATGGACGTATGGAAAGTGGGCAATCCAGCTTCGTCCACCGTCGGAATGTCCGGTGCCGCAGGCATCCGAGTTTTGGAAGTTACGGCGTAGGCTTTGATGGTGCCACCGCGGACTTGCGGAATGGCAGTGACTGTAGCAGCGATAATCAGATCGACCCGCCCACCCACCAAATCCTGCGTCGCGGGAGCACCACCGCGATAATGTACAAAACCAAAGCGCGTTCCGGTGACTTCCTGAAAGTGTAAACCAAAAATATGCTGCGGGCTTCCCGCACCGGCAGTACCCGCCCACGCCTTATCAGGGTTTGCTCGTAGCCATGCGATCAAATCTTGCAAGTCGTCGGCCGGCATAGATTTCCTTGCGACCACGATCTGCGAAGCGTCCGTCACGTGAGCGATCGGTGCGAAATCGTTGAACACGTCGTAAGAGAGCTTGTAGACGACGCCATTGACGACATGCGTGCTCCAGATGCCCTGAATAATCGTATAACCATCGGGTGGCGCTCGAGCGACGCGACCAACACCAATGCTGCCAGCGGCACCGCTGACGTTTTCAATGATGATTGGCTGCCCAAGCAACCCACTCATCCGCTCCGTCACAATGCGCGCGAGCGTATCCTGGGGACCGCCAACGGGAAAAGGAACCACCCAAGTGATCGGCCGACTTGGATAATCCTCGGCAATTGCAACAAACGACCCGATCGGTAAAGCGGCAGCACCCGCTGCCCAGCGCATTATTGTGCGACGAGGAAGTTGCATGATGTTGCCCCACGAGCTTGCGCGTCTCGGTGCAGGCTGCAGAAGGCGCCAGCAACGACATTACTTTGGTTTGCGCAACTTCGGCATGTCGAGCTGGCAACTCGATATCGAGTTATAGAATAGATCCTCGGCTGTTTGGAGAGGGGTGGGTCAGAGCACATCTGACGCCGCCGTGATGGAATAGATGCTTGGACTCTTCCGGTACGCGGCCGCTCATCACGCCGACGACCGCTGTTGCCGGCTGCTGCGCGTGGGCCGACTGTGGTCGAAGCGGCTGCTGAGCCGCTAATAAGCGTGTGAACTCGCGCCGCCTCATTCGATCACCAGGTCGGCGCGGCCAAGCAACGGAAGCGGTATGGCAAGACCAAGAGTCTTGGCGGTTTTCAGATTAATGACCAGTTCGACTTTGGTGGCTTGTTGAACTGGAAGATCGGGCGCCTTTTCCCCCTTAAGAATCCGGCCGGCGTACCCCCCGAGCAGGCGATAAGGCTCCGTGAAATCCGCCCCATAGCTCATGAGACCGCCGGCGATCGGAAACTCGCGGTACGCATATATGGTTGGAACTGCGTGTTGGGCTGCTAGCTCAACAAGTCGATTACGCTGGCTTAAAAAGAACGTTTCACCGCTTACCACAAGTGCGCCTGCACGCTGGTCGACAAGGACCTCGAAAGCCGATTCGATCTCGCCAGCGCTACTTGCGTTCAGAAATAGCACATGCGCGTCAAGGGCACGTGCCGCATCCTGGATGATTGCCCTTTCAGTCGCGGCTTGGGCGATGTTAGCTGGGTTGATGAGCACCGCGAACGTGACAGCCGGAGACATTAGGCTGTACATCAGTTCAAAGCATTTTTTGAATAGCTCGACGTTCAGGTTAGTAACGCCGGTGATGTTGCCGCTCGGGTGCGCTAGGCTCGCGACGAGACCAACTCCGACTGGGTCGGTACCGATATAAAAAACGATTGGGATTGTCTGTGTCGCCGCCTTAGCAGCCAACGAAGGTGGTGTGCTGGTCGCAACGATGACTGTTACCTGACGGCGAACCAAATCCTCAGCCAGTGCAGGTAGCCGATCGTTGTGATCCTCTGACCATCGGTACTCGATCGCTACATTGCGACCTTCAACAAATCCTCCGTCGGATAAACCTCGATGGAAGGCGGCGACATAGTCACGCATGCCTTCAAGCGTGCCGGCACTGAGAAACCCGATCACGGGCGTCTGCTGTGCGCGCGCCGCAAGCGGACACATGGCCGCCGAGCTAACAAGCGTGATGAACTCGCGGCGCCGCATATGCCGCCCTCGGCCAGGACCAGGCAAAAGTGGCTCGAAGCCTAGCACGCAGCGCGCGACGCGATGTCCACTGTGGGTCATTAGCGGACATTTCGCTGAGTCGCTGTGATGCCGCTTCTCCTAAAAGCAGACTCTTGCACCGCTGCAAATTGCAGTCTATTCGAGCAGTCCGTCAGCGTAGGCACCGAAGATTATGGCTCGGCTAGTCGACCTTACCCAAGCCAAGCATTGCCTTGGCCTTGACTAGATCGGCGGTGTCAAAACCCTCGGTAAATGATGCGTAGACATTGTCGAGTTCTGAACGATATTTGTCGGCATCTTCGGTCGATTCATACAAGTCACACATACTCAGGCAAATTCTAAGTTCAAGAGATTTAGTTTTTTGCTCGCGAGCAATCTTAAGACCTTCACAAAAATAATACCTCGCCTGATCCCGATTTTGGCTCGATCGCAGATATGATTCGCCGAGCAAACGATATATCTCGGCTGCATAAAAGCGTTCAGAGTTCTTGTCATCGAGTCTCAATCGCGCTTGCTCCAAAAAGTCGAGCGCTTGCCCGTAATGTTTGTTTTTTATGCAGGCATCCGCCAGTAAACCCAAAGAGTACGTCTCCAGTAATAGGGCGCCGGTGGCCCGTTCCTTTTCCAAACCTTCTTGAATATCGGCAACCCCATTCTCAAACTCGCCTTGCTGGGCATTTGCCCATCCGCGCAAAATCAAGCCCATAGCCAGATAGTGCACAAACTCATGCTCTTCGCACAATGCGATGGCCGCGTTAGCCTGATCTGCGACAATGGCGGCCTCACCGCGAAACTGATGCAGGCGAAGAGCTATCGTTCGTGCAAATGCCTCGCTAAACGGATGTTGAGATGCATCTGCATAATGACGAGCCTCCGCGCAAATTCGCAACGCCCGATCTGGATAGCCGAGCAACCAAAGCACCATGCCATCGTATGACCTTACATGCACTCGAGGGTCTTGCGCTGACAGATCAAGATATGCCCCGGCCATGCTGTCCTCACAGAGGCCAATACTGCGCTCTAACTCGGCGTGGGCAGAAACAAATTTTCCTTGGGCAAATAAGGTAAAACCTACAGCTTGGTGGGCAAGAACCTTGTAAACCGCATCGTCCACATTCTCGGCGGTTTTCAGCAAATGTTCGGCAAGGGTTTGGGCTTCACCAAGCGTTGCCCGGAGGAAATTCCAAGTCCATAAACCAAACACCGCAGGCAAGATATGTTCGTCTAACCCACTCTCTTTGCAGAGTTGCAGCGCTCGCGTGTATGCGTGCTTAACGCTGTCGGTGCTCCAGCCCTTAATCGCCCTCAGGGAGTTGCCGAGCAAGGTTTGAAGCAACAACTCCGACTTGTTGCGTAGCATCGGATTGTCGATATTGGGTATCAGTTTCAACCCTTGTTTCAGATGACCTACAGCTTCTTTGTCCGCCGAACGAGCCACCGATTTCTTACCTGCTTCGTACCAATGATGTACGGCCTTGTCGTAACTTCCCGCCTCAGTGTAGTGGTACGCAACAATCTCTGGCTGAGTTTGAACGACTTCTGGGAATTCTTGCTCGAGCACCTTGGCGATAGCGGCGTGAAGCTGCACGCGGCGGTTTTTTAGGAGTCCAGCATATGCGGCGTCCCGCAGCAGTGCGTGTTTGAAGGTATAGATTGCGTGTGGAATTTCGCCCCGACAGAAGATCAATTCGGAGCGCACCAATTGGTCGAGCGACTCGTCCAATTTCTGCTTCGACAGCCCAGCAACGGCGTTCAGAAGTTCGTAATGAAACTCACGACCGGCGACGGCACCGATCTGGGCCACTTCCCGTACGGGGGACAAGCGATCAAGGCGCGCCGTCAGCGATGCCTGCAACGTGGTCGGGATCGCCAATGGCGGTAGAGAACCCTCGAGCACATATTCCCCGTCCCGCTCTCGCAACAACCCTCCCTCCAGCACCATCTTCGTCAGTTCCTCGATGAACAGGGGCACCCCATCGGTCTGAGCGAGAATCTGGTCCATCACCTCCTTCGGAAGTGTTTTGCCCCCCGTCACTCGCATGACCAACGCTGCGCCGTCGCGTCGGCCGAGGCGCGTGAGCGCGATTGTTGTGAGGTGCGGGTAACTCGGCCAAGGTGGCGTAAATTGCGGTCTTGCAGTGATAACCAGCAACGCCCGAAGCCGCGGCATGTGCTCCACAGTAGCTGCAAGGAACTCGAGCGAGGTTGGGTCGATCCAGTGCACATCCTCGAAAATGATTAAAACAGGCTGTCGCGACGCCAAGCCATCCAGTTGAGCCAATAACGCTTCGAAGGTTTTCTCTCTGCGCCTTTGCGGCGTGAGGTCCTGCAGGCTGTAACGATTATCCAGCGGCAAAGCGAACAAGCTGGCTAACACGGCCCCATGTTCGCGATTGTCTGTAGATCGCGCGACAAGAGCGTCGAGCTTGGCGAGCTTCTCCGCAGGCGAGTCGTTGTGCTTGAAACCGGCAGCACGTTCGATCTGGTTGATGAATGGAGACAAAGCGCTGTGGGTATGATGCGCAGAGCAGAAATAGCGCAAGGCGATGTGTGATTCACTCTGCAGCCGCTCATCAAGCGCCAGCGCAATGTGCGACTTGCCGATACCCGGCTCCCCCGTAAGAAGCACCACCCGACCTTCTTCCCGTGTGGCCTGCCGCCACCGGCGCAACAGCAGGTCTATCTCTTCCTCACGCCCGAACAGCGACGGCAGTTTGCTAGTGTGCATTGCCTCGAACCGGCTCTCTACTCCACTCGTCCCCAGCACCTGCGAGGCAGATACGGGCTGGGCCCAACCTTTCAGGGAAAGCGGACCGAGATCGCGATAATTGAAATAACCTCCAGTGAGTTGGCGCGTGATCGGGCAAATCAACACTGATCCTGGCTCCGCCAGTGTTTGCAAGCGGGCTGCGAGATTCGGCGTTTCACCTACTGTGGCCTGTTCCGCGGAAATCTCATTGACCAGAAGCTCGGTGACAACGACAGTGCCGGTCGCAATACCAATTCGAACCTGAAGAGCAGCCCCGACATTGGTTCGAAGCCTCGCTACTGCATCAACAATTTCGAGGGCGGCGTGTACCGCTTGTACGGCACTATCCTCTTGCGCCACTGGATAGCCGAAATAAGCGAGCACACCATCGCCCATGTATTGCGCAATCGTGCCTTGGTAGCGCCCTATGACTGCGCGAATAGCGGCCTGATACGAAGCCACCACACTCCACATTTCTTCTGGATCCAAACGTGTCGACAGCGCAGTCGAGCCGACGAGGTCGCAGAACATAACCGTCAGGTGGCGTCGTTCAGCTTCGTCACGTGACTCTGTTTTTGGTTGGGTTGCCGAACCCGCGGGCGCAATAGCAGCCGCGCCAAGTCCTGCGATGGCGCGCAGCATCTTGCGACGATGCCCCAGCAGCACGCCAAGTTCTTTGAGATCTTGGTCCGTCAAATCGCGAAGAATCGAAAGATCGATGGCGTTCTCGGCGAAGCGTTGGGCGTACTCTCCAAGGCCGATTGATTTGAGCCACTCGACGGTGCTCGTCATGGAACTTTTATAGCACTCATGGAACCTCGCAAAAAGCGCAGGAAGCAGGAACGCAGGTACCCCCTTAGCCGGTGACACCAGACGCAAATCCCCGTCGAGGGCAACACGGTTTTGGATTCCTAATCGACGAGTGAGGATCGCGTTTGTGCATCACAGCAAAATGGGCCGCTCGACTTCCGCTATGGGTCATTAGCGGACGTGGCCGCATATCCGACCGCTTTATTCCCGAGAGCGGACATTGGGCGGCGTGAATTGTTTTTCCGCATCATTCGCAGTCCAGGGCATCTTGGGGGACTCAGATGGGTAGCCGGACAGGTCAATCGTGTCGATAATCAATCTCAATCGGTCATAATGAATGGGCTGCGATGAAGACATGGTTCGGCGCTCTCATCTTTTGCACGTGCATCGCCGGCAACGCCACGGCACAGTCGGCCTATCCCAATCGACAGATCACGTTGATCGTCACCTCGGCGCCAGGCGGGGTCACTGATGTCACCGGCCGGGCCCTCGCGCAGGAATTGACCAAGGCCTGGGGTCAGCCCGTCATCGTCGAAAACAAAGGCGGCGCGGCGCATATTATCGGTGCGCAGGCGGTCGCCAAGGCGGCCGCCGACGGCTATACACTCCTGGTCGGCGAATCCGGCACATTCGCTGTCAATCCGGCGCTCATTCCCAAGGACAAGGTCCCGTACGACACGGAAAGGGACTTCGTGCCCATCACCGGCTTGGTGCGCATCTATCAGTCGTTGCTCGCCGCGAAGTCATTGCCAGTAAACAATGCAGCTGAACTGATTACCCTTGCCAAACAGCAACCTGAGCAGCTGACCTATGGCACCGCCGGAATTGGCACCGCGCTGCACATGAATGGCGCGCTATTCGCCAACATGGCCGGCATCAAACTGGTCCCCGTGCACTACCGCGGTGCGGCGCCGGCGCTCAACGATCTTGTCGCGGGTTCGATCAATGCCATGATCGTGAGCGTCTCTTTGGGACTACCGGCCTACCGCGCCGGACAGATCAAGATGCTCGGCGTCGGCGCTCCCAGGCGCATGCCACTCGTCTCCGAAGTTCCAACTATTTCAGAAAGTGGTCTGCCCGGCTACCAGGCGACGGCCTGGTTCGGCCTGTTCGCCCCGGCGGACACACCCGACGAAGTGGTCTTAAAGATCAATAAAGAGGTGACGCGCATCTTCAGTGATCCAGGTTTTCGCCAACGTTTTCTCGATCCGCAAATGTTCGAATCGATGACCGGGCCCGCGGATGAGTTCGCAGCGTTCGTCAAGGCGGAGCGCGCGAAGTGGGCCAAGCTCATTGCCGAAGTGGGCATAAAGATCGAATAGCGACGCGAACGTCACAACCATTCTTGGCGAATGGCGTGCTGATGTCCGCATTGGGCCAATACGCGACATTCCAATGGATCGCTGTGATGTCGGCTCTTCCCCCAAGTCCGGACATTCTGCAGCTGCAAACCGCTATACCTGCACAGTGGTACCGGGTCGGAATCTAATCGCCGCGATGAGCGCTATAAGAATGAAAATCGCCAATACTACCGCCTGCGTAAGCGCGAACGGTGGCTCAGTCTGCGTCGGAGCGTGAAAGCTCCAATCGACATCCCTAGGATCATGGAAAGCTCCGCCTTTGGCCCTATTGGTACTAAATACCCGACATCTGACCCTCATCGAGTGAGTATGTCAGCGCGCTCCAAGCGAAAAATATTTGAGCCGGGTCTGAAACGCAAACGCTGCTCATTGCCCGCGACGAACGGCGATCTAGCAACTCATCCCTCGCATGCCCCCGGTTCAGGAGATGGAACAACGCTAAGCGCTCCGATCCCAAAGGAAAATTTGCAAATTCAAGGTGACCATTCTGATCGCACCGAACATCGCTAGATTTTCAGGCTTAGATGGGTTACGGTTCAGTTGATGGGTATGGGGCGTGTAATGCTATCGCTCAGGCATTCGACTGCAGGGCGCAGCACACCTAAACATTTCCGCATCGTGCTCATAAAGCCGTCGCACTACGACGACGACGGTTATGTCATCCGCTGGTATCGCTCGCCCATGCCGGCAAACTCGCTGGCCAGCGTTTATGGGCTTATCGACGACTGTGCGCAGCGTCGTATTCTTGGCGCCGACACTGACATCGAAATCGTAGCTATCGACGAAACTAATACCCGCGTGCCGATCGATCGCATCATTAGTGACATGCGGGCAAATAACAATTTCGGCTTTGTCGGTTTGGTCGGCGTGCAGTCCAATCAGTACCCGCGCTCGCTGCATATCGCGAAACCTTTGCGCGCGGCGGGCATTCCAGTGATTATCGGCGGCTTTCATGTCTCCGGCATGCTGGCGATGTTCGACAAAATCGGCCCTGACCTGCAGGCTGCGCTCGACATGGGCATTACCTTGTTTGCCGGCGAAGCTGAGGGTCGCATCGATGAAGTGGTGCTCGATGCAGCCAAAGGCACGCTCAAGCCGATCTACAATTACATCAACGAGCTGCCTGCGCTCGAAGATGCGGTGATTCCGTTTTTGCCAGGCATTTCGGTGCGCAAAACGATCGGCAATGTGACAACCTTTGATGCCGGGCGGGGTTGTCCATTCCAATGTTCTTTTTGCACCATCATCAACGTTCAGGGCCGTAAATCGCGGCGGCGGAGCCCTGATGATGTCGAGCTCATCCTGCGGAGGAATTACGAGCAAGGCATTGATCGGTTTTTCATCACTGACGACAATTTCGCGCGCAATAAGGATTGGGAGGCGATTTTCGACCGCATCATCAAATTGCGCGAACAGGACGGCATGGATGTGCGCTTCCTAATCCAGGTCGACACGCTATGTCACAAGATTCCCGATTTTGTTGCCAAGGCAAAGCGGGCTGGCGTTACCCGCATCTTCATTGGCTTGGAGAACATTAATCCCGATAATCTTCTTGCCGCAAAGAAGCGACAGAACAAAATCACGGAATACCGGAATATGTTGTTGGCCTGGAAAGCCGTCGGCATTTGGACCTATGCCGGCTACATTCTGGGCTTTCCCCATGACACGCCCGAATCAGCGCGGCGCGACATTGAAATCATCAAGAAGGAAATGCCGCTCGACGTGCTCGAATTTTTCTTCCTGACGCCACTACCAGGCTCGGAGGATCATAAGGTTCTATCGGGAAAGGGAGCGCCGCTCGATCCCGACCTCAACAAATACGATCTGGAACACGCGCTCACGCCGCATCCTAATATGAGTAAAACGGAGTGGGAGAAACTCTATCGCGACGCTTGGGCGATCTATTACACGCCATCCCATATCGAAACGATTTTGCGTCGCGCCCAAGCCTACGGCATCAACATTTGGCGCTTAGCGCAGATTATTTTGTGGTTCGCGCAATCGCTGACGATCGAGAAAGTGCATCCGCTTCAGGGCGGCTTTGTGCGGCTTAAAAATCGCCATGAACGGCGACCTGAATTGCCAGTTGAATCAGTTTGGAGGTTTTATCCGCAGCTGACCTGGGAAGTCATCGTTAAGCATGCGCGCGTAGCTGCCGCCGCCTGCAGGATCTTTCGCATTTACCGTCGCGTCGCCGCAGGCGCTCAGATGCCTTATACCGACCAGTCGATGACCCCTGTGAGCGATGATGAAACCCAAAGGCTCGAATTATTCACCCACAACAAGTCAGCGCGTGAGGCCGTGGATCGTGCTCGCAAGATCAAAATGCTGATCGATTCGTCGGCAGCGCAACCCACCGCTTAAGGCCGAGCGCAAGGTTTGATGCTCTCGTTTGCGCATTTTTAGAAACGTTTGACTGCATCCCTCCGGTTTTCGCGGACTAGTTGGAATGCGTAAAGTCGCGGGTTTTGAGTCTTCATTGGCGCTAACACAGAGTTGAATGAATGGAGTGACTTGATTCAAGCAGCATGCTGTAACAGTGCGCGCCGTTTGCCGCGTCTGACGGCAATCGCTGTATTGGAGTCGGTCTTCGCCACCGCCGTTACCTTCGCGCCGATCGGTCCGCGCGCGTCGGCGAGCGCACCGGGCTTAAGCTCAAGCGCCAGCAGTCGCTCGCGTTCGTACTCACCGGGCATCCACATGTTACTGGTCAGCGCCGCGGAAAAACCAAAGCGACCGTAATAGGCCGCGTCACCGACCAATAGAATTGCACCGTGGCCCGCAAGTCGTGCACGCGCGATGGCGCGCCGCAGCAACGCCGTACCAACGCCGCGATTGCGATAATCCGGGTCAACTGCGAGCGGCCCCAGCAACAGCGCGTCATGCCCCGGACCAGCTTCGACGTTCCACAGCCGGACTGTGCCGACGATCTGGCAATGATCGACCGCGACCAGCGACAGCCGGCTTGCCGGGCAGCGCCCTTCGCGCAGACGCTCGGAAGTTTTGGCAAAACGCGCGCCACCGTAGGCCTTGTCGAGCAAGGCATCGCGCGCCGCAACATCAGCAATTCGTTCCTCTCGGATGGTTACCATCGATCCACTCCTTTCGAGCCTGAGCCCTCCGGCGCAGGCCGAAAGGTGTGCCGGAGCAGGCGGCTTCAGATGTGGAAGGTCCGCAGCGGCTGGAAACCGTTGAAGGCTACCGCAGCGTAGGTTGCGGTATAGGCACCGGTGCCCTCGATCAGCACCCGATCGCCAATTTCTAGGCTTACCGGGAGCATGTACGGCTCCTTCTCGTACAACACGTCGGCCGAGTCGCAGGTCGGGCCGGCGAGCACGCACGGCGCCATCGCCTCGCCGTCGCGCGGTGTACGGATCGGGTAGCGAATCGACTCGTCCATGGTCTCGGCGAGACCGCCGAACTTGCCGATGTCGAGATAGACCCAGCGCACGTCGTCTTCCTCGCCCTTTTTAGAGACAAGGACGACTTCCGCCTCGATCACGCCGGCATTGCCGACCATGCCGCGGCCCGGCTCGATGATCGTCTCCGGGATACGGTTGCCGAAATGCTTGCGCAACGCCTTGAAGATCGCCGAACCATAGGTTCGCACCGAGGGGACGCTCTTTAGGTACTTGGTCGGAAATCCGCCGCCCAGATTGACCATGGCGAGCTCGATACCGCGCTCGCCACATTCCCTGAATACAGCCGCTGCCGAAGCGAGCGCCCGGTCCCAGGCGTGCTGATTGCGCTGCTGCGAACCGACATGGAATGACACGCCATAAGGTGCCAAGCCGAGCTTCATCGCGTGCTCGAGCACCTCGACAGCCATCGCTGGCTCGCAGCCAAATTTGCGCGACAACGGCCACTCCGCGCCGACACAGTCGGAGAGGATGCGACAAAACACGCGGCAACCGGGCGCCGCGCGGGCGACCTTTTCCACTTCGGGCTTGCAATCGACCGCGAAGAGACGGACGCCAAGCGCAAAGGCGCGCGCGATGTCGCGTTCCTTCTTGATAGTGTTGCCGTAAGAGATGCGGTCGGCTGTAGCGCCCGCCGCGAGCACCAGTTCAATCTCCGGGACCGAAGCAGTGTCGAAGCAGGAGCCAAGCGAGGCCAAAAGTGACAACAATTCCGGCGCAGGATTGGCCTTTACGGCATAGAACACCCGGCTGTCGGGCAGCGCCTTGGCAAAAGCGCGATAATTGTCGCGCACGATATCGAGATCGACGACCAGGCAAGGCCCGTCATCCAATCCGCTTTGGCGCCGACGGCGCAGGAAGTCGTGGATGCGCTCGGTCATGGGCGCGCTCCTTCATCAAGGTTCAAGGGGCTTTTCAGCCGGCATTGAAGTTCAGCCGCCCGCGTTTTCGCGCGCGCGACCGGCGTCAGCGGCGTGGAGCGTTGCGCCGACCATGCGTTGGGGACACGGTCAAAGCGCGCGGCTCTTACGCCGGTAATGCTGCCTTGGATTGGAGCGGGAAAACCCGTTCCGCACGGCCGGCAAGATGAACAAGCCTCTTCGGTGCTGACCTTTGGACAGCCAACGAGACCAAAAAAGCCCATCCGTCGTTGCTTTAAGCCGCGTCCCCCGTTGAGCGCGGGGTGCGCCGGTTTCGCCTCCGGCTGCCGATCACGTAGTGAGGTCCGTAACTCT
>Ga0310915_10000059_pt1 | contig 56007 bp, 60 predicted proteins | sample GREbulkMGAN111_FD_202508 | JGI IMG/M metagenome (GOLD analysis project Ga0310915, IMG submission 202508) | Lab enrichment of tropical soil microbial communities from Luquillo Experimental Forest, Puerto Rico - GRE.bulkMG.AN111 | ecosystem: Environmental > Terrestrial > Soil > Tropical forest >...
ACGATCGCGCCTTTGCCGAAATCGACGAGCCCCTGGTCCAACCCGTAGCGCTGCGCGCGCCAGCGGTTTTCGTCGATCAGCATACGCGCGTAGGATGTCGACATGGCGGCGATATTCGCCCCAGCGCAAAGCGCTCAGGAGTGCCGGTGCGCGGCAGCTCGTCGAAGACAGCCAGGCGATAGGATTTGAGCCCGGTGTTCTCGCCCCGCCAGAACGGCGAGGAGGCCGACAATACCAGCAGGTGCGGCAGGAAATAGGCTGCCTGGTTCAAGAGGTCGATGCGCAGTTCGTCGTCGGGGATCCCGATATGCACATGCATGCCGCAGATCGCAAGCCGCCGCCCGACGCCCTGCAGATCAGTCTCGAGGGCGCGGTATCGGATCCGCTCGGTTGTCTTAACGGCCTGCTACCCGAGCGATCGTCCCGCGCAGCCGCCGAACCTCGGCCCGCGCCTCGCCCAGCCCAGCGCAGACCCGTGTCCCGGCCTCGATCTGCGAGCGCAGGAATTCGGGGCTCACCTGCGGCCCCAGCAGCGCTCCCAATTCGGTCAGCATCGCCGCGGGCGGGTCGCTGACGACATCACGCGTTGCGCAATCGACGAGGAAGTACTCCTCCTCGATGCCGAGTGTAAATTCCGGTTCGGCGCTCACCGTACGCCGAGGATCGAGCCGGTCACCGAGCGCGGATCGCGGCGCCGCCAGCGCCCGCTTTCGACTTGGTGAAAGAAGTCGTCGAGGGTGCGGTTGAACAGATCCGGCTCTTCGAGGTTCACCGCGTGGCCGGTGTTTGGGAACACGACGAGCGCCGCGGTCGGTATCGTGCGCTTCATCAGTAGACCTGGCTCGAGGCAGGGCTCGTCCTCGTCGCCGGTCATGACGAGGGTCGGTACTTCGAGATTGCGCATCCGGTCGGTCAGATCCCACAAGGATGGCCGGCGCGCCTGCACGCCGCGCATCGTATTGGCCGAACCCAATGTCGAATGATCGGCGAGGCGGGCGGCAAATTCGGCCCAGCCGCGCGGGTCCTTGTTCTGAAGCTGGACCCGCGTCGGCCCGATCGCATAGGTCTCCGAGGCGCGTTTCATTCCGGCGCTTTCGATCAGCGCGACGGTCTTTGCCGTCTCTTCGTGGAATTGCTGGCGCTTGCCCGGCTCGGCGCCATAGCCGCACCCGGCGACGACAAGCGACAGGGCGCGCTCGGGGTAGGACAGCCCGAAATGGAGGGTCGCAAAGCCGCCCATCGAAATGCCCACGATGTGGGCCTTGGCAATAGCTAGCCCGTCGAGCACGGCGCGGATATCGTCGCGGGCGCGATCCTGCGAATAGCGCGCGGGATCTTCCGGCACATCGGAAGGCGGGTAGCCGCGGGCATTGTAAGCGATGCAGCGGTGGCGCCGCGCGAAATAGCGGAGCTGGCCCTCATAGCCGCGATAGTCGTCGGCAAATTCGTGGACGAACACGATCGGAGTGCCCGTGCCCGTCTCCTCGTAATGAAGCCGGACACCATCGTCGGTGGTCAGGTGCGGCATCGCCGTTCCCCTCCATTAAGCACAATTCGCCATCCTAGGAGCGTGGGTATCCCGCCGACAAGCTGCCGGTGCGAGGCTGTTTGCGGCAGGGCGGCAGGGGGAGGGTAAAATTAGTCTGCGGCCGAGAGATATTGGGGGTTCATTCATGGATCAGGAAAAACGGTGCCGGGTCGAGCGGCGCGCCTATGCGCTTTGGCAGGCGGATGGTCAGCTGGAAGGCCGGCAGGAGGGGCATTGGCACCGCGCGATGCGCGAACTCGAAGCGGAGGAGGCCGGAAGCGCCGTCGGCAAGCTTACACCCAGACACCGGAAGAAGCCGAGGGGATGACCCGGCGCCGGTGAGCTGGCACGGTTATTGTACTGGAAAGCATCAGGTCCGGGCCTTCGCGGAACCCGCGATGCCGATCCGGGCCGGGATTGCCGGATCGCATCCGGACCTCGTTCCCGGACCAGCCGCCAGCCTGCTCAATCGCTGAGCAGATGTTCGCGATTAGAGCATCGGCGCGCCGCCGAGAACACTAGAAGGTGCCGGCGGAGCAGAAATGCCAGCTGCCGCCATCCTCGCCATAAAGCATTGCAAGCCGCTGGTCGCCCGCATGGGCGATGAGGACCCGAAAGCGCTGGCCGGCGCAGGACGAAGCGGGCGACTCGGGCTTCGGCATCTTCTTTGCCGCGGCACAGCTGACAGCCGCCTCGGGGAGGTTGCCGGCAGCGGCGGCGACGCGCTTGCCGCCCGCGAGCACGTAATAGTCGACCGCGGCCCCCTGCTTGACCTGGCCGTACAATTCGAGCCGTCCATGGCGGGATTTGTACATGCCCGCCTCATGCTCGCCATCGGTCATCCCGGCCGCCAATGAACGGAAGGTGATCGCCGAGCAGGCGGGTGGCGCCTTTGCCGGCCCCTTGGCTGTCGCAGCGGGCGCAAATGCTGCCAGGGCCACCACCAAGCCGGCCCCGACCGAAATCACTGTCCGCATCGCGTTCCCCCTTCGCAGAGCCACGAGCTTATACTCCGGTAGTCCGCCGGGAAGTAGAGTTAACAGCGTGCGGCGATCCGTTTGCGAAACAGGTCAGCCGAGGGTGATCAGCGTCTTCATCAGATCAGCCGGCCAGACGAGGCTTAGCGGAACGCTCGTCAAAGCCTCGAACGGCGGGTCGCTGCCATTGGGCAGGCCGACCATGTGATGGCTGAAATGGGCGAGCACGCCGGCGAGATAGAGACCAGTGAGCCATTTCCACCCGTGGCGCTGCTGCGGCGATCGGCTCCGCTCTGCCGCAGCAAACGCAAAGACCCGGCGGCCGTACTTTGGCAATCCCGGAGGGCCGATCATGATCTCACTCGCGCCCCAATAGTGTTCCGTCACCACCCTATGCAAAAGCCGGCCGCGTCATCCCTAAGAACCGCCTCGACACTACAGCGGCAAGCGCGCGCATGCGGTGGGGGCATAATACTCACCTTTAGCGATTGCGTCACGGCTGTGCGGCGTGATTGCGTCGGGCGAATTTGCCGCAGCACGATTTCTATCGGCGGTGAATTGCAAGGCCAACGACCGCGCCGGCGATCTATAAAGCCCGGCCGCGGCGAGCAGCGCGATCGCCAGCAGTCTGAAGCCCTTCGCGCCGAGGCGATCACCGATCGGTCGCCCGGCGAGGCCCCCGAGAAAGGCGAACGGCACGAGGATCCCGGCCGCGATCCAGGTCGGGCCCGGGATGCCGATCGTTACGGCGTGGGAGATCAGTGTTGCCCCGTAGCTGAGCGCGAAGAAGGCGAGAAGCGTTGCTCGCACGGTGCTCGCACGGTGCTCGCTGCCGCTCCAGCCAGCAGCAGATAGATCAGCGCCGGCGGCCCGGGCATGCCGACCAACGCGCTCGCTGCCCCCGACGCGATCCCGGCGGAAAGATCGCCGCCGGGGCTCGAGGCGAGCGGCGGTGAGCGCTGGCCCCAGCGTAACGCCATCAGCAACGCGAATGAGAGGATCGTAGCCCCGACCCCGAGCCGAACCAGCAGCGGATCGGCGTAACGGAACGCCGAAAGACCGAGCGGCAAACCCGGCGAGAGCGCCGATCGTAAGGCGCAGCAGCAAGCCCCAGGCAACGGCGTGCCGCAACCCCGAAACCACGCTGAGTGACAGCGCCGTCGAGACGATGATGACGAGCTGAACTGCCTGCGGCGGGTCGACAAACAAGAGATAAAGCGGCGCCGCGAGCACGGCAAAGCCGAACCCGCTGACGGCGTAAAGCAGCGCCGCTGCAAACGTCGTCGCCGCCAGCCCGACCCAATCTGCGAGATTGGTCAAGTCGGTCAAACGCCGCCACCTTCGCTTCAGGGGGTCTTGTGGGCGGGCGCGCCGCGCCGGGGTAACGGCGCGTCATCGCGGATCGCGAAGACGCCCTCGATCGTCTCGACCCGATAGCCGCAGCAGAACCGAGTCACAAACGCGTGCGCGAAAGCAGCGTCGTCGAAGTAAAACGCGATCGCATCGTTGACGATTCCGGACAGTCCGGCGGGCGCCGACGCCCAGCCGTCGGGGCCGCAGGTCTCGTCGAGCCAGCCATGCATGATTTCGAACTGGCGGCCAAGCCCCGCAGGTGGCACCACGATCCGTACCCGGACCGGAAACCGCTGCTCGGCTTGGCGCTGCGCGCGCATCGAAGCCCGTGTCACATTGCCCTCCGTTCACGATATGTTCGGAACGCTACATGACAGGAGCGATCCTGTCGAGATGGCGAATACTCGATAGCACCGGGGGCGACGGCATGGATACGACGCTGACGCGCCGGCTCACCGGGGCGCCGTTCGAGGCACCGCGAAGGGTCGACTGTTCGAAACCAAGCCTCCAGGCGTATCAACTCAGAGCGAGTTGACGCTCGCGACCATCGGCCTTTAGCCTGCTGCCGTTCCGCTCACAGGAGGTCGAGCCATGGCTAAGATCGAGCAATATGCCGCGCGCGGGGTGTGGGATCCGCCGACCTATTCGCAGGCGGTCAAAGCGAGCGGCGCCGAGACCACCCTCTTCATCGCGGGCCAGGTGGCCTATGACGACAATGGGAATGTCGCCCACGCCGGCGACTTCAAGGCGCAGGCGCGAGCGACTCTGCAGGCGCTCAAGGCCCAGGTCGAGGCCGGCGGCGGCACGATGGCCAATATCGTCAAAGTCAACACCTATCTCACCGATATCCGCCACCGCGCCGACTACGCCGCCATTCGGGAGGAGTTCTTCGGCCGCAAGATGCCCGCTTCCACGCTGGTAGCCGTGGCAGCGCTGGCGCAGCCGGAGTTTCTGATCGAAATTGAGGCGATCGCGGTGATCTAGGCGCGCTGCAAAGCCGGGTGCCGGCGGCGCCGCAACAGTCCGAGCCCGAGGAGGCCAGCGCCGAGCAGGGTTATCGTCGCTGGCTCCGGTACTGTGGCGATGCTGAAATTGTCGAACACACCAAGATCGTTGCCGCCGGTGCCCCCAAAGCTGTCGAACAACGCCCAGCCCAGCGACGTTACCGCGGCGCCGTTACAGTTGCCAAAATTGTTGCCGCAAAAGGCGATCCCGCTGGCGAGCGTCGCGCCATCCAATTCAACGGCATAGGTCTGCGTCGCGTAGTCGAGGATGAGGTCCACGTGGTGCCAGGTATTGCGTGTAAACGTACCGATGACGGTCGTGTAGTTGCCGGTGATTGCATAGATCGTCGTCCCACCGCCGTGCACCGAGCTGGCCGATCCTATATCGATGCCGCCGGCAAAGCCGTTACCACCCGCACCGGTGGTGCCGAACTGCCACCCGGTCTCGTTGGAGCTGCTGAAAAGATACATGTCGATCGACATGTCGAGCACCGGAGCGACAAAGTTCGGCTGGAGAAAGGGCCCGGTCTGTCCGCCGACGGCTCCGGGGATGCCGACTGCCTGCGTGCCCGAGTTGACGAATGCATTCTCGATGACCGGAAGGGAAGTCTGCCCCGAGGCGGAGAACACGGACCACCCGGCTTGTCCGTTGATCGCACCGAGGGTGAAGGGCGGGTTCTCGAACCCCGTTGTATAAAGCACGGCGGCTTCGGAGCGCACACTGCCGAGAGATAACAGTGCGATTGCCGAAACAATAACAGACCACCGCATGACAGTCTCCCCAAGGCATGGTTTCGACAGCAGCATTGAGCGCAATCTGTGTGCCAATTGAAAAATGACGCGGAATCAACTTCTTGCCGAATGCCGATCGAAAACCTGTAAAGAATTCCGACGCGGCACGCTGCTATGGTCGTGCCTTTACCGGCGGAAATCGGCGGGCGGCCAAGGATTTCGGCGTGTTACAACCCTGTCGAAATTTCTTACACTTGTTCGGCTGAGCAACACTTCGCCGAGCGGTGGTGAATGCGGAGGGCACTCTTGTTCGAACTTGCGGCGAGAGGCGTGCCGACGCGACGAGATGCTGCGCTGGCTCGGCAAGTGGCTGCGCGCGGCGGGCTACGACACGATGACAGCCGAAGGCGGCGTCCCGGACCGCGTCGTCGCCGCCCGCTGTGCTATAGAGACTCGCATTTTGCTGACCAAGGACCGGCATCTCGCCGCAACCGCGAAGGGCGTCGCGCGGGTCGTGCTCGTCGCCGCTGGCGGCATCGATGAAGGTGCCGTGGTGTTGCGCGCCGCGCTCGATCTCGACTGGCAGCACGCGCCCTTTACCCGCTGCATCCTCGACAACCGGCCGCTCGAGCCGGCGCCGGCCGATCTCGCTGCGCGGGTGCCGGAGAGATTGCGGAGCGCCGCCGGCCCGGTGCAGCGGTGTGCCGAATGCGGCCGACTCGATTGGCCGGGAGGCCATGTCCGCCGCATGCAGCTGCGCCTGGCCCCTTCCTCTCCCCGCCCGGAGGAGGAGAGGAAGGGAAGGATGCAGCCGGGCGCAGTGACCGGACCGTTGATGGGTTGAAGCGGCGAGCGGCTGCTGCTAATCCTCGGTGGCGATCCAGAAGTCGGCGATCAGCACAGCGCCGGGCGTCGGCATTGCGGGCGGCATCTGCACGCAGACGAACGGCAGCGGCTGGGTGCCGACACGGGAGATCCAAGCCATCGCAATACCCGGGAACGCCGCAATGTCGGATACGAAATACTGGGCGCGCAACAGCTTGGCCATCGTGGTTCCGGCGGCCCTGCAAAGCGCCTCGGCGTAGTCGTGAACAGCGGCAGCCTGGCTGTATCCGGCATGCGACAGTCCCGCGAAGCCGGGCGAAACCGATTTCGCGACGATATGGCCGTCGCGTCCCACCGCCATCAGGCCGGACGGCAGCAGGAATTCGCCGGCCTTGATGCACGGCCCATAAGCGGCCAAGCCCGGGATGTCCGCAGCGATCACCTGCTTCTCGCGCCTCGCCCCGTTGACAAGCGCCATCAGGTTGATCTCGATGATGCCGCCGCGCATGCCGAATGACTTGGTCGGCACCAACGTCACCGCGCAGGGAATATCCCGGTAATACTGGTTCCACATATCGAGAAAGTCTGGGAAATCCTCGACCCGCTGGAGATACACCTGGGCCTTCAGCGACTGCTCGAGCGAGGAACCGGCGGCCTCCAGCGCCGGCTTCAGCTTTTCGAGAATGATGAACTCGGTCTGTTTGCGGATCTCGGTGCCGCCCCAGGCGGTATCGTCCGGAACGTGCGCCCGCGGGTCGAGCCCATGCTCCGGGCCGCTCGCCATCTGCCCCGCAACAAAGACGAACTCGTTGCACACGATCGTCGGCACGAAGCCCGAACTGGCCGATGCGGCGACATCCTTGGGGTAGATCTTTCGGATTTCGTATTCGGGGGCCGGCAGCGCGGCGATGAGCGAGGTGGAGATGCCGGTTTCGGCGCCAAAGCAGCGCTCCATGATCACCGAGGTGCTCGGCGGAATGTAATCGCCGAACGCCGCGCGCCGCGCCAGGTGATAGGGATCGACTGCCGCCGGGGTCGGGTAGTACTGGTCGAGGCGGATGGCGTGCGACAGGTCGGACCCGAACTCATTCAGGAGGCGCTGCATCCGCTGCAGAATGAAATCCCCCTCCCGCCGCCAGCGCGACCGCCCAAACATCGGGAAGCCGGGCGGGCCCGCCACCTCCTCGGGGATGCCGGTCGCGAAATCGAAGGCCTCGTGGCCGGTCAGGAAAATCCACGGTCCCGCCCTGACCGCGCAGGCATAAGCCAAGCCGGTGCCCAACAGGTTTGTCACTGCCTTCACGTCGAGCGCCGCCATTGCCTTCCTCCCTGCCATCAGACCCGCTGTCGGATGGAATCACCGCTTGAACAGCGCTTCGGCGCCGCGGCGCTGACCGAGCTTTGCCGTAATCTCCGCCCGCACGCGGGTGATCTCCGCCTCGAGCTCGGCGATATAAGCCTCGAGCTCGACAACGCCCATCAAGCTGAGATCTTTGGGTTGTGGCCGCTTGCGCCGCGGCTCGAGTTCCTCTTCGTCCATGGTTCCCGCTCTCCTTGCTGTCTTCCCTGGACAGGGAAGGCGATTATATAGCTCTTAATCATTTCGAGCCCGCCGGGACATCGGAATTGCCCGTGCCCGGGCACCTTTGGAACCGAGATTTCACTATGGCTGCTCCACTGATGCCGAAAGCGACCGCCGTCTGGCTGGTCGAGAACACCTCCCTCACCTTCGACCAAATTGCCGATTTCTGCGAGCTGCATCCGCTCGAGATCCAAGCCATTGCCGACGGCGAAGTCGCCAACCAGATGCAGGGCCTCGACCCGGTTGCAAACGGCCAGACGACGGCGGAGGAGATCAGGCGCTGTCAGGCCGACCCGCAAGCACGGCTCAAGCTCTCACCGCAAGCGCTTCCGCCACGGGTCGTCAAGCATCGCGGACCGCGTTATACGCCGATCGCCAAACGGCAGGACAAGCCGGACGCAATCTCCTACCTGCTGAAGAGCCATCCAGAGCTGTCGGATGCCCAGATAACGAAGCTGATCGGTACGACGAAGCCGACAATCGCCGCGGTGCGCGATCGCACGCATTGGAACAGTCCGAACATCAAGCCGCGCCATCCCGTTGGCCTCGGTCTGTGCACGCTCCAAGAACTCGAGGATGCAATCAGTCGCGCACGGGTGAGAAGGCCAGTGCAAGAAGACCAGACCGTCGGCGAGGAAGTGGAAGGGCCGGAAAATTGATGAGGGCATCCACTCAGGTCACCTACGCTGGGGAAAATCGCCCACGAAGCGGTGAAAGCGGGCAAGAAAGCCGCGGGTGCGGGGGTTCTCCGGATGATCGAGAAGCTGCGCGGGCGGACCGCTCTCGACGATAACCCCGTCGCTCATGAAAGCGACGAGATCGGCGACCTCATGGGCAAATGCCACCTCGTGGGTGACGATGATCATCGTCATCCCCTCTTTCGCAAGCTGCTCGATGACGCCCAACACTTCGCCGACCAGCTCGGGGTCGAGAGCCGAGGTGACCTCGTCGCAGAGAATGACCGAGGGGTTCATCGCCAGCGCCCGCGCGATCGCGACGCGCTGACGCTGCCCGCCGGAAAGATGCATCGGATAGGCGTCCCCCTTGTCGGCGAGCCCGACCTTCGCGAGCAATTCGCGTGCGATGTCCTCGGCCTCCCGCTTTGGCATGCGCTTGACGATGACCGGTCCGGCCATGACGTTGGCGAGCGCGGTCATGTGCGGGAAGAGATTGAAATGCTGGAACACCATGCCGGTCGCAGCGCGAAAAGCCGAGAGCTCGCGATCGGCGAGCTTGGCACGGTTGTCGCCGGAGAACCGCATCTCGCGGCCGCCGACGCGGATTCGCCCGCGATCGGGGTTCTCGAGCAGGTTGATGCAGCGCAACAGGGTCGATTTCCCCGAGCCGCTCGGCCCGATGATCGCCACGACCGAGCCGCGCTCGACTTCTAACGATACGCCCTTCAATACCTGCAGCGCGCCGAATGCCTTCCACAGATCGGTGATTTCGATCATCGCCGTCAGTCGGACCGCGCGAGCCGTCGCTCGACGTATTGCGCCGCCAATGTCAGCGGAAACAGCACGAGGAAATAGATCACCGCGACGGTCGTGTAGACTTCGAGCGGGCGGTAGGTCGCAGCGGTAATGATCGTGCCATTGTAGAGAAGGTCCGCCACCGCGATCGTCGAGACCAGCGAAGTGTTCTTCAGCTGGATGATCGACTGGTTCATGAAGGGCGGAATCATCCGCTTGACTGCCTGCGGCAGGACGACGTGCCGCATGACCTGGTGCCGGCGCATGCCAATCGCGCGCGCTGCATCCCATTGGCCGCGCTCGATCGAGTTGACGCCGCCGCGGATGATCTCGGCGTAGAACGCGCCGGTGTAGAGCGACAGCACCAGCACCGCCGCGGCATGCGCCGGAATGTCGATGCCGATGATGACCGGCAATGCGTAGTAGAACCAGACGATCTGCACGAGCAGCGGCGTGCAGCGAAAGATCTCGACATAGGCTACGAGCGGCGCGGTGACCACCAGATTGCGCGACAGCCTCAGCAGCCCGGTGGCGAGCCCCACCAGCAGTCCCAGCAAGATCGTGCCGATCGTGTAGGCGATCGTAACTCCGAGCCCGGTCAGGATCAGCCAGCGATAGCCCCACAGAAAGGAAAAATCCCAGGCGTAGCCGGTGCCCATCACCTCTGCATTCCCGCTTCAGGCGGTCAATACGACTTCGGCAGTCCCAGGACGCGCTCGGCGATGTAGCTGAGGATCAGCTGCGGGCTGACCGGGGCGATGCGGGCGATCTGGATCTCGCGGAAATAGCGCTCGACATGGTACTCGCGTGCATAGCCCATGCCGCCATGGGTCATAATCGCCGTCTCGCAAGCGCGAAAGCCGGCCTCGGCAGCGCAATATTTGGCGGCATTGGCGTAGGTGCCGGCCTCTTCACCCCGATCGTAGGCTGCGGCCGCACGCAACACCATCAGCTCCGCGGCTTCGAGCTCGACCCAGCGCTCGGCGAGCGGGTGCTGGATCGCCTGGTTCTGGCCGATCGGGCGGCCGAAGACGACGCGTTCGGTCGCATAGCGGGCGGCGCGGGCGAGCGCGGCGCGGCCGAGACCGACTGCCTCGGCGGCGATCAGAATCCGCTCCGGGTTCATGCCGTGCAGGATGTAGTGGAAACCCCTGCCCTCCTCGCCGATGCGGTCCGCGGCCGGCACCTTCAGCCCGTCAATGAACAAGAGGTTCGAGTCGACCGCCTTGCGCCCCATTTTCGGGATCTCGCGTACCTCGACGGCGCTGCGGTCGAGATCGGTATAAAAGAGGGTCATTCCGAGCGAGGGCCGCGCGGCTTCCTCGATCGGCGTCGTGCGCGCGAGGATCAGCATTTTCTCTGCGACCTGCGCGGTCGAGATCCAGATCTTGCGGCCCGACAAAACGTAGTGGTTGCCCTCGCGCACCGCCCGCGTCTTCAGGCGGGTCGTGTCGAGCCCGGCATCAGGCTCGGTCACCGCAAAGCAGGTTTTCTCTCTTCCGGCGATCAGCGGCGGCAGAAACTGCCTTTTCTGTTCGTCAGTGCCGAACACGACGACCGGGTGCAATCCGAAGATGTTCATGTGGATCGCCGAGGCGCCGCTGAAGCCGGCACCCGACTCGGCGACCGCCTGCATCAGGACGGCCGCTTCGCTAATGCCTAGCCCACTGCCGCCATAAGCTTCGGGCATCGCAATACCGAGCCAGCCCGCGGTGGCCATCGCCGCATGGAATTCGTGCGGAAAGCCGCCCTCCTCGTCTTTCTTCAGCCAGTACTCGTCGCCAAACTGCTCGCACAGCCGCAATACCGCGGCGCGGATGTCGCTCTGCTCGGGGGTTAGCGAGTATGTCATTCGCTTTCTCCTGGCCGATATCGTTGCGCGATACGCCGCGATTTGACCTCGGATCGCCGCTCGAAATCGGTGAACGGGAAGGGCCGCGCTTGGCGGCGATTATCCGACCTTCAATGCTTAGGTGCGATAGAGGCGACCACACCGCTTTTTGCTTTACGAGGTGCAGCGGTACTTGAAGAGAAACACGATACTCCGCCGATTTCTTTAGCCTAGTGATCTCCTGATCGGCTTCCCGCACCGTGACCCGCCGCCAGCTGCTCTACTGTGTTAGCTGCGGAACGGAACGTGAATTTCCGGATTGTACTCGTCGGTTGTCATCAATGTTTCACATTCATGGCTCAAAGTTTTAATAGAGCATTTTGCGGAGCGAAAGGGGTTCACTAATCATGCCGAAGCAGCCAGGGAGGGTCGAAACCGGCGATGGGCGCGGCGGGGAGGTGCATGTCGTCGACGTTAGCGATGAAGCGACAGCCGCCGAGCCCACCGGGAGCGGTGACGATTTCACGGTCGCCGCGGCGACCGTCGGGATCATCTGCGTTGGTGCCGCGTTATTCGAGGCCGCGCTGATCCCGGGCATGGTTATCGGTGTCGCCGCCATGCTGGCTCCCAAAGCGCTGCCGAAGCTAGGGGCCGCCGTCGAACCGGCATTTCGCGGTGCCGTTCGCGGAACCTATAAGCTCGGCCGGAAGGCGCGACATATCATGGCCGAAGCGGAAGAGCAGGTTCACGACGTCGTCGCCGAGGAGAAAGCCGCGCAGGCGGCGGAGAAGCCCGGCGCCTAGCGCTCGACGATGAAGCACGTCCAAATCGCCCATCAGATGCCGGGGCGGGTGCGGTTCAAAATACCGACGGCCCAGGATAATCCCGAGTTGCTGGAACAAATCCGGCAGGGTTTCGCCGATATGCCGGGATTAAAGCAGATTAGGGTGAAGCCCGACGCGGGCAGCATCGTGCTCATTTACGACCCGAACCAGGCAGCGGCGTTCGAAGCCCAGCTAATGCGACATTGGGCGGGTGTGATGCCGTCGATGCCGCGGCGACCACCGAAAAGGCGCGACCTCCCCGGCAATGAATTCGCGCAAACCACGCGCCAGATCGAGGCCGAGGCGGAACTGCTTGCCGGCCACTCGCATTCGGCGCGCGTCATCGTCGATTTCTTCAAGGACGCCGACCGCGAGATCAAAATGCTGACGAATAACGTCATCGATCTCAAGATCGTGCTGGCTTTGACGCTCGCGATCGCGACATTCGCCGGGGTCGGCGTTTCGGCCGCCACTCCCATGTGGGTAACGTTGGCGTTGTTCGCGGTCAACCATTTCATCGAGATGCAGACGCAAAGCACTGCGCCCGCCCCGAAACGAGCCGCCACCTTCGCGGCCGTGTAGGGCGCGGCGCCAGATCGGCGATCGTTTCAAGCCGTGGAATACGCCATACGGCACGCCATCCCGGGACGGGTACGGCTATACTTACCGCTGCTCTATCAGCGCTCGCCGCTGACTGACGCCGTGCTGGCGTTCCTCGAGGGGCAATCCTGGATCAAGAGCGCCCGCGTCAACTACGGCTGTGCCTCTCTCGTCGTCGAATACGAAGCGGCTGAATCCAAGAGACTTGGGTCGCTGATGTTCGCGCTGCGCTATAGCACGCTCGATGACCTGCGCGCGGTAATGGCGCAGCCCAGCGAGTCGTCCGGCCCGGAATCATCTGTTCCGGCCGACGCACCGGCACCGGCGCCGCCAAGACGTTGGCCGCTTGCATTGCCGACGGTCTCGCTCGGCCTGGCCCTCTTCGTCGATCCGCTAGTGATAGCCGTCAACTTGCCGCTCCTGTTGTGGAACGCCTATCCGATCGCCAAGCGCGCCTGGGGTGTGTTGCGCCGAGAACGTCGCCTGAACATAGACTTCTTGGACACGCTGGCAATTGGGGCTTCGATCGGTCAAGGGCAGCTGATCACCGGAGCGGTCATCACCTGGTTGATCCGACTTGGCGATTGGATTCGCGATTTGACTGCCGCCGGCGCCAAGCGGGCTGTCAGCGAACTGCTGGAGTTCCGGCAGAGGCGCGCCTGGGTGGTCCGTGACGGAGTCATGGTCGACGTGCCGGCCTCGGAGCTAGCTGTCGACGATGCTGTGGTCGTTTATCACGGCGAGATGATCCCGGTTGACGGCGAGATCATCGACGGGCGGGCATTGATCGACCAAAAGACGATCACCGGCGAGAGTCTGCCCGTGTTGCGCGCCCCTGGCGAACCAGCCTACGCGGCGACAATCGTGCGCGAGGGACGGCTCACGATCCGGGCGATCCGTGTAGGCTCCGAGACCACCGCCGGACAAATTGCGCAGCTCGTCGAAAGCGCGCCGAGCGGCGACACTCGCATGCAGAATCATGCCGAGCGCTTCGCCGACCGTCTGGTGCTGCCAACTCTTGCACTTGCCGTCGGTACTGCTGGCATCACTGCGGATTTCAATCGCTTTCTGTCGCTGGTGATCATCGACTACGGCACTGGCATCCGCGTCGCTGCGCCGACCTCGGTGTTGGCGTCGATGACGCATGCCGCCCGCTCGGGGATTCTGATCAAGAGCGGTGGTCACATGGAACGGCTTGCGACCATCGATACGATCGTATTCGACAAGACGGGCACGCTGACCCTCGGCACGCCGGTCGTGCGTGACGTAGTCTCCTACCGCAATACGCTGACGCCTGACCAAGTGCTGGCGGTGGCCGTCGCCGCAGAGACGCAGCTGAAGCATCCGGTGGCTGAAGCGATGCGAGCGAGCGCGCGAGATCAAGTGCTGGAAATCCCAGAATGCGGGGAAGCCAAGTATCACGTCGGGCTGGGCGTCGAGAGCCGGGTCAACGGCTGGGATGTGCATATCGGCAGCGAGCGATTTATGCGGGAGAACGGGATCCGCATCGACCGGGCTACGCGCGATAAGGCAGCGCTGGAGTCGCGGGGCGAGTCCTGCACCTTTGTCGCGGTTGACGGAGCGCTCGCGGGACTGATTGCCTACGCCGACCAAATTCGGGACGAAGGTCCCGAGGTGATCCGGACGCTGCACGCCATGGGCGTGCGCAATACCATCATGCTTACCGGCGACAATGGGGTTGTCGCCAACGCAGTGCGACGGCGGCTCGGTCTGAGCAGCCACATGTCGGACCTGTTGCCGGCCGACAAAGTGGACGCGATCCGGAACCTGCAGCGCGACGGCAAACTCGTCGCCATGGTCGGCGACGGCATAAACGACTCGCCGGCACTTAGCTACGCCGATGTCGGCATCGCGATGAAGCATGGCGCCGACATCACACATGAATCGGCGGCCGTGGTGCTTATGGAGGATTCTCTCTGGAAGGTCGTTAAAGCCATCGAGATTTCGCGCGGTGCGATCGGGCTGATTAAACAGAACTATGGGGTGGTCGCAGCCATGAACACTGCGGCGCTCGGTCTGGCACTGCCGGGCGGGCTGATCGGCCCGGAGATCACGGCTTTGATCAGTAATGGCTCTGCGATCCTCGCAAGCATGAACGGGTTGCGGCCAGTACTGCGCGATTGATGAGCGCGATGCCGAGCTGTGGCGTTATGAGCGCGCGCGATTACGCAGCGCTTGCCCGCGCCGCCGGTCTGCTCGAGCAGACGAGCTTCGCTATGAAAATTGCCGCTTTCATCGGCCGGCCCGCTAGCCACGCGCTCGAGATGCTGCCGGGGCTCGCGAACTGGCAGCTAGTCAGGGTGATCGAGCAAGCCATCCTGAAATGCCTGCGTATCGCAATCGACTCGCTCGATGGTACGCCGCCGAGCGCGCCCTCACGCTGGGTTCCGCCTGTGACGACGGCTGTTACCGGGGGCCTCGGCGGTCTATTTGGCGCTCTCGCGCTGCCAATCGAGCTACCGCTGACGACGACGATTATGCTGCAGTCGATTGCCGACATCGCCCGCCATCAGGGGGAGGATCTGGCACGCCCGGAAGCCCGCCTGGCCTGTCTCGAGGTCTTCGCGCTCGGAGATCGCCGGTCCGGTAAACGTGCCGACATCGGGTACTACGCCACACGTTCGATGTTGGCCCACCTGACTGCCGACATAACCGCAATCATCATTCAACGCCAAACGGTCGACCCGACTTCGCCGGTAGCCGCGCAGATGGCGGGCGAAATCGCCAGCCGCTTCGGGATCGCGGTGTCGGAGCGCATCGCTGCCAGCGCGCTGCCGATTATCGGCGCCCTAGGCGGAGCAACCGTAAACATGATGTTCATGAGCTATTTCCAGCAGATCGCCGAGGGGCACTTCACCGTCCGCCGTCTCGAACGCCGCTATGGCAACAAGGCGATCCGGAATCTGTATCGATCGATCGTCGTCGAGCGGCTGAGGTCGCGCGACCGCCCAGAGCTACCTCGCCCGCATATAGACTGGCTACCGCACGCTTAGGGCGTCCTTTGGTTCGCATCGGTAGGTGAGCTACCCCGCCTTGGCCGTCGGGGAGTGGGACTTGGGCCGGGAGCCGCCCTTCTCGTCCTTGTTCAGCCATGACTCGCCGCCAGGCCGCTCGCACAGCCGCAACACCGCGGCGCGGGTTTCCTCTTGCTCCTGTGTCAAACCAAAGGTCAAGTCGGCCTCCGCGCTCACGGCGATGGGTATCGCTGAGCCCAACCCATCCTACAAACTGTTTGTGATATTCTGCCCCGGATTACACGGACGGAGCCTGCGATTGCCGCTCGACATCGTCCCCAGCGTTTGCCCGCACGATTGCCCGAGCGCCTGCGCGCTTGAAGTCGAGCGGATCGACGGCCGCCGCATCGGGCGGGTACACGGAGCCCGCGCGCAGACCTACACGAGAGGGGTCGTCTGCGCCAAGGTCGCCCGCTATGCCCAGCGCCAGCATCACCCGGACCGGCTGTCGGTGCCACTCCGACGGGTGGGCGAGAAAGGCCGTGGCCGCGACGCATTCGTGCCGATCTCGTGGGACGACGCGCTCGATATCGTCGCCGAAGGGCTGACCCTGGCGGCGCAGCGCCACGGCTCGGAAGCTGTGTGGCCGCATTACTATGCCGGGACGATGGGTCGGGTGCAGCGCGACGGCATCCAACGGCTGCGCCATGCGATGCGCTATTCGCGCCAGCATTCGACGATCTGCAGCGCGCTGACCGATGCCGGGTGGCTCGCCGGGGTCGGTCCCAAGCGCGGCATTGATGGACGCGAGATCGCTAAATCCGACCTGATCGTCATTTGGGGCGGCAACCCGGTCTCGACGCAAGTCAATGTCATGACGCATGTTGCGGCGGCGCGCAAAGAGCGCGGCGCCAAACTCGTTGTCGTCGATCCCTACCGCACCGCGACCGCGGAGCAAGCAGACATCCATCTGATGCCGCTTCCCGGTACCGACGGCGCGCTCGCCTGCGCCGTCATGCACGTGCTGTTCGAGGAAGGCTATGCCGACCGCGCCTATCTCGCGCGCCACACCGATGATCCTGCCGGCCTCGAAGCGCATCTCAAGTCCCGAGGCCCGGCATGGGCGGCGGCAATCACCGGGCTCTGTGCGGACGACATTGCGGATTTCGCCCGGCTCTACGGGCGCACGAGGCGCAGCTTCATCCGGCTCGGCTATGGGTTTTCGCGGCAGCGCAACGGTGCGGTGCAATTGTTCGCAGTGACGTGTTTGCCTTCCGTCACCGGCGCCTGGCAATATGAGGGCGGCGGTGCCCTGATCTCGAACCACGATCTGGTTCCTCTCGACTACACCCTGATCGAGGGTCTCGACCTGCTCGATCCCGCGACCCGCATTCTCGACCAGTCGCGCATCGGTCCCATCCTCGGCGGGGATAGGCGCGACCTCGGCGACGGCCCGCCGGTCACGGCGTTGTTCATCCAGAACACCAATCCGCTGGTCGTTTCGCCCGAATCCGGGCTGGTGCGCCGGGGGTTCGGCCGCGATGATGTGTTTGTTTGCGTGCACGAGCAGTTCATGACCGAGACCGCGGCGATGGCCGATATCGTATTGCCGGCCACGACCTTCCTCGAGCACGACGATTTCTATACCGCCGGCGGGCATACTTTTTTGCAGATCGGCCGCGCGGTGCTTCCGCCCCATGCCGAATGCTACTCGAACCACGACGTGATCTGCGCTCTCGCCCGGCGGCTTGGCGCACGTCATCCAGGGTTTGAAATGACCGCCTTCGATATCATCGAGCACACATTGCGCGCTACCGGATTGCCCGGCCCGGAGACGTTCGGGGACGGCGTGCGGCTCGATTGCTGGCCTGGCTTTGAGAGCGGTCACTTTCTCGACGGGTTCGGCCATCCGGACAAGAAATTCCATTTCCGCGTCGACTGGCGCGCAATCGGCGCGGAGCATGCGCGGCTTCCCTCCTTACCCGACCATGCCGCAGTGATCGATGACGGCTGCGCCGAGCGGCCATTCCGGCTGGTCGCGGCGCCCTCGCGCTCGTTTCTCAACACGAGCTTCAACAACACACCATCAAGCATTGCCCGCGAAGGCCGGCCCACCGCCCTTATCCATCCGGAAGCGCTGGCGGAACTCGGTCTCGGCGACGGCGATCGCGTGCGCATCGGCAACGAACGCGGCAGTCTCGTGGTGCATGCGCGCTCCTTCGATGGGCTGCAGGGACGCGTTGTCATCGTCGAGGGCCTGTGGCCCAATCATGCGTTTGAGGAGGGTATCGGGATCAACCTGTTGACGAGCGCCGATCCCGGCCTGCCGCACGGCGGCGCCGTCTTCCACGATACCTCGGTGTGGCTCAGCCCGGCGTGAGGGGCGAGATGAGCAACGACAAGAACCAACTCCCAACCGAGGCGCGTTCCGCCGAGGTCGAGCAATTTCTCGACCAGGTGCGAAAGGCGCCACCGGCGCATCCCGGCGGGCGCGGACGATTGATCTTCGCACTCGATGCGACCGCCAGCCGCGAGCCGACCTGGGACCGTGCTTGCCGTATCCAGGGCGAGATGTTCGAGGCGACCGCGGCGCTGGGCGGGCTCGAAATCCAGCTGGTGTTCTATCGCGGCTTCTCAGAGTGCAAGGCGAGCAAATGGATGACCACTGCCGCCGAATTGCACCGCGTCATGCGCTCGGTCTTTTGCGTCGGCGGCGAGACCCAGATCGAGCGGGTGCTCAGCCACGCGATCCGCGAAACACGGGCGCGCAAGGTCGGTGCGCTCGTCTTTGTTGGCGATGCGATGGAAGAAAAGGTCGACCGGCTGTGCCGTCTGGCCGGCGAGATCGGGTTGCTCGGGGTGCCGATCTTTTTGTTTCACGAGGGCCGTGACCGCACCGCCGCGGCCGCCTTCAAGCAAATGGCTAGCCTGTCGCGCGGCGCCTATCTCAGCTTCGATCTGTCGAGCGCCGATCGCCTCAAAGAGCTGCTCGCCGCCGTCGCGGTTTATGCCGCGGGCGGCTATCGCGCGCTGACCGCCTACGGCAAAGAAAAGGGGGGTGAGGTGCTGCAGCTGACCTCCCAGTTGCGCGAGTAAGCGGCGGCGATGCTTTATCTCCTCGGCGGGTTCGCGATCCTCGGCGGCTTGCTGATGCTCGTCTATCTGTTCGTCAATGCCGATCCGGCGCGGCTCGCCCGCAACCTCAAATGGACCGGAATAACGATAGCGGGTGTCGCAATCGTTTTGCTGATCCTTCTGCCGCCGGCGCGAGAACTCGCGGCACTGCTGTTGCCGCTGGCAATCGCGACCCCGCTGCTCGCGCGGGTCCGCAGCATTCTCGATCGCTACCGCACTCCGGCGGGCGGCCAGACCTCGACGGTAACGACGGCTTTCCTGCGCATGACGCTCGACCATGACACTGGGAGGATGGAGGGGACGATCCTGCGCGGCGGCTTCGCCGGCATGCGGCTCGACGAGCTGGGGCCGGCCGACCTGTTGGCATTGCTGCGCGAGTGCCGGGCCGAAGATGACGAAGGAGCGCGGCTGCTCGAGGCCTACCTCGACCGCGTCCGCCCCGATTGGCGCGACGAACTCGGTGGTGCCCGCAGTGGCGCGGGTGGATCCGGCAGGACCGGCGGCGCGAGGCCAGCGGGCGGCGACATGACGGTCGAGGAGGCCTATGCCATCCTCGGCCTCTCACCTGGCGCCGATGCTGAGGCGATCAAGGAGGCGCATCGGCGCCTCATGGTCAAGCTGCATCCAGACCACGGCGGCTCCGATTATCTCGCCACCAAGATCAACCGCGCCCGCGACGTGTTGCTGCACCGGTAGCCGGGTTCAGCGCGCGAAGGAGCGATTGAACAGCAATGCCGGTGTCGCCTCGTCGCATGTCTCGCCGACATTCCCCGCAAGATGCGGGCATTGCTGCACCAGTGCTGCAGGATCCAACACCGCCTTCAGCCGCGTGCGACGCACGCAGACCGCTCCGTCCGGCCCCCATGCAGCCTCGAATGTCATCCCGGGCGCAACTTCATCGCTTTGGATACCGATCGTATCAAAGAGATCGATCGGCGTACCGTTCCGGGTGTGACCTATTCCATCGCCGCAATAATCGGCGCGCACCAATCGCACGCAAGTTTGATAATATGGGGCGAGCGAGACGCCATCAGGCCCTCTCCTCCACGGCTTATAGCCGAAGCGGACGCATTTGCCTTCGGCGCCGCCGGTGCAGGTGATCAGAAATCGGCCGGACATTTCAATATGCCGCCCGTCCCCGGTGAAACCGCCCGCTAGCGGGAAGCCGAGGCGTCGTCCGTGGGGTCGGGTTCGCAGAGATCGCGCCACTCACCGCTTGCCGCGTCCTGCTCCGACAAGCTGTAGAGCATGATCTCAGCGTCGGGATCCCTGGGGTCGCGCTCGACAGCGTCGATGCGAATGGCGCGTTGCCGCCCTGAGCCGTCACCGATCATCAGCCGCACACCCGGCAGCTCGTCCTGGCCGAGCACGTGGCCGTCGGCAAGCGTGATCCGGAAGGCGGTTCCGTCGACCTCGACGCTGCGCAGCGCCGTCTGCGGGACCGCTGGTGACGGCGGCCCCGCGCTAATCAACAATGCAACCGCGGCGAGCCCGATGGTCGCGCGCCGGTTCAACGGCTCGGCTGATCGGGCAGGATGACACCCTCGACGGCGACCCCGTTCAACTCGCCCAATACCGAGCCCGTCGCCGCAAGCGCGTTGAAGTTAAGCGAGTTGTGCGTGATCGAATTACTGGTTAGGGCATTGTTGGTCAGCGCATTGGTGGACAGACTATTGCTTACTAGAGCATTGGTGATGAGGCCGTTATTCGCGAGTCCGTTGCTGGTCAAAGCATTGGCAGTGAACGCATTGTATGTGAGCGAGTTGCTCATCAGCCCGTTGAGCTGCAAACCATTTGCGTTTAGCGCATTCGTGGTCACCGCGGCGCTTGCCGGCACCGCGACGCTGAGCAACGCTCCGATCGCCAATACGCTTGAACCGAGACCAGTAAAACGCACGATATTCACTCCATTTTGATGGACCGTCTGAGGCAGGCCCGCCGTCGATGTGACGCCAATCGCTTTAACAAAAGGTTGAGCTGATGCGGCCAGCACCCGCTTTGGCTGGCATACCTTCCTTCAAACGCAGTCGAAATGGGCGTAGCGGTCGGTGAGACCGAAATTGGCCGTGTTCCTGAGGCGTGCGGCTTTGTGGTGGGCCGCACACGCCTTTTGCGCGAACGTGGTCGCTTCGTCGATCCCGTCGATCGCGTCATAGCGGACCGTTACCGCCGTCGCCGAGTTTTCCACAACCGCCGGTCCGGAGCAGGCGGCGAGTAGCATGAGGGCCGCAATGCTGGCTCGCCGCTTTTGCCGGAACCCGACACGGCCTATCTTTGCCCTATGACCCATATCGTCAAAAATTTGCTCGCCGGACGTTAAGTTGGTGTCCGGTGCGCCGTCGTCGAGCGGCCCGGCCGCGATCTCAACATCGGACAGACCTGTTGGAGGGACGCGGGCCTCCTGGCCGATCCTGGTGCCGCTTATCGTCGCCTGCGCGCTGTTCATGCAGAGCCTCGATTCGACGGTGATCGCCACCGCCTTGCCGACGATCGCACAATCGCTGGGCGAGAGCCCGCTGCGGCTCAATGTTGCGATCACCTGCTATCTGTTGAGCCTTGCGGTGTTCATCCCGATCAGCGGCTGGACCGCCGACCGGTTTGGCGCGCGGCGCGTGTTCAGCGGCGCGATCGTCGTCTTCACGCTGGGTTCGATCGGTTGCGGGTATGCTGATTCGCTCCCCGCGCTCGTCGCCGCGCGCATCGTCCAGGGTATCGGCGGCGCAATGATGGTGCCGGTCGGGCGCCTCGTGTTGCTGCGAACCGTGCCGAAATCCGATCTGGTTCGGGCAATGTCCTATGTCAGCGTGCCGGCGCTAATCGGCCCGGTCATGGGGCCGCCGCTCGGCGGATTCATCGTTACTTACGCATCCTGGCGCTGGATCTTTTTCATCAATATCCCGATCGGCATTCTCGGGATCGTCCTCGTCAATCTCCTTGTCAGCGACCTGAAGGAAACCGGCCGCCGTCCGTTCGACTTCGGCGGTTTCGCGCTGACCGGCATCGGGCTGGCAACACTGGCGTTCGGGTTCGAGAATGTCGGCCGCGGGGCGTTGCCGCCCGCGGCAGTAATGGGCCTGCTCGGGGTCGGCACCACCTGCACCGCCCTTTATGTCCGCCATGCTTCGCGGGTTTCGCATCCGATTATCGATCTGGCGCTGATGAAGATCCCGACCTATGCGTCGGCGACGATCGGCGGCTTTCTGTTTCGCATGGGGCTGGGCGCGCTGCCGTTTCTTTTGCCGATGATGCTGCAGGTAGGCTTCGGGCTCAGTGCCCTGTCATCGGGCCTGTTGACGTTCGCCAGCGCCGCCGGCGCGATGACGATGAAAATGACGGCGGCGCGGATACTGCGGACCCTGGGTTTCCGCACGGTGCTGGTCGGCGACGCGGTGATCAGCGCGCTGTTCTTATTCAGCTACAGTCTGTTCCGGCCGGATACGCCGCATCTGGTGATTTTTATCGCCCTGCTCGCGGGCGGGTTTTTCCGATCATTGCAGATGACGAGCATCAACACGTTGAGCTACGCCGACGTGCCGTCGGCGATGCTGAGCCGCGCCACCAGCCTCACCAGCATGGCGCAGCAGCTCTCGCAGACTGCGGGCGTGGCTACGGGTGCCCTCCTGTTGCAGCTGGTGCTGACGGTGCGCGGCGGGACGAGCCTGACCGCGGTCGATTTTTATCCTGCGTTCATGGGCGTCGCGATGATCTCGCTGGCCTCGGTGCCGTTCTTTCTGAAAATGTCGCCCGATGCCGGGGCCGAAGTCAGCGGCCGGGCAGTGGCTCGGTAATCCCGACAGATGAGCTGGTCTAGGGACGAGCATACCTTCGGGCGGCGCGGCTACCACCACGGCAATTTGCGCGAGGCCCTGGTTCGCGCCGCGCTTGAGCTGATTGCCGAGAAGGGCCCGGCCGGTTTTACTTTTGCTGACGCGGCGCGCTGGGCGGGCGTCAGTTCGGCCGCACCCTACCGGCACTTCCGCGACCGCCAGGCGCTGCTCGCCGACGTCGCGCGCCGCGGCTTCGAGCTCTTCGAGGAACGGTTGAGCCGCGCCTGGAACGAGGGCCGGCCCGACCCCTTCGCCGCGTTTGAGAATGTCGGCCGCGCTTATCTCGCCTTTGCGCGTGAGGAACCCGCGTTCTACTCGGCGATGTTCGAGGCGGGGCTGCCGCTCGACGGCGATCCTGGCCTGCGCGAGGCCGCGGATCGAGCCTTCGCAGTACTGCGCCGAGCTACCGACGCGTTCTGCGCGCGGCTGCCCGTCGACCGCCGGCCGCCATCGTTGATGATGAGCCTACACCTGTGGGCGCTGGCGCACGGCATCGCCTCGCTGTTTGCGCGCGCCGATGGCGGCCGCCGCAAGCTGCCGATGAGTCCCGAAGAGCTGCTCGAAGCGGGGGTGCTCGTCTACCTCCGCGGGCTCAACCTGATCGACGAGCCATCGGCTTGACAAGGGCCGGGGTGGCCGCCTATGTCAATGTTAGACACATTCACATGAGGCGGTCGCCATGACCCTCGCAGCAAGATTGGACGATTTCGGCACTCCTGCCTGGATCGCGCTCACGCTGGTCAGTTTCCTTATTTGGTGGCCGCTGGGCCTCATCGTATTGGGGTTTCTGGTCGGAAGCGGGCGACTGGCGCGCTTTATGGGTTGCGGCGCGCGGCGATGGCAGCAACACCCGCAAGGGAACTCGAATGCATGGTGGAACGCGCGGTCAACCCCGAGTGGGAACCGTGCTTTTGACGAATACCGGGCGGAGACCTTGCGGCGCCTCGAGGACGAGCAGCGCGAGTTCAAGGACTTCCTCGATCGCCTCCGCCACGCCAAGGACAAGGCTGAATTCGACCAGTTCATGGCCGAGCGCGGCCGCCGCCCGCAAGGCCCGGCACCACAGCCCGAAAACTGACCGCAGTTCAAAATCCCTCCCCCTTGATGGGGGAGGGTAGGGAGGGGGTGAACCCCACCGCAACGAGCAAGCGGAGGCAATAAAACCGGCACCCGCTTATCACGCCATCGCGAACTCGTGCGCCCTTGGCAAGATCACCCCCACCCTGTCCCGCCCCCATCGAGGGGGCGGGAACCCGGTATAGTAGACCGCGATCGGTAAGAGGTTTTCCTTGGCAATTGCGATTTCTCGCTGTTGTCGCTGTTATTCCATTAAAATTACCGCGAGCAGCCTCTCGTTCGCGGCGGAAATCCTAGGTTTCCGGATGATCCTGGGGTGAAATAAGAGCGAAGCCGTTCGCTGTTTCCCGCTGTTCTTCACTTTCGAAACAGCAACGGCCGAGAGCCGTCTGCCGGCAACCGGTGCCGTGGACATAGATTACCGAATATCACGAATCGACAAATTTGTCAATTTAATAATGGGGTCACGGCGGCTAATTCCCGGCCAGCCGCACGTGTTGCTGCGCGCCGGCAAGTTGGCGGCGGATGAGGCGGGCGTAGAGGCCGCCGCGGGCGATGAGCTCGGTATGGCTGCCGGCCTCGACGACGTGCCCGCGATCGAGCACCGCGAGCCGGTCGGCATTGCGGACGGTCGAAAGCCGGTGCGCGATGACGATCGTCGTACGGTCGCGCATCAGCGCGTCGAGCGCGCCGCGCACCTGCGCCTCGCTGACCGCGTCGAGATGCGAGGTCGCCTCGTCGAGAATCAGGGTCGGCGCATTCTTCAGAAAGGCGCGGGCGATCGCGACCCGCTGGCGCTGTCCGCCGGAGAGCTGGACGCCGCGCTCGCCGACGATCGTGTCCAGCCCTTCGGGCAGGCTGCCGACAAAATCGGCGAGCGCCGCCTGCTCGAGCGCCCGCAAGATCGCCGTCTCGTCGGCCTCAGGCCGCGCCAACGCGACGTTGGCTCGCAGCGTGTCGTTGAACAGGTAGGTGTCCTGCGAGACGAGCGAGATCCGCGCCCGCAAATGGTCGAGCTCGAACTCGCGCAGATCGACGCCGTCGATCAGGATACGGCCGACAGTCGGGTCCCAGAACCGCAGCAACAGATTGGCGATCGTCGTCTTCCCGGCGCCCGAGGGGCCGACCAGAGCCATCGTCGTGCCCGCCGGAACTACGAGATCGACATTGCCGAGTGCTGGCCGGCGGGCGCCCGGGTAAGTGAAGCTCACCTCCTCAAAGCGGATCGCCGACCCGCCTGCCGGTGATGGCGGGCGTAGCGGGCCGTCGACAACCGCCGGTTTTTCGCGCTGCACGGCGTAATACCGGCGGGTCGAGGCGATCGTGTCGGCGAGCTGGCGGCTGACCTGCGCGATTTCCGAGATCGGCAGGAACGAGGCCAACGCGATGAGGATCAGCAGCGGCAGCGTCGTCGGCAAGAGATGATGCTCAGCGGCGAGGCGGGCGCCGACGACCGCGACGGCCAGCCCGCCGAACCCGGTGACGATTTCCAGCTGCGCGGTTTGCGACGAAAGGTCCCGCAGCAATTCGACGCGTATCCGCTGATAACCGCGCACGAGTTCCATGAAGCCGTCCCGCCGGCCCGCCACCGCCTGGAACGCGACAAGGTCGGAAAGACCCTGGATCGTCTCGGTGACGTAGGCGCTCAGCAACCCGAGCCTATCGCGCGCCTGCGCGCCGAGACGGTCGATACGGGCGCGCGTAACTACCGGCGCGAGACCGGCGTAAAGGATGAATGGCAGCAGCGCCAACGCGACCGGCCAGGCGACAAGGGCGAGCGTCACCACCACCGCCGACGGCACCAGCGCGGCGACCAGTGCCGGCGCAACGGTGTGCGCGAAGAAATACTCGATTGTCTCGACATCCTGGTTGGCAAGAGCGATCAGGTCGCCGGAGCGCCGACGCACGAGGTAAGCCGGCGCCAAACTATCGAGCTTGCGAAACAGGTCGATCCGCATCTCCGCGAGCAGCCGATAGGCGATATCGTGCGCCAGCCAGGATTCGACCCAGTGCAGGAGCCCGGCCAGCGGCGCTGCCAGCCCGAGCAAGATCAGCAGATATCCGAAAGGCGAGCCGGTCTTCACCGCGGCGACCGCGAGAGCACCAAAAATCCCAACCCCGATGAACGCGGCGACGCGCGCGATCCCCGAGGTCACGACGATCCCGAAGCGCCGCCGCCACGGCCTGATGATCTCAACGAGAGTTCGCAAAGTGGTGGACCAGCTGACCGATGCCGCAGCCCCTGCCATCGCATCGGTCGCGGTCGCCGCAGCTTCTATCTGTTCACGATCGGCGCGCTTGCGCTCTGCCGGACCCTCATCGACAAAATCGACCTCTTCCTCGCGTTCGGCAGCCTGTGCCCCCATCAGCCGGCGATAGGGCCCGTCGCGCCGGATCAGCTCGGCATGGCTGCCGCTGTCGGCAATGCGGCCGTCATCGAGGACAAGGATGCGGTCGGCGCCGATCACGCTCGACAGTCGGTGCGCGAGGATCAAGGTCGTGCGCCCCGCCGAGAGGCGGTCGATCGCCTGTTGGATCACCGCCTCGTTTTCCGCATCGACCGAAGACAAGGCTTCGTCGAGGATCAGGATCGGCGCGTTTCGCAGCAGGGCCCGCGCGATCGCGAGGCGCTGTCGCTGGCCGCCGGAAAGCATGATGCCGCGCTCGCCGATCATTGTCGCGTAACCGTTTGGCAGCCGCGAGATGAACTCGTGGGCATTGGCGTCGCGCGCCGCCGCTTCGAGCTCGTCGCGCGTAGCGTCGGGTTTGCCGAGCCGCAAATTTTCTTCGACCGTGCCGTAGAACAGGTAGGTGTCCTGGTGGACGACCGCGATCATGCGGCGGAGGACCTTGGGATCGAGGGCCTTGATGTCATGGCCGCCGATCCGGACGGTACCGCGCTGCAGGTCGAACAGCCGCAGCAACAGCCGCGCGACAGAGGATTTGCCGGAGCCGCTCGGCCCGACGATGCCGATCTTCTCGCCGGCGGCGACATTAAAGGAAAGTCCGTCATGGGCCGCTCGACGGCCGCCGGGATAGGCGAAGTAAACATCCTCAAAAGCGATGGTCGGGAGCAGCGGCCGGCGCGTCGCGTGCTGGGCTATGGGCTGCTCCGGAACCAGGGGCTCCGCCGCGAGCAGCGCATTGATGCCGGCGGCGGCCGATTGCCCGAGCATCCCTTGATGCAAAACCGTGCGCAGGTCGCGAAGCGGCCGGAACACTTCAGTCCCGGCCATCAGCACGATCAGCAGCGCCTGCATGCTCATCAGCCCATGGCTGACCCGCCACACAGCGAGGGCCAGGGCCGCGGCGGCGCCGATCGCGACGCCGCAATCCGTGATACCGCGGGTCATCACGCCCATCGACAGCACCCGCAGCGAGTGGTCGCACAACTCCCGCGCCCGCGCAGCCAGGCGTTGGCCATAGGCAGCGCTTTGACCAAACGCCTTCAAGGTCGGCAGGCCCTGGACGCCGTCGAGAAACTCCGAGCCGAAGGATTTGAGCGCCCCTTGGCGTCTGTGGCTGGAACGCCGTTCGCGCTGCGCGAAGGCAGTCGGCGCGACCAACGTGACGAGCGCGAAGAACAGCATCACCGTCGCGACCGGCACATCCCATAATGCAATGAAGATGAAAATCGCAAGCGGTGTCAGCACGGCGATCGACAGCTGCGGCACGTACTGGCCGAAAAAGGTCTGGAGCTGTTCGACCCCGTCGACGACCGACAGCATCACGCCGCCGGTCCGTTCGCCGGCAAACCATGCCGGTCCCAGAGCAGCGATCTTGTCGTAAAGGCGGCCGCGCAGCTCCTCCTGCACTCGTGTCGCGGTGCGATGCGAAATCATCGCCCGGTGATGATCGACCACCCCGCGCAGGACCACCGCAGCGACGACGCCGAGTGCCGGGACCGCGATCGCCCAGAACCCCGCGCCGTTGAATACGTGCGACAGCAGCAGGCCGAGGATCGCAAACCGGGCGATGCCGACCACCGAGGCAACGAGCCCCAGGAAAATCGCGAGCGCGATCCAGCCGCGCATCCCGCGGGTCAGCTGCCACAGGCGCCGGTCGAAATGCATCAGCGCTCACCCCGGAATAAGAGCAGGCGATTCGCTCCCTCGCCCCGCTTGCGGAGAGAGGGTTGGGGTGAGGGGTCTCTTTGGCGCCGAACCGCAGCCGCAGGCAATGAGCGAGCTTGCCCCTCACCCGTAATCCGCGCTCCGCGCGGCTTCCGACCTCTCCCCGCAAGCGGGGCGAGGTGCCTGGACGTCGAATAATTCATTCGTTGCCCGGGTGCTCAGCGCCACTTTTCCTCGATGTTGCCTGACACCTGCGCTCCGGTCAGCGTGCGCGGATCGGCCACATCGACCGTCAGATGCTCGGTCGGCTTTGGGGTCGCGGTCATCAAGGTTACACCGTTGGGCGATTCGAAGCGGTGCCACGCGCCTTGCGGCACGACGACGAGCATGCCGGCCTTCAGGGTATGGGTTTGCGGTCCATCGTCGGTGATGATGTGAAACCTGGTCTCGCCTTCGAGCACCTGCACCAGTTCGTCGCCATTCGGGTGCCGCTCCCAGGCGCCGTTGCCGGAGAAGCGGGCGCTGAATAGGTTGCCGTCGCGATACGGCGCCAGGGTCTTGAATGCACCGCTCGCCCGGCGCTCCTCTTCCAGCATGTCCGGGCGGCGGTCCTGCAGCATGCCCAGGTTGGCCAATTCGCTCTTCAGATCGACGATCGTGATCACTCTTCGCTCCCTTGCTGATCCACGTCCGTTGCCATTCCGGATGCGCCACCGCCCGCCGATTGCTATCGGCCGGTAAATTTCGGCTTTCGCTTCTCGCGGAAAGCCGCCACGCCTTCGGCATTGTCGGCGGTCATGTGTAACTGTGGCTGCACAAAGCTCTCGATTTCGAGATAGTCCTCGAGGCTGGGGCCGACCGCGGCGTGAAACAGCTTCTTCGCGAGGCCGAGCGCGAAGGTCGGCGCCTCAGCCAAGTCGACAGCAAGCTCCTCGGTCTTGGCCATCAGCTCCTCGTCATCGACAACGTAGTTGACGAGACCGAGCGTGAGGGCTTCCTCGGCTTCGACAAGGCGGGCGGAAAACACCAGCTCCTTCGCCTTGACCATGCCGATCCGGCGGGTGAGGAACCAGATTGCGCCGCCATCGGGCGCCAGTCCGATCCGCCGGAAGATCTGCGAGAAGCGTGCGGTCTTGGAGGCCACGACCAGATCGCAGGCGAGCGCTATGCTCCAGCCGATCCCGACCGCCGGGCCGCGCACCGCGGCAATCGTCGGCTTCTCGATCGCATGCAGCGCACGGATAAAGGCGTGGCCGCCGCGCTGCATACGCTCCCGGTCGGCCCGCAGATCATGGGACTGCCCGGCCATGCGCTCGACATCGGCGCCCGAGCAGAACCCTCTGCCCGCGCCAGTGACGACGATCACGCGGACGGCGTCGTCGAAGCGCAACCGCGCGAGGTAATCGCACAGGCTCTGACGCATCTCGACGGTGAGCGCGTTAAGCTTGTCCGGCCGGTTCAGCACAACCTTTGCGACCGCGCCGTCAATCGTCAGATCGACCGACATTCTGTCCTCGTTGGAATGGCTCCGACCGACCGGCAGAATGCCTGGAAAAACGCCGCCTTCCAAGCCGCGGCGTGTGGGAGTTCGCTAATCGCTTTTCGCGGCGGCCTTGCGCTTGGCCGGTGCGGCAGGTCGGCCTGCGCGCGGACGGACGGTTCGCGCCGTGCTTCGCGGCGCCTGTATTCTAGCCAGGCGCCGAGCGCCGATTTCGGCCTCGACGGCCGGGAGCAATGCGGCAGCATCGGACTGTTGGGCGGGGGTGCCGCTCTGTTGCAGGCGCTTTGCGTTGGTCCGGAGGTTGGTCAGAGCGTCGTCGGACATCCCCGGCAGCTTTGCAATGAGATCCATTCGCTTTCTCCTGGGCGAGCCGTCCCGCCCCTCGAGAACACGACGCCCGTAACTCTTCCGGGGAAAACCCGATCCCCGTTAATATATAGGCAGTGGATATGGCACGAACCAGCAGGACGCAGACGCATGACCGAGATCAGTCAGACTGACGCGAACAAGCCCCGGCTCGTCGGCATCAACCACCTTGCCCTCGAAGTGGGCAATATCGACGAGGCTCTCGAATTTTACGCCAAGATCTTCGATTTTACCCTCCGGGGAAAACGGCCGGGCAATGCTTTCATCGAGCTCGGCGACCAATTCATCAATTTGATGGAAACCCAAACCCGGCACGAAGACCAGCGCCGGCATTTCGGCCTTGTCGTCGACGACCGCACGAGCGTGCGCGCACGGGTCGAGGCGGCGGGCGGACGGCTCCTGCCGGGACCCTTCCTCGATTTTCTCGACCCCTGGGGCAACCGCGTCGAGGTCGTCGAGTACGCCAATATTCAGTTCACCAAGGCGCCGCATGTATTGCATGCAATGGGCTTCGATCTCGACAAGAACGAAAATGCGCGGCGCGAGCTCGCCGACAAGGGCATGGCGCCCTAACCGCGTGCGCTGGAGGCGCTCTCGACGTAGCATCTCGGCCCGCACAACCGGAGGAAACCGCCATGGCAAAAGGTCAATTGATCGCGGCGATGGACTTTTCGAATGTCGCCGAGGACGAATTCAACGATTGGTACGATCTCGAGCATATTCCGGAGCGGCAGCGCGTACCCGGGTTTCTGCGCTGTCAGCGTTGGCTCGGGGCCGAAAACCCAAAGCACTCGGTCGCCACCTACGATCTCGAAAGCCTGGCGGTGCTGAGAGGCGAAGCCTACCGCGCCATCGGCGGCGAGAATTTGTCGCCCTGGTCGAAGCGCATCACCGCGCGCTGCCAGCGCCTCCTGCGGTTCGAAGGCGAGCAGATTCTCCCCGGCGACCAGCTCGCAGCGGAGGGCGGCGGTGGGCTCCTGCTCGTCGCGATGACGCCGGCGCCCGCAGTCGAGACCGCTTTCAACGCCTGGTATGACACCGAGCACATTCCGGCGCTCGCGCGCGTCCCGGGGGTCTTGTCGGCGCGCCGCTTCCGCGCGGCAGAGGGCGGCCCCAAATACGTCGCTCTGTACCACCTCGCCTCACCCGAGGTGGTCTCGGGTGCGGATTGGACGCGGGCGAGCGAGTCGACGCCGATGCCCGACCACATCCGGCCGCAGATCAGCGATCGCCTGCGTCTTGTCTGCCGGAGCTACCAACGTCGGGGCCGAAAGAAAAGCTGCTGCTCTCTCTCGTGATTCCGGCGCAAGCGGGAATCTAGTGCTTTCGAGGTCGCGGCGACCGCCCTGGGCCCCCCGCTTTCGCGGGGGCGACGAAGACTTGTCGTGACGAAGGAGCGCGCGGGAAATGGCGTATGAGCTTTACTATTGGGCCGGGATTCAGGGGCGCGGCGAGTTTGTCCGCTTGGCGCTCGAAGAAGCTGGCGCCGAATATGCCGACGTCGCCAGGCGACCGGGCGGGGAGCAGGCGATGATGCGGCTGCTGGCCGGCGACGGGAGCGGACGAATGCCGTTCGCGCCACCATTTCTGAAGGCGGGGGACCTTGTCATCGGCCAGACCGCCAACATCTTGCTCTATCTCGGCGCGCAACACGGCTTGGCGCCGAGCGATGAGGCGGGCCGGTTGTGGGCGCACCAATTGCAGTTGACGATCGCCGATTTCGTCGACGAAATCCACGATACCCACCATCCAATTGCCAGCAGCCTTTACTACGAAGATCAGCGTCGGGAGGCGAAGGCCCGGGCGGCCGATTTTGTGAAGTCGCGGGCGCCCAAATATCTCGGTTACTTCGAGCGGGTACTGGAGCACACTCCGGCGAGCCACGAGCATCTCGTCGGCGCGGAACTCACCTACGCCGACCTGTCGCTGTTCCAGATCGTCGCCGGGCTGCGTTACGCCTTTCCGCGGATGATGGCGAGGCTCGAGCCCAAACATGCGCGCGTCGTCGGCGTGCATGATCGCGTCGCCGCCCGTTCCCGCATCGCCGCCTATCTCGCCTCGGACCGCCGCATCCCGTTCAACCAGCACGGCATCTTCCGGCACTACCCCGAACTGGATACCGAGCAATAAACCGGCCCCTCACCCCGACCCTCTCCCCGGGGAGAGGGGGGGTGTGCGCCTTTCCCTCGCCCCGCGACAGTGGGGAGAGGGAGGGGCCCGCGCAGCGGGAGGGTGAGGGGCGGAGCGCGATGGAGATGAGGGATGGGTATCCGTACGGGTAAGGAATTGCTGCAGTCGCTGCGCGACGACCGGCAGCTGTTCATCGACGGCGAGCGGGTGACGGATGTGACAGCCGATCCGTGGCTGGCCGCAGCAGCAGAAAGCCTCGCCGAGCTCTACGACATGCAGCACGACGCGGCGCTCGTCGACCGCATGACCTTCGTTTCACCGAGCAGCGGTGAGCGCGTCGGGCTGTCGTTTATCGAGCCGCGCTCGGTCGACGATCTGATCCGGCGGCGCGACATGGTGAAGATCTGGGCTGACGCGACTTGCGGCATGTTCGGCCGCAGCCCCGATTACATGAACATTTTCGTTACCGCCTTTGCTTCGGCTGCGGAGGAGTTTGGCCAGAAAGAAAGGAGGTTCGCCGAAAACATCCGGCACTATCACGAATATATCCGCGAGCACGACATCTGCCTGACGCATACCTTGATCAACCCGCAGGTCGACCGCTCGCGCCCGGTCGAGAAGCAGGAGAAGGACCTCGCGGCGAAGATCGTCAACGAAACCGACCGCGGGATCGTCATTCGCGGCGCCCGCATGGTGTCGACCCTGGCGGCCTATGCGCACGACCTCGTCGTGCTGCCGTCGACCTATATCGCCAACAGTAAGGAGGCCGAGCCCTATGCGTTCGGCTTCGGCGTTCCGGTCAACGCGCCGGGGTTGCGCGTGATCTGCCGCCCCTCGGTGACACACCAGAACGCTGCCTCGTTGATGGATTTCCCGCTCTCGGCGCGCTTCGACGAAACCGATGCGATGGTGATCTTCGACGACGTGCTGGTGCCGTGGGAGCGCGTCTTCATCCACCGCGATCCCGAGCTGTGCAACGGTCTCTACAACCGTACCGGCATGATGCCGCAGATCATGCACCAGTTCTCGACGAAAAACCTCGCCAAAGCCGAGTTCATGATGGGGATCGCCTTTGCGATCGCCAAATCGACCAACATCGACCAGCATCTCCATGTCCAGGGCATGCTGGCCGAGCTGATCCAATACACCGAGTTCTCGCGCGCCTGCCTTCGGGCGAGCGAGGCCGACGCCGCGCCGGGCCCGTTCGGCACGATGACCCCGGCGGCGATGCCGCTGTGGACGGTGCGGATGATGTTCTCCGACATGTTCCGGCGCGCCTGCGAGATCATCCAGATCCTCGGCGCCGGCGGCCTCGTTGCGGTTCCCTCCTATGCCGAGCTCGGCGGGCCCGCCGCCGCCGATGTATCGACTTATTTCCAGGCGGCGAACGCCGATGCTGCGACGCGCATTAAATTGTTCCGCCTGGCGTTCGACGCCGCGGTCTCGTCCTTCGCCGGCCGCCAGCAGCTCTACGAGCGCTATTATTCGGGCGATCCGGTGCGGCTCGCCGGCACGCTCTACGGGCTTTACGACAAGGACCCCCACATCGACCGCGTCTTGCGGATGCTCGATAACCTCGAAGCTCGTTAACAGAGCGGCGAGATCAGACCGTAATATCGCAACAGAGAAGGCTGCGCCGATTATCGGTTTTTAAATCATCAGAAATTAATCAACGGCAGTGATTGAGTGGTGCCGTTGCCTTGAGCTCGCCCTCCTCTCCCCGCCCCCTCCCTAACGCTCCGCCCTGCGCTCCTTTACCCACGGATCGCCAGCGCGCTCCCGCCCCCTTGATGGGGGCGGGTCAGGGTTGGGGTGATGCGCCCGCTTGCTGGCGTTCACCCCCTCCCATCCCTCCCCCATCGAGGGGGAGGGGGTGAACACAGTGGCGGGGGCAAGCCGGAGTGCGGGGCTGATCCCGTCCTGGCCGATCATCGTCGGGTTGGCCGCGTTCGGCCGGGCGCTCGCACAGCCGGCGGCCCTCCTCAACGACCCCGATACCTATCTCCACATCGCCGCCGGCCGCTGGATGCTGGCCCATGCCGCGCTGCCGACAAAGGACCCATTCTCGCACTCGTTCGCCGGCGCAACGTGGGTCCCGCATGAATGGCTGGCCGAGGTCGTGCTGGCCGCGGTCTATCGGGCCGCCGGTTGGAGCGGGCTGGTGGTGCTGGCGGCGGCCTGCTTTGGCGCGACGATGGCGATCCTCACCCGCTTTCTGCTGCGCCACTTCGAGCCGTTCTCGGCCTTGATCGCGGCGACCCTCGGCGGCGCGCTGGTATTGGGTCATCTCCTCGCCAGACCTCACATTCTTGCGCTACCTCTGCTGGTGATCTGGTCCAGCGATTGATTAGGGCGCGCGACGCCGGAGACGCGCCGCCGCTATGGCTGCTGCCGCTGATGGCGCTGTGGGCCAATCTGCACGGCGGCTTCATGTTCGGATTGGCCTTGGCGCTGTTCCTCGGGGGCGAAGCTGTCCTCCAAGCGGCCCCCCGGCTGCGGGAAGCACGGCGCTGGGGCATTTTCGGTGTGCTCGCCGTCGCGGCCGCTTTGCTGACGCCGAACGGTCTCTCGGGTTTTGTCGAGCCGTTCCGGCTGATGACGGTGCCGGCTTTGCAAGCCTCTTTCATTGAATGGCGGAGCCCCGACTTCCACACCTTTCAGCCGCTCGAAATCTGCCTGCTCGGGCTCATTGCGCTCGAATTCACGACCGGTGCGAGGCTCCCGCTATCACGGCTGCTGCTGTTGCTGGCGCTCCTTCACATGGCGCTCGCGCATGTGCGGCACGCCGAGCTTCTCGGGCTCGCCGGCCCACTGATCATCGCCGCACCGCTGGGACCGCAGATTGCCGCGCGCATTCGGGCGGCGCCGATCTCAGAGCCGAGCCGGGGTGCTGCCCGGCTCGCAGCGCCGGCGCATCGGCCGGCAGTATTGTCGGCTTTGGCCCTAGCTGCGGCGATCAGCCTTGTATCGTTAATGCGGCCGGTCGTACGATCGGATGATCCGGCGACACCGGCAACGGCGCTCGACGCGGCGCTGCGCATGGGGCTGAAAGGCCCCGTGTTCAACAGCCAGGGTTTTGGCGGTTACCTGACCTTCCGCGGTGTTCCGACCTTTATCGACGGTCGGGTCGAGCTGTACGGCAATGATTTTTTCGCGCGCTATCTCAAGGCGCAATCTGGCGACGAGGACGCCCTCACCGCCCTTATTAAGCGATATGCGATCACTTGGACCCTTCTCAGCCCGCAACAGGGGGCGGTGCGGGCATTCGACAGGCTCCCGGGCTGGCATCGCGTGTATACGGACAATCTGGCTGTCATCCACACGCGCGCCGGCCCAGAGCAGTAATGACGAGAGCGGCCGGCCTATCCGCCCGCCAAAGCGTCGATCTCGGCGTCTTCGGGAAACCGGCCGAGCTGCTTCTTGGAGAAGACGAGCCGCCCGTCGATCGTGATCTCGAAAACGCCGGCGACCCCTTTGACGAGCTCGACCTCTTCTGCGCCGCGTTCCATGAGCCTGGCCTTCGCACGGAGGGCCCTGGGTTCATAGTTTCAGGGCACGCAGTATTCGATCCTGACCTTCATTGCTGTCACCGCGTTCAACGGTAAGAGGCGGCAACTTAGCATGGTGGCACGGTCGGGGCCACCTTTCTGTCTCCTCCTTGTCCCGGTCTTTACCGATAGCGCCGTTTCCAAGCAGAGTGGAAACATGGATTTCAGCGCAGACGAGCTTGGCGCGGTGCGGCTGAGCCTGCGTGTCGCGTTTTGGGCGATGCTCGGCAGCCTGCCGTTTGGGCTGGCAACGGCGTTGGTGCTGGCGCGTGGGCGGTTTTGGGGGAAGAGCCTGCTCGACGGCGTTGTCCACCTGCCGCTTGTCATGCCGCCGGTCGTCACCGGTTACCTGCTGCTGCTGCTGTTCGGCCGACATGGGCCGTTCGGCCGGTTTTTCGCTGAAAGCTTGGGCATCGTCTTCGCCTTTCGCTGGACCGGCGCGGCACTCGCCTGCGCCGTGATGGGATTTCCGCTGCTGGTGCGGGCGATCCGTCTCTCGCTCGAAGCGGTCGATCGCCGGCTCGAGGAAGCCGCCGGCACCCTCGGGGCGCGAAGAACTTTCGTGTTCCTGCTCGTGACGCTGCCGTTGATCGCCCCCGGCATCGTCGCCGGCATGGTGCTCTCCTTTGCCCGCAGCCTCGGCGAGTTCGGCGCGACGATCACGTTCGTATCCAACATTCCGGGCGAGACTCGGACCATCGCATCGGCGATATACACACTGACCCAAACCCCGGGCGGCGACGTCGGCGCGCTGCGCCTCACGCTCGTTTCGATCGCGCTGTCGCTGGTTGCGCTGCTTGCCGCCGATCTTCTGGCGCAGTGTCTCGGCCGCCGCGTTTCCGGCGACTGAAGGATGCTCGAAGTCGACGTCCAACACCGGCTCGGCGCGTTCACGCTCGACGCCCATTTCCGCAGCGGTCCCGGTCTCACCGCGCTGTTCGGCCGCTCCGGAGCCGGAAAGACCTCGGTCGTCAACGCCATTGCCGGACTGATCCGGCCCCAGCACGGCCGGATCGTCGTCGACGGCTCGGTGGTGCTGGACACCGAGCGCGGCATCTGCACCCCGACGCACCGCCGTCGCATTGGTTATGTGTTTCAGGAGGGCCGCCTGTTCCCGCACCTCACCGTCCGACATAATCTGCTGTTCGGCCGTTGGTTTGCGCCGGGCCGGGAAAGGCGGAGCACCCGTCTCGATGACATCGTCGATCTTCTCGGCATCGCCGCGTTGCTCAACCGCCGACCGGCGCGCCTGTCGGGCGGCGAGAAGCAGCGCGTTGCGATCGGCCGTGCGCTGTTGTCGAGCCCGCGGCTGCTATTGATGGACGAGCCGCTGGCTTCGCTCGACTCGCGGCGCAAGGACGAGATCCTCCCCTATCTCGAGCGGCTGCGTGACGAGGCGCGAGTGCCGATCGTCTACGTCAGCCATTCGGTCGCCGAGGTCACCCGGCTCGCCACGACGATCGTGCTGATCTCCGACGGCCGGGTGCGCGCCGTCGGCCCGGTGCAGGAGATAATGGGCCGCGCCGAGCTCTATCCCTTGGCGGGGCGGTTCGAGGCAGGCGCAGTATTGGCGGTGCGCGTCGCGGCGCACGACCCGCTGTGGAGCCTGACCGAGCTGGCCGGCGGGTTCGGCAAACTGGTGGTTCCCCGCTTGGATAACCCCGTCGGCACCTCACTGCGGGTGCGGATCCGTGCCCGTGATGTTACATTGGCTGCCATTGCGCCATCCGGGATCAGCGCGTTGAATGTGTTGCCGGCACGGGTCGAGCAGCTAGTCCCGACCGAAGAGGGTGCGCTCGACGTGCAACTCCGCCTCGGTGACGAGCGATTGCTGGCACGGGTGACGAGACGCTCGGGCGAGGCGCTGGGCCTCGCTCCGGGACGCGAGGTCTTCGCCGTGATCAAAACAGTCGCGATCGACGGACGCAATCTCTCGCCGAGCGGCGAGGCCGCCGATATCGACGACGATAACGAAATCTTCGACATTTGAATTGCAGTGTGTCCGAAGAGGACGGCAGTGATGGACGATAGATTGGGCCAGGTAGTAGCAATAGCGGGCTCGCAGATGACCGTCAGCCTCGAGGTCGACGAGCTCACCGAGGAGCCGATCCGGATCGGGTCGATGGTCACGGTACGGAGCGGCCCGCTCGACGTGGTCGGAGCGATCGCCGCGGTACAGGCCGAGAACGCCGGCTCGTCGCGCAGCGTTTTTGTCGTCGATTTACTGGGTGAGATTGTCCCGTCGGCGGAAGGCCCTCCGCAATTCCGCCGCGGCGTGTCGCACTACCCGGTTGCCGGGACCCCGGTCCGAGCCGCGACGGAGATCGACCTGAGCACGGTCTACAGGCGGCCGAAGGTCTCCAACATCAGCGTCGGCACGCTTTATCACGACCCGAGCCGATCGGCTTTTGTCGTCGTCGACGAGCTTCTGGCAAAAAACTTCGCGGTGGTGGGTGCGACCGGTTCCGGGAAGTCGTGTGCCGTCACGTTGATCTTGTCGGCGATTATCGCGGGTCATCCAAATGCGCACATCCTTCTGTTAGACCCGCACAACGAATACGCGAGCGCATTCGGACCGCTCGCCGAGATTCTCAATGTCGACAACCTCCAGCTGCCTTTCTGGCTGTTGGATTTCGAGGAGGCGGCCCGTGTCCTCGTCCGCGGCGGCACCGCGCAGGAGCAGGAAGCGCAGGCGATCATTCTGAAGGATACGATCACGCGGGCCCGCCGCCGCTTCGCGCCGGACGACCTTGGCGCGTCCTCGATTACCGTCGACACCCCGGTGCCGTTCAAGGCTTCCGATCTGCTGCACCTTCTCGACGAGGCGATGGGGAGGCTCGATAATCCGGACACCTCGACCCCTTACCTTCGGCTCAGGACGCGTCTGGATTCGCTGCGATACGACCGGCGTTTTGCGTTCATGTTCTCCGACTGGCTCGTCACCCGCGACACGCTGGCTGAAATCGTCGGCCGCCTGCTGCGAATCCCGGTGAACGGGAAGCCGATTACCATTATCGATCTGTCCGGCATCCCGACGGAGATCGCCGATGTCGTCGTCTCGCTGACCTGCCGCCTGACCTTCGATTTTGCGCTGTGGTCCGAGCGCGAGCGGATGCCGCCGGTTCTGCTGGTGTGCGAGGAGGCGCATCGCTATGTCCCCGCTGCTCCGGAAACAGGTTTCGCCGCGGCGGGCCGGGCGGTCACGCGGCTCGCGCGCGAGGGGCGCAAATACGGCATCTCGCTCGCGCTGATCACACAGCTGCCATCGGAATTGTCGGCGCAGGCGCTCTCCCAGTGCGGTACGGTCTTCGCGCTGCGCCTGGGGCATTACCTCGATCACCGGTTCATGGAGGCGGCCCTGCCGGACGCCGCACGCGGCATGATGGAATCGTTGCCGAGCTTGCGCACGCAGGAGGCGGTCGCGTTCGGCGAGGGTGTCCCGTTGCCGATGCATCTGCGTTTCGGCGATTTGCCGGCGGAACGCCGCCCGCGCAGCGACAGTGCCAAGTTTTCCAAGGCTTGGCAGGCGAACGCTGCCGGGATCGATTTCATCAACGAAGGGATTCGCCGCTGGCGTCAGCAGAGCCGCGCCCCCAACAAAAGCTAGGCGGCGATATCCGCTGCTGCGCAGCAGCGCTTCGTTGAATCCGAACGCACCGGGAACCGAGTCGCCAATTCGTCCGCATCGCGATCCTCCGCTGACCCTGAGAGAAGCCCCGGTACCAACTCGATTTTCTTAAATCCGGCGCGCCCCATGCACCTACCCTGGGGTAGGAGTAGGGGCTAGAATCGGATGATTTGAGAGACGGAAGGGACGCGATGCCGGCAGTAGGGGCAAGGCGGGTCGGCGTCATCGGTGCCGGCATGGTGGGGGTCTGCGCGGCAAGCTGGCTGCAGCGCGATGGCCATAGTGTCTTTCTGGTCGAGGCCGCGGAGCCCGGCCGCGGCGCATCCTTCGGCAATGCCGGGTGCTTCAACGGGTCGTCGGTTACACCGGTGGCGATGCCCGGCGTAGTCTGGAACGTGCCCCGCTGGCTGCTCGATCCGCTTGGCCCGTTGTCGTTACGCTGGACCTACCTGCCGGCGATCACACCGTGGCTGTGGCGTTTCATCCGCGCCGGCACACCGGACAAGGCGCGCGAGACGGCGCGCGCATTGCGCCCGTTGGTCGGGCCGACCCTCGAAATGCTGAAACCGCTCGCGAGCGCGGCAGGCGCCGAGGACCTCGTGCACCGCCTCGGCCATCTCTATGTCTACCGGTCGGCCGAGAGTCTGGAAAAGGACCGGCTCGCCTGGGATCTGCGGCGCGAGAACGGCGTCGAGATCGACGAATTCGATGCCGACGAGTTGCGCCAACTGGAGCCGGCGCTGTCGCGCGAATACGTACGCGGCGTCCTGGTACGCGAAAACGGGCACACGTCAAATCCTTTGGCACTGGTCGAGCGCCTCGCCGAGCATTTCATCCGCTCGGGCGGCGAAATCGTGCGCGCACATGCACATGGGTTCCGCCTCGAGGGCGGCCGGCTCGCAGCGATCGAAACCGATACGGGCGATCTGCGTACCGATGCCGCGATCGTGTGCACCGGGGCCTACTCGAAGCCGCTGGCAGGGAAGTTGGGCGACAAGGTGCCGCTCGAGACCGAGCGCGGCTATCACCTGATGATCCGCGATCCCGAAGCAATGCCGCGCATCCCGACCGCCGATGCCGACGGCAAGTTCGTCGCGACCCCGATGGAGACCGGATTGCGCTTTGCCGGCACCGTCGAGCTCGCCGGTCTGGAAGCGCCGCCCGACTGGCGCCGGTCCCGCATTCTACTGGAGCAGGGCCGCAAGATGCTGCCCGGCCTCGCTGCCTCTCATCCGGAGGAACGGATATCGGTGTGGATGGGACACCGGCCGAGCCTGCCCGACTCATTGCCGATCATCGGCCCATCACACGCGACGCCGGATGTGATCTACGCCTTTGGTCACGGGCATGTCGGCATCACGGCGGCGCCGATGACCGGCAAGATCGTCGCCGACCTGGTCGCCGGGCGCCCGCCGTCGATCGACATCACGCCATTTTCCGCAAGCCGCTTCTCCTGAGCGTCAATACGGCCGGCCGTCGTGGTGGACGAAGATGCGCTCGGCGTTGGGTGTCAGCGCTCTGCCGAGATCGTCGTCGGGATAAATCACGGTATCTCCCGGATTTCGATCGCCGATCTCGAGGTAGACAACGTCGCGGCCGCTGCGATTGACCAGGTGGTGTGCGTCACCCGAGCCGGCTTTGAAGCCGGCGCACATGCCGGGGCGCAACGGTGTCTCGCCGGCGTTGGTCACGAGAACGGGTTCGCCTTCGAGAATGTAGATCAACTCATCCTCGCGCATATGCGTATGGCGCAGCGCCGACATACATCTGGGTGGCAATCGCGTCAGGTTGACCCCGAAATTGGTCAGACCAAACACGTCGCCGAGCGCGCGTCTTTCGCGTCCCGCCACCCGCGTTGCGAACGGCTCGGGATAGCCGCGGCTGGGGCGGCTGGGTGATATCGAGGCCGCTTCGACTGCGATCGGCTTCCCTGCTTCCGACATGGGCTTCCTCCCCGCATACCGGTTCCCGCCCGGATTATGTGCTAAGCTCGGCGCAGCCGCCACTGTGAGACCGGCAATGAACGAGATGTCCGGTGCGGAGGCCTTTGTCCGCATGCTCGAGCTGTTTGGCGTCGAGCACATTTTTGGGCTTTGCGGCGACACCAGCTTGCCGTTTTACGACGCGCTTTATCGGCACGGCCAGGGCATCACCCACGTCCTCACCCGCGACGAGCGCTCGGCCGCCTATATGGCGGACGGCTACGCTCGGGTCAGCGGCAGGGTCGGGGTATGCGAAGGGCCGAGCGGCGGCGGCGCCACCTACATCCTGCCGGGGGTGGTCGAAGCCAGCGAAAGCTCGATCCCGCTGCTGGCGATCACGACCGACATCTCGGTCGGCGGCCGCGGCCGCTACACATTGACCGAACTCGACCAGGAGGCTCTGTTCCGCCCGCTCGCCAAGTGGAACCGCGTCATCGACCGCGCCGCCGACATCCCCAGGACGGTGCGCGCCGCGTTTACGCAGATGACCAGTGCGCGGCCCGGCGCGGCGCATCTCGGGCTGCCCTACGACGTCCAGCGCGAACCCGTCGAAGAACGCGAGATCTGGGGCGATGAGCGTCTGGGCCGGTTCCCGTCGCGCCGCTTCGGGCCCGATCCCGCGGCGATCGAAGCCGCCGCGGCGCTGCTGCTCGCCGCGAAGAACCCGCTCTTCATCTGCGGCGGCGGGATCGTCATCTCCGGCGCCGAGACCGAACTCGAAAAGGTTGCCGAATGGCTCGGCGCGCCGGTGGCGAGCACGGTGAGCGGCCATGGCAGCATCGCCGACAAACACCCGCTCGCGGTCGGCGTCGTCGGCAGCAATGGCGGCACGATGCCGACCCGCGCCATCGTCGAGACGGCCGACCTTGTCGTTTTTGTAGGCTGCCGCGCCGGCTCGGTGACGACCGAGCGCTGGCGCTTCCCGCCGCCCGGCAAGGTCAAGGTCATCCATCTCGACACCGATCCCGCCGTCATCGGCGCGAGCTATCCGACCGATGTCGCGATCATCTCTGACGCACGCCTGGCATTGACCGAGCTCCGGCGCGTTCTCGCAGAACAGCCCCGGCCGGCAATCGTCCGCGACCTCAACGCCGGCCGCGTGGCTCAGGCGAAGGCGGAGAAATTCGCGGCTTTCGCCGCCCTGGCGTGTTCCGACGAGCGGCCGATCAGGCCCGAGCGCGTCGTCGCCGACATGCAGGCCGTGTTGCCCGAGGACGCGGTCATGGTCGCCGATCCGGGAACGCCATGCCCCTATTTCTCGGCCTATTACCAGCTCGTGCGAGCGGGGCGGTACATGTGGTCGAACCGCGCCCATGGGGCGCTCGGCTATGCAATGGCCGCTGCGGTCGGCGCCGCGTATGGCCGGCCCGGTGCCAGGATTGTCTCGATTATGGGCGACGGAAGCTTCGGCTTCACCTCGGGCGAACTCGAAACGATCGTGCGGCACAAATTGCCGATCATGATGGTGGTGATCTCGAACGCCGCCTTCGGCTGGATCAAGGCAGGCCAAAAAGCCGGCTACGGCGGGCGCTATTTCTCGGTCGACTTCACGCGCACCGATCATGCGGCCGTCGCCGCCGCGTACGGCGTCAAGAGCTGCCGCGTCGAAGACCCGGCCGAGCTGCGCGCAACCCTGAAGCGCGCCGCCGAGGCCGGCGAACCGACGCTTGTCGACATCATCTGCCAGCCGCTGCACGAAGCAAAGGCGCCGGTCAGCGAATGGGTGGCGTGAAGCCGATGAGCGGGAGAATCGAGCCGCAAATAAAGAGTTGATCAGGGGTGAGGCTTCAAATGACCAATCTCAATGAGATCCGAGAACGTCTGCACGCGACATGGACGGCCGGCGATTTCCATCGGCTCGGCGTGGAACAACTCATCGTCGGCGAGCGGCTCTGTGAAGAGGTCGGTATCGCGGCAGGTCAACGTGTGCTCGATGTTGCCTGCGGGGCCGGCAATACGACGCTCGCGGCGGCCCGGCGGCGGGCGCGAGCGACGGGATGCGATTGGGTGCCGGCATTGCTCGAGCGGGCCGAACAGCGCGCCAAAGTCGAAGGGCTGCAGATCGAGTGGGTCAAGGCCGATGCCGAGGGGCTGCCGTTCCCGGACGCGTCGTTCGACGTCGTGGTGTCTACTTTCGGAGTAATGTTTGCCCCCGATCAGCAGAGGGCGGCGGACCAGCTCATTCGCGTCTGCCGTCCTGGAGGGACAATCGGCTTGGCCAATTGGACGCCGGCCAGCGCCGTCGGAGATATTTTCCGGCTCACGGCCAGCTTTTTGCCGCCACCGGCCGGGCTGCGGGCGGCCGTCGAATGGGGCAGCGGCCCGCGCCTGCGGGAGCTTTTCGGCAATCGCGTGACCGCGCTATATCTCTTCGATCACGTCTGGAGAACCCGCTTTAACTCCTTCTTGGAGTGGCTGGACCTCTACCGCAGGTGGTATGGCCCGACAAACCGGGCCTTTGCGGCGCTCGATGGCGCAAAGGCCGCCGAATACGCCCGGGGATTGGAAGAGATCATCCAACGCCACAACCGCGCGACTGATGGAACCATCGACGCCGCCTACGAATACGTCAACGTCGTGGCCCGACGCGGGTAGTGTCTTGATCATCACGATCTGGCGGTGGTGCTGGTGAGCAATGACCGAGAGGCCCAGCGGATCGCCTGGGGCGGGAAGACTCTGTACGGGGCGAAGGTCGGAGTTCTGATGCTGGAGACGCGGTTTCCGCGCATCCCCGGCGATATGGGCAATGCCGAGACCTGGCCGTTTCCGGTCCTCTACAAGGTCGTCCCGGGCGCTTCGCCGCGCCGCGTCGTGTGCGACCGGGCGGAGGGGTTGCTCGACGCTTTTCTTTCGGCCGCCGGAGAGCTGGTGCGGCTCGGCGCCGACGGCATTACGACGACTTGCGGGTTCCTCTCGCTCTATCAGCGCGAGCTTGCTGCGCATGTCGGCGTGCCGGTCGCGACGTCGAGCCTGATGCAGATCCCGTTTATCGAGCGTGTGCTGCCGCCGGGCAAGCGCGTCGGGGTGCTGACAGTCAGCGCCGCAAATCTCACCGAAGAGCACTTGGTCGCCGCAGGCGCCGATCCGGCGACCCCGGTTACCGGCACCGACGGGGGCAGCGAGTTTACCCGCGTACTGATCAACGACGAAGTTCGCCTCGACGTTGCCGCCGCCGAGCGCGACATCCTCGCCGCCGGCGAGGAGCTTGTCGAAAAGCATGCGGGGATCGGCGCGGTGCTGCTCGAATGCACGAATATGGTGCCGTACGCCCGGGCATTGTCGCAGCGGCTGCGCTTGCCGGTGTTCAGCATCTATACCTTCGTGACTTGGTTCCACGCGGGTCTCGTTCCACGAGACTTCGGCCATCCGGCTAGCGCTCTCTCCGAATGGCGCGAGCGATGAGCGACATTCGCGTCCGCTTCGCCACCGCCGATGACGCAAGCCTGTTGCTGCGGTTCATCAGGGAGCTCGCGATCTTCGAACAGGCACCAGACGCGGTCGTCGCGACCGAGGCCGATCTGGTTCGCCACGGCTTCGGGCCACAGCCGCAATTCGAGGCGATCCTGGCGTTTCTCGACGGCGAGCCCGCCGGGACGGCGTTGTTCCACAGCCGCTTCTCGACCTGGCTTGGCCGCCCGGGGCTGTACCTCGAAGATCTCTATGTCACGGAGGCGGCGCGTGGTTTTGGTGTCGGGCGACGGCTGATGGCGCGGCTTGCCGCGATCGCGATCGAGCGCGGCTGGGGCCGGATCGATCTTCACGTGCTCGACTGGAACCCGGCCCGTGAGTTCTATCACCGGCTTGGCATCGGCCATATCCCCGAATGGCTCCGCTACGGCGCCGATGAGAAGGCATTGCTGCGTCTGTCGGCCGAAGATGTGCGCTGAGCGCTCTCGCTTTTGGTAGGGCGTTGGCCATAGCAGCCCGGCATAATTGAACGCTGCGCAACGCATTAAGATCATCGAATTGCCATGTTTGGATCGTATATTCCCTCCATAGCAGATCCCGCGCAAACTGGCCGGCACGGCCCAATTACAACCTGAGCGGGATTCTGCTGCAGATTCGCTGCAGATTGCACCAAAGGCCGTATCCGGCTCAATTAAAGGTTGTCCCGGGAAACGAGAGGTTTCGATGTAATCACGCGGTTTAATTTGACGGATTCCCTTGTCGCGCAGCCCAAGGTCCGGTTCTATTTCTGCCGCAGCGATTGCGGTACCGGGTCTGGGAGGAAGAGATGCTGGGGTTGATGTCGGAGCGGCCGCTCCTGATTTCCGCGATCATCGGGCATGCGGCCACCTATCATCGTGACACCGAGATCGTGTCGCGAACGGTGGAAGGCGGCATTCATCGTTATACTTACGCGGAGGCCGAGCGTCGCTCCAAACAGCTGGCCCGGGCATTGGCGCTGCTCGGGATCGAACCCGGCGACCGGGTCGGGACGCTTGCCTGGAATACTTTCCGCCACTTCGAGCTCTATTACGCGATCTCCGGTATCGGCGCGGTCTGCCATACGATCAATCCCCGGCTGTTCGATGACCAGATCGTCTATATCGTCAACCACGCCCGCGACCGGCTTCTCTTCGTCGATACCAGCTTCGTCCCCCTGATCGAGCGGCTGGCGCCGCAGTTTCCGAAGGACTGCCGCATCGTGCTGATGACCGAGGAGAGCGCCGAGCCGGCGACCGGCTTCGCCAAGCTCCCTTGCTACGAGCACCTGATCGCGTCCGAGCAACCAGATTTCGTATGGCCGGAGTTCGACGAGCGGACCGCGGCCGCGCTCTGCTACACCTCCGGCACCACCGGCAATCCCAAGGGCGCGCTCTACAGCCATCGCTCGACGGTATTGCATGCTTTCGGGATTTCACTGCCCGACGCGATCCCGATGTCTGCCCGTGACACGGTGTGCCCGATAGTGCCGCTATTTCACGCCTGCGGCTGGGGAACCGCCTATGCGGCGCCGATGAACGGGGCAAAACTGGTTTTACCCGGGCCCCGGCTCGACGGGCAGAGCCTCTACGAGCTGTTCGAGGCGGAGGGGGTGACGATGAGCCTTGGGGTGCCGACCGTCTGGCTCGGCTTCGAGTCGCATCTCTCGGCAACCGGCGCGCGCTGTTCGACTTTGCGATGGCTGCTGTCAGGCGGCTCGGCGGTGCCGCCGTCGCTAATCGAGGCCTTCGAAAGTCGGGGCATTCAGATGCGTCAAGGCTGGGGCATGACCGAATTGAGCCCGCTCGGCACGACGGCAGCGCTCAAGGCGAACCATCTCCACCTCGCACCGGAGACGCAAATGAAAGTCAAGATCAAGCAAGGCCGCCCGGTTTTCGGCGTCGAAATGAAGGTGGTCGACGATGCTGGGGAACCCCAGCCGCATGACGGCAAATCGATGGGCGAGCTGCTGGTCCGCGGACCTTGGATCGTCAGCGGCTATTTCGAAGATGCCGAGGCGACCGCCGCGGCGGTCGACAAGGACGGCTGGTTTCACACCGGCGATGTCGTGACGATCGATACTGACGGCTACATGCAGATCGTCGACCGCCGCAAGGACGTCGTCAAATCGGGGGGCGAATGGATCAGCTCGATCGATCTCGAAAACGCCGCGGTCGGGCATCCCGATGTCGCCGAAGCGGCGGTTATCGCGATACCTCACCCGCGCTGGGGCGAGCGGCCCCTGCTGGTTGTGGCGCCGCGATCACAATGCCGCCCGCAGCGCGACGATCTGATCGCTTTTCTGGCAGGCCAGTTTCCGCGCTGGATGCTCCCCGACGACGTCGTCGTGCTGGACGAGTTGCCGCACACCGCGACCGGCAAGCTGATGAAGACCCGCCTGCGCGAAATGTTCCAGGACCATCGCCTGCCCGACCTGCGTTAGTGCCATAGCAATGACCCCTGTTGTCCGTTTTGCCCCTTCGCCGACCGGATTTCTGCATATCGGTAGTGCCCGCACGGCGCTGTTCAACTGGCTTTTCGCGCGCCACCACGGCGGCAAGTTCTTGCTGCGCATCGAGGACACCGACCGTTCGCGGTCGACACCCGAAGCCGTGGCGGCAATCATCGATGGTCTCGAATGGCTTGGGCTTTCTTGGGACGGCGAGATTGTCCACCAATTCTCACGGGCTTCGCGACATGCCGAGGTCGCCCGACAACTCCTCGCCGCCAGCCGGGCCTATTTCTGCTATTGTACGCCCGAAGAGCTCGAGGCGATGCGCGAACGAGCGCGCGCCGAGAAACGCTCGGTGCGCTACGACGGAACCTGGCGAGACCGCGACCCGTCCGAGGCTCCGCCGGGGGTGCCGCCGGCGATCCGGCTGAAAGCGCCGCAGCAGGGCTTCACGACAATCCGGGACTGGGTCCAGGGCGAGGTCACGGTCGCCAATACGGAGCTTGACGATCTGATCATCCTCAGAGCGGACGGGACGCCGACCTACAACCTCTCAGTGGTGGTTGACGATCATGACATGGGTATTACCCACATCATCCGCGGGGACGACCATCTCAACAATGCCTTTCGCCAGAAGCAGATCTATGACGCGCTCGACTGGCCGGTCCCCGAGTTCGCCCACCTGCCGCTGATCCACGGCCCCGACGGCGCGAAATTATCGAAGCGGCACGGCGCGCTCGCCATCGATGCTTATCGCGAGATGGGTTATTTGCCGGCGGCCTTGCGCAATTATCTGCTCCGTCTCGGCTGGAGCCATGGCGACGACGAGATCATCTCGACCGAGCAGGCGATCGCATGGTTCGACCTCGACGCCGTCGGCCGCGCCCCGGCCCGGTTCGATTTCGCCAAGCTCGACAACTTGAACGGCCACTATATCCGCGCGGCGGATGACCGCCGCCTGGTCGCACTGGTCGGCAAAAGACTGGAAAAGGCACTTAGGCGGTCACTTTCCGAAACTGAACGAGACCGTCTGCTCGAGGCCATGCCCGAGCTGAAACTGCGCCCAAAGACTTTGGCCGAACTAGCCAGCAATGCGCGCTTCCTAGCGGCGCTACGGCCGCTCCGGCCCGACGATAACGCCGCCAGGCTGCTGACCCCGGAGTCACGCCGGATGCTGGGCGATTTGCTCGGGCCTCTGAGAGGCGTCGAATGGCGGCCGGAAACACTCGAAGACAAGATCCGCGCTTTTGCCGACGAGCGCGGGGTAAAGCTCGGGTCGATCGCACAGCCTCTGCGTGCCGCATTGACGGGATCGGCGGCTTCGCCCGGGATCTTCATCGTTATGGAGGTGTTGGGGCGGCAAGAGACATTGGGGCGGATCGCCGACGCCGTGCAGTTGGCGGACTAATGCGCGGGTTTGCCAAGCGCGCACAAGAGGCTTATTTTTCGCACTGCATCAATCAGCCGCCAGCGGGCTTAGCGATAGAGGTGGATCGTGGAAGGCAACAATATGGTCACCGGAACGGTGACGCTCATTGATAACGAGACCGGTAAATCCATTGATCTTCCGGTGATCGGCGGCACGATCGGGCCGCGGGTCATCGACATTCGAAAGCTCTACGCGCAGACAGGGAACTTCACCTACGATCCCGGCTTCATGGCCACCGCGGCCTGCCGCTCCAGCATCACCTATATCGACGGCGATGAAGGCGTATTGCTGTACCGCGGCTATCCGATCGAGGAACTCGCAGAAAAGAGCGACTTTATGGAAGTCGCCTATCTGTTGCTTTACGGCGAGTTGCCGACCGCGAAGGAGAGGGAGAAATTCGTCTTCGACATCACGCATCACACGATGGTGCATGAGCAGCTGACGACGTTCTTCCGCGGCTTCCGGCGAGATGCGCACCCGATGGCGGTCATGTGCGGCGTGGTCGGCGCTCTCTCGGCTTTCTATCACGACTCGACCGACATTCATGACCCCTATCAGCGAATGGTCGCGTCTTATCGTCTGATCGCCAAGATGCCGACGATCGCGGCGATGGCGTTCAAATATTCGCTCGGTCAGCCTTTCATTTATCCGCAGAACTCGCTCAGCTATGCCGAGAATTTCCTGCACATGACGTGGGCGGTGCCCTGCGAGGAGCATAAGGTGAATCCGGTCCTGGCGCGGGCGATGGATCGGATATTCATCCTCCACGCCGATCACGAGCAGAATGCCTCAACGGCGACGGTGCGCAATGCCGGGTCGAGCGGCGCCAACCCGTTTGCCTGCATCGCCGCTGGTATCGCCTCATTATGGGGTCCGGCCCATGGCGGAGCCAACGAAGCCGTCCTCAAGATGCTCTCCCGCATCGGTGATAAATCGAATATCAAAGAGTTCCTCGACCACGTCAAAGACAAGAATGACCACGAGCTGCTGTTTGGCTTTGGTCATCGTGTCTACAAGAATTATGACCCTCGAGCTTACGTACTGCGTGAAAGCTGTCACGAAGTCCTCGATGAACTCGGCATTAAGGACGAGCCGCTACTAGACTTGGCAATGGAACTCGAAAAAATCGCGCTCAATGATGATTATTTCATCACACGGAAACTGTACCCGAACGTCGACTTTTATTCGGGGATCATTCTGCGGGCGATGGGGTTCCCGACGTCAATGTTCACGGTGCTGTTCGCGATCGCACGCACTGTCGGCTGGGTTGCGCAGTGGACCGAGATGATCGGCGACCCGGATTCAAAATTGATGCGGCCACGCCAGCTATTCACTGGCTCAGCCTTGCGCCACTACGTTCCGGTCGAGCGGCGGGGCTGAGTCACCCGGATCCCGGCTCAGGACGGTTACTTTGTACCGGCCTGCGGAAGTTGCGGCTTTTGTCGCTGATCTCCCCGACAAGACAAGTGATCAGCTCGGGCGCAACCTGGGATCACGTGTCTGCCGGCGTTTATGAGCGCTCGATCAGCTCGATCCGGTAACCGTCGGGGTCTTCGATAAACGCGATCACCGAGCCGCCATGCGCCATCGGACCGGCTGGCCGCGGGACCTTGACTCCCGCTGCGGCGAGTTGCTCGCAGGCCTTGTAGACATCGGGCACCGCGATCGCAAGGTGGCCAAAGGCGGTGCCGAGGGCATAGGGATCCTTCTGGTCCCAATTGTGAGTCAGCTCGATCACCGTGTTGCCGGTCTCGTCGCCGTAGCCGACAAAGGCGAGAGTGAATTTGCCGGTCGGGTAATCGCGTTTGCGCAACAACTTCATGCCGAGCAGTTTCGTATAGAAATTCAGCGAGGCATCGAGATCGTGTACCCGGATCATCGTATGCAGCAGCCGTGCCTTGTCGGCTCCCGGCAGCGCCGTCGAAGTCTCGGCCACATCGGTCATCGTCATCACGGGCTCCTCTATGTTGTGGGTGGTAAGCTGCCGCACCGGCGGGCGGCGACCAGTTCGAGGATCTGGTCAGCGGCTCGCAGGCTCGGTGGCACGCCATCGCTCTCCAAGCGTCGGACGACCTGATCATACCCTCGCCGGTGCGCGGCGCGAACCTGTTCGTCATCAATAATCTCGGCAAGTGAGGCTGCGAGCCGCTGAGGCGTGCAGTTCGGTCCCAGTACCTCCGGGACTAAGGCCTCGCCGAGAAGAAGATTGACCAGATTTACCTGCCTGACTCTCAGAGCCCGGTCTAGAACGGCTTCGGTCAGCGGGTTGAGGCGATAGGCTATCACCATCGGCAACCTCGCCAACGCCAGTTCGAGCGCCACCGACCCCGAGGCGGCGAGCGCAGCGCTGCTCGCAGCGAAGGCGTCGTATTTGTCTCGCGGCTGTAGCACGACGATCGGCTCTCCGGGCCATGCGCCAACCGCATCAGTGACAACCGCTGCGACCGTCGCAACCGTCGGAACGACAACCCGAAAGGCGCCGATCTTTGTCGCCAAGATCTCCAGCGCCGAGCCGAAAATCGGCAGCAACCGCCGCACCTCCCCGCGCCGGCTGCCGGGCAGCACCGTAATCAGCAGATCATGATCATCGAGGCCATACGTGGTCCGAAACCGGCCGCCCTCGCCGCGACCCGCACCGCTCTCAAGGACAGGGTGGCCGACATAGCGGCAGGAGAGCCCGACCCGTTCGAAATAGGGCGGCTCGAACGGCAGCAACGTCATCAGGTGATCATACCAGCGGGCCATACGCCGCGCACGACCGGCACGCCATGCCCAAACCATTGGGGCGACGTAATGGATAAGCGGCAAGCTCTCGCCGCGGCGGCGCAATCCGTGTGCCACTCGCCAGGTAAAACCCGAGCTGTCGATCGTGACGACAGCGTCCGGGCGAGCCGCGCAGATCGCTTTCACCGTTTGGCGCACCCGCCGCAATATCGCCGGAAACCGCGGCAGTACCTCGGCTACCCCCATGATCGCCAAGTCCTCCATCGGAACAAGGCTCTCAAGCCCCTGCTCGCGCATACGCTCGCCGCCGATCCCGGCGATCCGCAGCATTCCGCCGGTGCGCTGTCGCAGCGCCGCGATCAGCGCGCCGCCGAGCGCGTCGCCCGACGGTTCCCCGGTGACAAAGAAGATAAAGGTCTCACCGGTCTTGCTCACGGTCGGCCGATGCCGACCACGAATAGTCCCGCTCGATCGGCGGCGCCGACCACCTCGTCACGGTCGAGTACGATCGTGGAATAAGCCTCGATCGCAATCCCCCGCAACCCGGTTTCCGCCGCCAACGCGACTGTGCGGGGTCCGATCGTCGGACGATCGGCACGCCGCTCCTGACCCGGTTTCTCGACCTTGACGAGTACGCCACCCGGGCCATCGCGCCGCAACCCGGCGCAGCGCCGCAGGAGCTCGTCAGTACCCTCGATCGCCTCGACGCCGAGCACGAGGCCCTGCTGAACGACAACCGCTTGGCCGATATCGAGGGCTCCCAGGGTGCGGGCGACATGCAATCCACGTTCGATATCCGCTAGCGCTTGCGTATCCGGGCGAAGGACGCCAAGAGGTCCTTCGGGAACGAGCGCCCGATCGAGGAGCTGGTCAGGGCCGATGACGCGAAACCCCTCGCCCTCGAGCTCTTTGACGACCGCCGACAACAGACCGTCATCGCCGAGTGTGCGATAACCGATACGCGCCAACAGCTTGGCAGCGCGCCAATCTGGCCGCAGCGTCGCGAGCGACGGCCGCCGAATGGCGCCGGCCAGAACGAGTTCTGTCACGTGGTTTTCGCGCAATAGGGCAAGACCCTTCGCCGCAGCTCCGAGCCGGCACCAGGCATGTGGCACGTCGCACATCGTCGCCGGCTCAGCTGCTCCCCTGACGGCGAGGACGAAGACATCGCGCCCGGCAGTGCGACAACTTTCGATGATGCGCCGCGGCAACCCGCCGCCGCCGGCTATGATACCTAGCCTACCCGCCATTCGCTCCTTTCGGCTGACAAATGGCCCGGCTCGAATCGGCTCTGATGAACTCGATGATGTCGTCGACCGGTCCAATGCCGCTAAAACGTTCAGCAGTTTCGTTGACCCGATCGATAAAGGTGCCGTCAGTGGAGAACAGGAACTGATAGGCATTGCGCAGCCCCTGAATGTCCTCACGACTGAAGCCGCGGCGCTGCATGCCGATGATGTTGAGCCCGTACAGCCGGGCTCGATCCCCCATCACCTGGCCATAGGGGATGACGTCCCGCTCGACACCCGACATCCCGCCGATCATCGCGTGCTTGCCGATCCGGACGAACTGATGGACGGCAGACAGACCGCCGAGCACGGCATAATCCTCAACGACGACATGACCCGCGAGCGTCGCGTTGTTCGCCATGACAACGTGGTTGCCGATCTGGCAGTCATGGGCGACGTGGGCGCCGACCATGAACAGGCAGTCATTGCCGATCCGGGTGACCATTCCTCCGCCTGCGGTGCCCGGGTTCATCGTCACGTATTCGCGGATCGTGTTGTTGCAACCGATGACAAGTTCCGATTTCTCGCCCCGGTACTTGAGGTCTTGCGGTTCAAGCCCGACCGAGGTGAAAGGAAATAAGCGCGTGCCCTCTCCGATCGTCGTCCGGCCGTCGACGACCGCATGAGACCGAAGTGAGACGCGCCGGCCGAGCCTGACGTCCTTGCCGATGACGCAGTAGGGTCCGATGACGACATCCCCGGCGAGTTCGGCCCCCGGCGCGACGATGGCCGTGGGGTGGATTTGCGACATGGACCCGCCTAGTCGTCCAGGATCATCGCGGCAAACACGGCCTCGGCCATCACCGTGTCACCAACTTTGGCTACGCCCTCGAACTTCCAGACATTCCCGCGGTTTCGCTGCTTGGTGACGTGGATCTCAAGCCTGTTGCCGGGGAAAACCGGTCGGCGAAATCGCGCGTTATCGACGCTCATGAAATAAACCAGCTTGCCTTCGGATTCCGGCCCGAGTGTGAAGACGACGAGAACAGCCGCGGTCTGTGCCATCGCCTCGATTATAAGAACTCCGGGCATGACGGGCCGGGCTGGGAAATGACCCTGAAAATAATACTCGTTTACCGAGATGTCTTTGAGCCCGGTCGCACGCTGGTTCGCGACCACGTCGACGACCTTGTCGATCATCAGGAAGGGATGGCGATGCGGGATCATTTCCATGATCCGTTGAAGTTTGATCTGCGTCCCTTGCGGTTCGGCGCGAGCGGGGTCGGTAATCATCCGCTCCTCTTTGCCAGCCGTTTCAGCACCGCAGTCTGCCTCATGAATTCGGTAAGCGGAACCGCCGGACTACCACACACGGTTTCTCCGGCCGCGACGTCACGCATGAGCCCGCTTTTGGCAGCAATCCGAGCTCCGGTACCGATCCGCAGATGGCCGGCGAGACCTCCTTGCCCTCCGACCATGACAAAATCGTCGAGCTTTGTACTTCCGGAAATTCCGACCTGACCGGCAAGAACGCAGCACCGCCCGAGGACGACGTTGTGCCCGATCTGGACCAGATTATCAATCATCGAGCCGGAGCCGATAACCGTGTCATCCCCGGATCCCCGATCGATCGTCGTATTGGCGCCGATATCGACATCGTCGCCAATGACGACCCGTCCGAGCTGTGGGATTTTGACCGGCACATTTGCATCGGGAGCGAAGCCGAACCCCGCCTGGCCAATGCGGACCCCCGGGTGCACGACAACCCGTGAGCCGAGCAGACAATGGCTGAGCGTGACATTAACCCCGATGCGGCAGTCGTCGCCGGTCGCGACCGCGGCAGCAATAACCGTGTTGGCGCCGACGCTGCACCGTCGCCCAAGCTGCACCCCACGCTCGATGACGACATTGGGCCCGATGTCGCAATCTTCGGGTACGATTGCTGTTGCATCGATGATTGCGGAAGGGGCGCGGCCGGCCTCAACCCCGACGACGGGATAGAATGCCTGTGCCGCAAGAGCGTACGCTTTGTACGGCTCCCGGTTGACCAGCAGAGCCATGCCGGGTGGTGCTCGTCCGGCGGCCCTTTCGTCGACGAAAACGCCACAGGCTCGGGAGCGGATAAACGTCTCGAGATACTTCCGGTTTTCCAGAAAGCTGACATCTTCCGGACCTGCTCTTTCGAGCGGCGCCACGTCGCGGCACACCCGTCCACCATCCGCCGGGTTCACTAATCTTGCACCGCTCAACGCGGACAAGGCGTCGAGAGTGAAGGGCCCACCTCGATTAAAAAAGCGTGGGTCCGCCATCCTGTCCTCACACCCCGGTCAAGATCGGCATCAGCTTGGCATCGCTGGTCCCAAAGCGTGGCCCACGGCAACCGGGGGGCCGCTTTCTGCCGGAATGGGAAGCGCTTGTGATACTTCGGGTCGCATTTGACCGGAAGCTATTTCTTCTTTGGTTTAGCGGGCGCCGGCGCGGTTGGCGCGGGCGGTGTCGCAGCAGCGGTGGGACTGGGGGGTGGAGACGTTGGAGCGACAAAGTTGACCGTCAACGTCGGCATTTGCTCATCGAGCTTTTGTAAGACTTCGTCCGTCACATCGAAACTCTGGTCAAAAAGGACGAGGTCGGCGCGCTGCAATACCAGATTCGCTTTGCGTTGCTTAGCGATATCAGCGATGATTTTGAGCATTTCCTCTTGGATCTTGGAAAGCGCGTCGCCATTGGATTTCTCGAGAGCTTGCCGTTTTCCCTGAACGTTACGCTCGAGATCATTAACCTTCTGCTGGAACTCGTGCCCCTTCTGGTTCAACGCGTCGGCCGAAAGCGAGGCCTGCTGGCGCTGGATCGCGTCACGCTCGGCGCGCAGCGTTTCCTCCTGGTGGGAAATCTCTTTCGTATACTCGCTGCGCTTTTGTTCGATCTGATCTCGCACCATCTTCGCTGCCTTGGAATTTTGCAGGAGTGCCTGCACATCAACAACCATGACGGTCAAAGGCATCGGTGCCGTGACCGACGGCGCTGGCGGCGCCGGGGCCGGAGGTGTGGGAGCCGGGGGTGCGGGGGGCGAAGGCGCCGGATTCGAAGGCGTGGGCGGCGCCTGCGCACCCGCGGCCGCGGCGAGCCCGCAAAGGCATGCCAGCAGAAGCCCTTGGAACCGGAGATACCGCAACGACATCAGAACCTCGTGCCGAAACTGATGCGAAAGAACTGGGTCTTATCGAAGCCCTCTTTCCTGATAGGATAGGCGACGTCGAGCCGGATCGGACCGACCGGCGATTTCCACGACACTCCGACCCCGGCACTGACGCGGATGGCGGGCGACTGCTCGACCATGGGCTGCTGCCCCCCCGTTTCGGCCAACTGCGCGGGAGTTAGCACAATTTGCGTCGGTTCGATGTGATAAAGAGTGCCAAAATCGGTGAACACGCGCCCGCTGATCCCGAACTCCTTGGGCAGGCCGAGTGGCACGCCCAAAGTTACCGATCCGAGATAGTATTTTTGGCCGCCTAGGGCATCGCCGCTCACAGAGTCGCGGGGGCCGATGCCAGCACTCTGGAAGCCGCGCAAATTATCGCCGCCGACAAAGAACCGATCCTGCAGCAATACTTGCTGCCCATTCCAGCCAAAGATATACCCGGCTTCGCCGGTGAGGCTCAAGACCCACTCCGGGAAAACGGAATAATAATAACCGGCGCTCACCTTGTTGCGGACATAATCTACTCCGAACCCAACCCCGGCGAAATCATTTCCTATAGAAGCGTAATAGCCGCTGCT
>Ga0310915_10000060_pt1 | contig 55451 bp, 57 predicted proteins | sample GREbulkMGAN111_FD_202508 | JGI IMG/M metagenome (GOLD analysis project Ga0310915, IMG submission 202508) | Lab enrichment of tropical soil microbial communities from Luquillo Experimental Forest, Puerto Rico - GRE.bulkMG.AN111 | ecosystem: Environmental > Terrestrial > Soil > Tropical forest >...
GCAAGCGCATTACCAAGATTTTAGCACCATCTACTGACAGATCGCGGCTACTCAGGCCGCCTTGCCCTGGTCGTGTTCTCCTCTAGCGACCAGGGCATCTTTTTTGCCGCTCAAGGCTAACGCGAAGGGACCAAATCGACGTAGCAAACCATGCAGGCGTCAGGCACTTGGCCTTGGCGCTTGTAGAAGCGCTCCCATGGAGTTTCCGCACAAGCCATGCACCGCCATGTCCTAGTCATCTTAATGGCCTTCATCTTGGCCGCCTGTGGACAAAGCGAACCGCCGGCCAAGGGTGAAGCCGGTCCGCCCGGACCCCCTGGTCCTGCCGGTCCGCCTGGCCCACCCGGCGCCGCTTCCGGCGCTCAAGCACCTGCCATCAAGGTCATCGCAAGGCCCTGTGATCAACTTAGCTGCGGCGCGAGTTGCGAGGAGAACGAGCAAATTATCAACGCCTACGCACTCAATCCAGGGGGCGTGATCGCCTTCGTGGATGAGCGCCATGTGACCTTTCGACCGAATAAGCGTCCCACCGTTCTCGTGCTCGTCTGCATCGGTAGATAATCCGACGCTTGGCAACCTCACCGCTGTGCGGTCTATTATTGCCCAATGGGCTACAACGCATGCAACGATGAAATCCGCGACAACATCACACGGATGCGGCAGGAGTGGGAAGCACAACGTGGGGCGTTGGCTACCGTGCGCCGCTTCAACGCAAGGCTTTCTGCAAAGGGCTATGTTTGGTTTTGGCCTAAGTTTGCAGCCGCGCTAACTTCAAAACTCATTGGCTTGTCATTGCGTGCGACAGCTGCGAGACGGTGGTGGATTTAGACCTCCGCGTTAAGACGCGCGACCTTGAAGAATCCATCCGTGTCGCGCTCCGTGAAGTGCAATGCCCGCGCTGCAACGGCCACGGTCGGCCGCCCATCATTGCTTTGGCGCGGCATGTCTCGGTTTAAAAAAAGAGTGTTGAGCCACACCAAATCGCAGTAACGAACATTCACGAAGCTGTGTCACCTCAGATGGAACTCAAGCCGCACGGCACAAGTTGAAATATGCTAGGTAGTGAGTGCCCCGCTAGAACCAATGATATGAACGAAGTCTCGAAATTAAACGCTAGTCCGTCCGACAGCTTCTCTGTGCGTTTCGTAGTGAGCTTGCTCTTAATTCGTATCGGCGCATCTGCAGTGCTTTTGGCCTTGCGACGATTGCGATTTAACTTCAGCAGATAAAGCCACTAGCGCTCAATCAATTTCTGCTTTCGGGATTCGCCCGAGCGTCCTCATTTCTGACAGGATAGGCGAACTAGGTCGCCTGGGTATTCAAAAAGTTGAAGCGAGCCATTCATTCTTGAAAATACGGTGCTCTATTTTTCGAGTGCCAACCGCTATCCCGCGCATTTTTTATCGATGATGGCTTGCTCTATAGCGGTCATCTGACCCTTCAGTTTCGATAACTGAGCGGCGACTTCATCTCCGCTGACAACGGATCGCTTTTCATCTTGAACGCCAGTTAGCTTCGAAGCCTTCGCAGACACAGCGTACGATTCCGTCCGCAGTTTTTGGCAGGTGTAAGATTGATAGCTAGTAAGTGAGACGTCTGCCACCGAGTCCTCTGATGAATTCGTGAGACATCCGCCTAGCGACAGCGCGATTATAGCTGGCAGGATAAAACGCATAGCCCGGCCCCTAACCACAGACGACGATATAGACGGTTAAGCGAGACAATGATGCCACCCGCCGCTAATTTTTGCATCGCCGTACTGGCGCACCGCCCCCGAGACTGTACGTGATGAAAAAGTGATCAGAGTGTAGGCAGCATGAATTCTCTTTGCTGAATTGTTACCCCTACTCTCGGCCCGTGACGACCCCCCCTGCGTCGCGGGCTTTTTTTTTGAGCAACTATTTTTGAATTGCTTCAACAGGACGAAAGTCGGACGAATGTCGCGACAGCTTTTGACGAGGAGGAGAGACAAGAAAAGGAACCAATCATGAGCAGTGTTTTAAAAAATATTGCAGCATTGGTGGCAGTAACGGTTGGCGCGCTCATTGGAAGCGTAGGAACTAGCGATGCTCAAAACTACCGCTACTATAATAACGCTTATGGGTCGGGACCGGCATATAATGGCGCCTATCGTTCTCACCGCGCTATGGCGCCTATGCCTTCTCAGCGTGCCTATTACACAAACTCGTTCGATAAAAACCAAAGCTGTTGGCAATCACCGGCGTCCCTGGAGTACACCGGGGGTTGTTATTAACAGAACAGAGAGATCGTTGGGGCGCCGACGCTGAACGCCTTCGACGCAAGCGCGGCCTTGGCAGTGCGGTTACATCCGCCGCTTCCGCCAATTCCGGTTTAGATCGCTGTACGAGGCTGACCAGTGCCGTTCGAGCGCGAGAGGATACCCGACAGCTAAGGCCACCTTTATTGCTTATCGGCACGCTTTTGACTCAATTGCTCAGTGAGCTTTTGTTGTTGGCGCAACAACTCAATTTCAGCTCTCAGCCGTTCAATATCTTGAGCCGCCTTGTCGGGTGCCACCTGAATCGCTTGTTGGCTTAATTTAAACTCCTTCGTTAATTGTTCGATCCGATCTTCCAGACCTCGAGTTTGATTTGCCGCCGCACGCTCAGATTGTTGTTGGAAATAAAAGGAGGCGCCAAAGAGAGCGACAAGCACCGCCACAACTGAAGCAACCCGCAGTATTCGATATGCTAGGTAAACGCAATTTTGGGATCATAAGGTGCCAGTTGGGTGCCCATTTCACCCTTTGTTCCAGCTGAGGATTTGGTAAGGCATTGAAGACAAGTGAGAACTAGGGATCATAGAAAGACTGGCAACAGAGCTCGTAATCCGGTTGGATGCCGCCGTTCCGCCCGCCGGGCGGTAGAGGACCAGCCGAAGACCGTGTCAAGCAACAGAAGCGATAGCGCAAAAGCGCGGCCCGCCAGTGGCGGCACACTATCCAGCTTCGATCGCCCGGTTCCCGCAGGGGTCAATGCCGCCGGCTTCGGCAGTGACGTGGTTGCCGACGCGTTGCGGGCGACAGACATCCCTTACATCGCCCTCAATCCGGGCGCGAGCTATCGCGGCCTGCACGACAGCCTCGTCAATTATCTCGGCAATGAACGCCCGCAATTGCTTCTGTGCCTGCACGAGGAAAGCGCGGTGGCGATCGCTCACGGCTATGCCAAGGTGACAGGGAAGGCCATGGCGGCGGCCGTCCATTCAAACGTCGGATTGATGCACGCGACCATGGCGATCTTCAACACATGGTGCGATCGCATGCCGATGGTGATCCTCGGCGCTACGGGTCCGGTCGACGCAGTCAAGCGACGGCCATGGATCGACTGGATTCACACCGCGCGCGATCAGGGCGCGCTGGTGCGCGGCTACACCAAATGGGATGATCAGCCGGCGTCTCCCGTCGCGGCGCGCGAAGCGGTGCTGCGCGCGAACTGGATTGCCAATACCGCGCCGCGTGGTCCGACCTACGTCAACCTCGACGCGGAGATGCAGGAGAGCAAGCTCGCCGAAGCCGTGCCGCCAATCGAGGCCGCACGATTTATGCCTTCCGTTAAAAATATACCGACGCCCGATCTTATCGGGCAGGCGGCCGACTTACTGCGTCATGCCAAGCGGCCGGTGATCCTTGCGGGACGAGTGTCGCGCGATTTTGACGCCTGGAAAGCACGCATTGCGCTGGCCGAAGCCGTGAATGCTCGGGTCGCAACCGATCTCAAAGTGGCCGCCGCCTTCCCCACCCACCATCCGTTGCACGTTGGCTCGCCGGGCACCATCGGCATGACCTCGCAAGCAGTCGATGCCATCCGCGAAGCCGATGCAATTTTGAGTCTTGACTGGGTGGATGTTGCCGGAACGTTGAAATCTGTCTTTGGTGCGACCGTGCCGTCTGCGCGCGTCGTTCAGGTGTCGGTCGATCATTATCTTCATAATGGCTGGAGCATGGACTATCAGGGCCTTCCTCCAGTCGATGTGTTCATCGATTGCGAACCGGACGTCGCCGTGCCGGCCCTTCTCGACGCACTGGGACCTCAACGCTCGCAGACTACGACCGCGCACAAAAAGGAATTTCCCAAACTTTCAGATGACAAGCTCACCGTCGACCATCTCGCCGACGCGCTTCGGCGCGCGGTGGGCCAACGCCCGACATCTTTGACGCACGTATCACTGTCCTGGAACGGCGCCAGCTGGGCCTTCAATCATCCGCTCGACTATCTCGGCTCGGATGGCGGCGGCGGGGTTGGTGGCGGTCCTGGCATTTCCGTCGGCGCAGCGCTGGCGCTGAGAGGCAGCGGCCGGTTGCCGGTTGCAGTCTGCGGCGATGGCGATTTCCTGATGGGAATCACCGCGTTGTGGACGGCGGCACATTACCGCATTCCGCTCCTGATCGTGGTCGCCAATAACCGGTCGTTCTTCAACGACGAACTGCACCAGGAACGAACGGCCCGCACGCGCAATCGCCCCGTGGAGAACCGCTGGGTCGGTCAGCGCATTTCCGAGCCCGACATTGATCTTGCGGCAATGGCTCGCGCGCAAGGCGCGGAGGGCTTCGGTCCGGTAAACTCCATTGCCGACCTTCAGCCGATATTCGAAAAGGCCATTGCCACCGTCGAGAGCGGCGCAATCGCCGTTGTCGACGTACGCGTCGAACCCGGCTACACCGCGGCAATGACGGCCGCAATGACGCGAAGCGAGTAAGTTCCCGATGCTACCTGACGCAGTACGAAATGACGCCATTCTGGTGGCGGACGACATCGTCGTTCGGTTTCAGACTCCGGAAGGACCGATCACGGCCGTCGATAACGTATCGTTCGGGGTGCGGCCGGGTGAATTTCTATCGGTCATCGGCCCCTCGGGCTGCGGAAAATCAACTTTGTTCAATGTCATCGGCGGCCTCCTGAACGGTTACGACGGGATCGTCAGCGTCGCGGGAGAGACCGTTTCCGGTCCGCACAAATCGATCGGCATGGTGTTTCAGGAGGAATCGACATTTCCCTGGCGTACGGTGACCGACAATGTCGCTTTTCCGCTCGAACTCATCGGCATGCCGAAAGCCAAGCGCGTGGAGCGCGCACGACATTTCATTTCACTTGTAGGTCTCGACGGCTTCGAAAACCGCTACCCCGGCGAACTTTCCGGGGGAATGCGCCAACGCGTTTCGCTGGCGCGAACGCTGGCCTCCGAGCCAAAAATTCTGCTGATGGATGAGCCCTTTGCGGCACTCGATGAACAGACGAGGCTTCTGCTCGGCGACAAGGTTCTGCAGATACAACAGGAACTCAAGCAGACAACGCTGCTCATCACACATAACATTACCGAGGCCGTTCAGATGTCGGATCGCATCCTTGTGATGACGTATCGGCCGGGCAAGGTGAAGCGCATAGTCGAGATCAATCTGCCGCGCCCGCGCACGTCCGAGATTGTCGGCAGCGAAACATTCGGCCGCTACGTCGCAAAGATCTGGAATGATCTGCGCGAAGAGGCGAACCGCGGCATGCGCGACGAGGAAAAGAATGCGCTGAGACAGGAGGACTTTGCACTATGACGACGGCGGATACGTCGATTGTCACCTCGGGTCGCGACTATTCGGCCCCCCCGCTGGTCGGCTTCGGCACATTCGTTGCGTTCTTGCTGGCCATCGAGGCGGTGATCCGCATCGGCTGGCTCAACCGTTTCATCGTCCCGCCGCCAACCGATATAATTGCAAGCTTCGGCCGCCTGTTCACGGAAGAGCACATCCTCTATCGATTCTTCTTCACAGCTGGCGAATGCTTCATCGCGGGCGTCATGGTCACGATAGTCGGCATCGCCGTCGGGGTGGTGATGCAACGCTATAGTCTGTTGCAGCGCGCGTGCGAGACCTGGGTGGCGGCATTTGCTTCGGCACCCCTGGTGCTGACCTATCCGCTGTTCATGGTGATCTTCGGCCGCAACGCCTGGACGATCATCATGATGGGCTTTCTCTCCGCCCTGCCCCCGGTGATCCTCAAGACGATCGAAGGAATATCCGGAACGCGGAAAGTTCTGGTCAACGTCGGCCGCAGCTTCAAGCTGACGGCGACCCAGCAATTCTGGAAAATTCTGTTTCCTGCTGCGTTGCCGACCATTTTCGTCGGTATCCGGCTTGGTCTGATTTTCGCGCTAATCAACGTGGTCGGCACCGAGTTCCTGATCAATTTCGGCGGGCTTGGTCAGCTGATCAACGATCTGGCCGAGCGTTATGACCTCGCCGGCACCTACGCCGCGATCTGTTTCGTGATCCTGGTCAGTGTGCTGTTCTTTATGGGATTGGAAAAGGCTGAAAGATGGCTGAGACCAGTCGCTTAAGCCAAACGGCGGCTGCCTCCCGGGGCATCAGCCCCGTGACGTTGCTGCGCATCGCCATCATCCTGGCGGTGCTGGCAGCGTGGGAATTTCTCGCCCACTCGGGCTGGCTCTACCGCGACGTCGTACCATCGTTGCTGTCCATCGGACGCGCAATGTCGACGCTGCTCACCGACCGCAACTATTATTTCAATCTTGGCGTGACCGCCGCGGAAATCGGGGTGGCTTTGGCAATTGGCGGGTCCGCCGGCCTGGTGGTTGGGCTCATCCTTGGCGCCAATCGCTTCCTGTCCAGAGCCTTCGAGCCCTATCTCTATTATCTCGGGCCGACACCAAAGATCATTTTCTTCCCAGTGATGATCATGTGGTTTGGTGTTGGGCCGGAATCTAAAGTCGCCCTCGGTACATTGTCCTGCTTCTTTCCCGTTGCGCTCAACGTGGCTGCCGGCATGCGGCAAATAGACAAAGTCCTTATCCGGGTTGGGCATAGCTTCCGCGCCAGCACGTGGCAGATGGTACAAAAAATCTATCTGCCCGCGATGCGTCACCCGATCATCAACGGCATTCGCCTCGGATTTGGGTTCGCATTGATCGGGACTTTGCTCGCGGAAACGAAGCTTTCCAACAAAGGCATCGGTTTCCTCATCATCCAGACCTACAGTATTTTCGACATGCCGGCGATGTACGCGATGCTCATCGTCCTCTTCGTGCTGGCGATCGCCGCCAATGCGCTGATCGGAAAGCTTGGCGGTCTCGACAGCATCAAGAGGAACTAGAAAAAGCGTGGGAGGGAGATTCATGAGACACTTCCTTGCAATTGCGGCTGCGGTCGCAACGATTGCTCAAGCCAGTCCGGGCGCCGCGGACGATCTCGTGAAAATGACGATTGGCCAGCGCGGCAATTGGGATACTTCAATTACCCACCTCGGCGAGAAGGCCGGCATCTTCAAGAAGCACGGTTTGCAGCTTGAAATGATCTACACCTCAGGGAGCGGCGAAACCCTGCAGCCGGTGATCGCCGGCGGCGTCGATCTCGGATTGGCAGTTGGCACGCTTGGCGCCATGGCGGCTTATGCGAAAGGCGCGCCAGTGCGTATTATTGGTGCTCAGGCAACCGGCGCGGCCGATTACTGGTACGCCAAAAATCCGGACATCAAGACACTGAAGGACACCAATGGCCATACCATCGCTTTTTCAACCAATGGATCCTCCACCAATAGCGTCGTCCGAGCCTTCATCGATGAATTCAAGCTCAGCGCCAAACCACAGGCCACCGGCAATCCAAGCGCAACTTTGACTGCCGTCATGACCGATCAGGTTGACGTCGGCTGGGCGTCACCACCCTTCGGCCTCAAAGAAATGGAAGAAGGCAAGATTCATCTGGTTGCCCGCGCGACCGACGCCACGCTGGTGCGCGGGCAGACAATCCGCGTCCTTGTCGCGAATGCGGACCTGCTCACAAAACGCAAGGACATCATCGATCGCTTTATGAAGGCCTATCGTGAAAGCATCGAGTACATGTATTCGTCGAATCCGCATGTCATTATCGACTACGCAGAGTTCGCCAAGGTGCCGGAGCCCATGGCGAAGCGGGTGCGCGATGAATTCTTCCCCAAGAGCCTGGTCAATCCCGACCAGATTCACGGGCTCGACTCGCTGATCCCGGAAGCAGTAAACCTGAAGTTCATTCCAGGTCCGCTGACGAAAGAACAGATCGCCGAGTTGATTCAGATTTCGCCGCGTCAGTAGGACAAACAGACGGACAGTTCCATGACCACAGCCGTTTCACCGAAAGCGGCCGCCGCGCAGGCGGTGGTGTTGCCCAAGAACCGTGGCGCCTACTACGCGGGCGCTTGGCACGAGCCTAAGGCTGGCCGTTTTGTCGAGTCGATCAACCCTGGCACCGGCAAGTCTCTGGGAAAGGTCGCGGACTCAGGTGCTGACGATATCGACGCGGCCGTGGCCTCGGCAAAGGCTGCATTCATGGAATGGCGGCGCGTGCTGCCGCTAGAGCGTGCAAAGATTCTGCGGCGGATCGCCGAGATCCTCCGCCAGAACGCCAACGAACTTGCGATGATCGACGCCGCGGATTGTGGCAATCCTGTCAAGGAAATGGTCAGCGATGCGATGATCGCTGCGGCGCAGATGGAATTCTTCGCCGGCTTTGTCACGGAAATGAAGGGTGCTTCGATTCCGATGGGTCCAGATGCGATCAATTTTTCCGTGCGCGAGCCCCTGGGCGTCGTCGGCCGCATTATTCCCTTCAACCACCCCTTCATGTTCTGCGCGGGCAAATCGGCAGCCCCGCTCGCGGCCGGCAACACCGTGGTGGTCAAACCGCCGGAGCAGGCGCCCCTTTCTTCCTTGCGGCTCGCCGAACTGATCGGAGGCCTGTTGCCGCCGGGCGGATTCAACGTCGTGCCAGGAGGACAGGAAGCAGGACAGCGACTCGCGAGCCACCCTGATGTCGCCGTGATTGCACTAATTGGCAGCGTGCCGACCGGACGCGCGGTCATGAAAGCGGCATCCGACACGGTCAAGCGGACCATGCTCGAACTGGGCGGCAAGAACGCGCTGATCGCCTACGGCGATGCCGACCCCGACGAGGTTGCAGCCGCGGTCATTGGCGGCATGAATTTCACATGGTGCGGGCAGTCCTGCGGCTCGACCAGCCGCGCGTTCATCCATGAGGGTATCTACGACGCGGTCGTCGCGAAGGTGAAAGAGAAGATCAGATATTATAAGCCCGGCATTCCCACCGACCCGGCGACGACCATGGGCGCGATCGTGTCCAAGAGACAATTCGACCGGGTGATGACTTTCATCGAGTCGGCCAAAAATGAAAGCGCCGAGCTGATAGCCGGCGGTGGACCGCCCGCCGATCCGGCCCTCAAGAACGGATTCTTCATTGAGCCGACGGTCTTCGCCGTCACCGAAAAGAACAGGATAGCGCGCGAGGAGATCTTCGGGCCGGTTCTCGGCGTATTCAAATGGCGCGACGAAGCGAAGATGCTCGCAACCGTGAATGCGGTTGAATATGGGCTCACGGCTTCGATCTGGACCAATGATCTGAATACCGCGCACCGCACCGCGCTCACTGTGCAGGCGGGTTACGTGTGGATCAACGAGGTCAGCAAACACTTTCTCGGCGCGCCCTTTGGCGGATTCAAGCAGTCGGGACTTGGGCGCGAAGAGTGTTTCGAGGAGATGCTCTCCTTCACGCAGGAGAAGAACATCCACATCCGGCTGAAACCGTCCAAAACCTAGGAGCCGGGCGGATCGAATCCGGCGTGCTTCCAGACTCCGCGATTTTCCGGGGCGGCCATGAACCTAACAAAGGCCGCCGCAGTGTCCCCCGCGGCGCTGTCGGCCGTGGCTGCGGCACCATAGAGCGTGTTCAAGTCGATGCCGGCCGGTAACGGTCCGACCACGGTCAAGCCATTGACCCCGGCAACCTCGCTGGCGGGATAAATGCCGATTTCGGCCTGACCCTCCGCGACAAGCTGCACGCCGCCGTCGAGCGCTGTGCGGTGAATGACTTTTTTGGCCATCGCGTCGGCAATGCCGAGTTGCTGCATCACTTTTCCCATGTGCGTCCCACTCGGAGTCTTTCCTGGAGTCGCATGGACCACCGACCGCGCGTTCAGCATGGCGTCACGGAATTTCTCCTTGGTGGAAATATCCGGCTTCGGTGCACCTTCCTTCACAACCACGCTTGTGCCGACGATGCCGAAAGTCGCGCGAGTGTTATCGCGCAATTTTCTCTCTTTGGCATAGCCGTCGAGCATCGGCACCGGCATGACTAGCACATCGGCTTTTTCGCCAGCAGTCAGTTTTTCGCGCAAAGCGGTCAACACGTCGTAGACGAAGACGACTTTGTTTCCCGTTTGCTGCTCAAATTTCGGCGTGAGCAGCACGAACACTTCTTTCGGCGCACCGCCGCTCATAACCCTGATCTCGCTCGTCGATACAGACATGCTGGTCACCATAAACGCGGAGAATGCGACCAATCCCGAAATGGTCTTCATCGGGTCCCATCCATCAAAGCTTGAAACTCTCGAGCGTGCCCGGATGAAACATTTCTTCAACCGTTACCAGCCGGGTCGACAGACCTTGGGAATGGTGGTGACGCAGAAATGTTTCAAGCGTCTTGCGGTTGGCCGCAACACCATATGACCAGAAATCATCGCCCATCAGTGTACGCGCTTCGATCAATCGCTCCTCGACGAAGGGCAACGTGACCTTGGTCGATGAGGTATCGGCGAGCTTCTCCAGTGCAATCGCCTTCGAGCGCTCGAATGCCTTGAAAACCGCACCGGGCAACCACGGTTGAGCCTGGGCAAGCTCACGCTTGACGCCGACAATATGCATGATCGGAAAGATGCCGGTGCGCTTGAAATAGTCCTTCGCTGCCGCAACCGGATCGGGAAAAAGCCAACCGATGTGCGGGTGGCGGCCGAAACCTGATGGAACGCGGGGCCCGATAAATCCGTCAATTTCGCCAGCCTCCAATAGGCTCGAGAGGGTTCGCCCCTCCGGCGCATTGTCGAGCCGCACGTCTTTCGGCAGCGTTATGGCGATCTTCTCAGGCCTTCCCACCTCCTCGAGCCCACCTCTGATCCAATGGACGTCGGACGGTTTCACGCCGTGATCGTCTTCGAGGATTGCGCGCGCCCACACATTGGCGGTGAGCTGATATTCGGGAACGCCGATTCTCTTACCCTTGAGGTCCGCCGGCTTCTTGATGCGATCAGTGCGCACATAGATGGCGGTGTGCCGGAAAGCACGCGAGACGAAAGCCGGCACGCCTACGTAGGGGCAATTGCCCAGTGCGGTCTTGACCGTGAAACTCGACATCGACAGCTCGCAAATGTCGAATTCGGCATGGCGAAAGGCGCGGAAGAAGATTTCTTCGGGGTCGAGCGCCATGAATACCGCGTCGACCCCGTCGATCTGAACAATCCCGTCGCTGAGTGGCCGTGTACGGTCGTAATCGCGCACGGCAATGGAAAGGTTGAGTTTCGCCATAAAGATCCCGGCTAAAGCTGTGACCGGGATGTCATAAGGGAAATAATACCGGAGCGCTACTCCACGCCCCGTTTCTGCGTTTTTTCATCGGGGGTTACGTCAACCGCTCCCGCGCGCCCGATAATCCGCATGGGCCCGCGGCAATCCTTCATGCAGGGATTGGAATTCCAGAAGGCCTTCTCCGCCGTCTCGCGGTCGTCGTCGAAGAAGCCGGCTGCGTTTGGCATCTTGACCTCGCCCCAGGTTTCTTTCGAGAGCACGAATTTATTGTCGACGATGTCGTTGAGATAGAGCACGTAGGCCGTAACGGCGAAAAGCTCGTTGTTTTCGAGCGACTGCGCATCGCCGAACGGCATCGAACGACGAATGTAGTCAAACACGCTCGACAAATAGGGGAAATACGACCCGACCGTCTTGACCGGATCATGCGAGGCAAGCGAGCCTTTGCCTTGTGCGAGCTGCGGCCAACGTCCCGCGCTCTCGCCGAACTCGCCGTGGCATGCGGCACATTTTTCCATGTAGACCTTTTCGCCATCCTTCACCGACCCGCTGCCTGCCGGCGCGCCCTGCCCGTCCGGTCGAACGTCAATATCCCAACCAGCCAATTGTTCCGGCGTGGCAACGTGACCGATTCCATAGCTGCGCGGAGTTTCTTTTTTGACTTGAGCGATCGCCGCGACCGCAAACACAATCAGTAGCGCGGCACCGAACGCAATTCTACCCGACTTCGACATTCTCGACCTCGCCGCCGGGTTTCAGCGCCCACGTTTGTATTCCGTTGTTGTGGTAGATCGAATTGACGCCGCGAATCTTGCGCAGGGCATCCTTGCTCGGCTGAACGTAACCGGTCTCGTCCATGGCGCGCGACTGGAGCAAAAACTCTTCTCCGTTCCAGTCAAATTCGTAGTAGAATCGCGCGCACGCCTTGTCCAAAACGAGCCCATCGACCCGTGCCGCACGCCAGTTTCGACCACCATCGAGTGAAACATCGACGCGCTTGATCTTGCCGCGTCCGGACCAGGCTAATCCCGAAATGACGTTGAACCCTTTTTGCTTCACCGGCATCTGCGGCGATGGCGCTGTGATGACGGATTTCGCGTCCATCACGAACGTAAATTTTCGTGCCTTGCCGCTCTCGAGCAGATCCGTGTACTTCGAGGTTTCCTCGCGTGTGAACCATGGCTGATCACCGACCTTGAGGCGACGCAGCCATTTGACCCAGACGTTGCCTTCCCAGCCCGGAACAACGAGGCGCACGGGGTAGCCCTGTTCGGGACGCAGCATCTCGCCATTCATGCGGTAGGCCACAATGCAGTCGTCGAACGCCTTGCTTATTGGGATCGAACGATTCATCGCGGCCGCATCCGCACCCTCGGCCATGATCCATTTTGCGCTCGACTTGAGACCGGCCTGTTCCAGCAAGACCTTCAGCAATACCCCGGTATATTCCACACAATGCACCATCCCGTGCGTGTATTGGCAGCCATTTAGCTGGGCGCCTCGCCATTCCATGCCGGAATTGGCCGCGCATTCGAGAAAATAGATTTTGTTGACCCGCGGCAGCCGCTTGAGTTCGTCGAGCGTAAAGACGAGCGGCTTTTCAACTAGACCGTGCAACATCAGCCGGTAGTCCGCCGGATCGATCTCAGCGATGCCACCGTGGTGACGCTCAAAGCAGAGCCCGTTTGCGGTGATGATTCCGTCCAGCTGGTGCAAAGGCGTGAAGCTCACCGAGGATTCAGGCGTCGCCGTCAACCAGGGCACCGTGCGACGGATCACGTCCTTTTCGTATTTGGATGGATTGCCATAGGCCCGCACGCCGACGCCTTCGCCGAGTTGGCGCGTCCAATCGGCGATATTGGGTGGAAGATTCTTTGCGTTGTCCGCGCGCGCATCTATTGCGCTGCCTGCGGCAAGTCCGGCGGCACCGGCGATAAAACGACGGCGTGTCGTCCCCGCGGCGTCGTTCGGGTCAGCCATCGCAACCTCCCGGCAGATCGTATTCCAAGGGCTTATCACATTCTATTTCATGAATGTAATGGGAATGGCCACTAACCCCCGGAAATTTTCACGCTCGTGTTTTGTTCAAGCCGCACTGTTTTGGCCGCTCCAATGTAGCGTTCAACCACCTCCCAGACCGGCGGACCTTCGGTGCCTTCATTCACGCTGGCCCAGCCCGCGACCACGTATTCTTTTTTTGGTTCGATCGCTTCGCCCGATTTCAGGTGAGTCATTGCGGAAATGCGTTGACCGATCGGCTTGGAGACGTCGATTGCATAACCGAGCCCGCCACAACGCACCATGTCGCCGCCTTGCTGATAGTACGGATCCGGATTGAACAAATTATCAGCGACATCCTCGAGCACTTCTTTTAACCGTTCCCCCGTCATCGCCATTCGATAGACCTGCGGATAGGTGATCGCCGTGGCGTTGTGAATGTCTTCCATTGTTATCGCCTGGCCGGGCAGTACGCTCGTGCCCCAGCGAAATCCTGGCGATAGCGCGATCTCCGCATCGCGCTCCTTAAGAAGCGCCGCGCAAATAAGGTCGTCGAACGTTCCATTGAAGTTGTCACGACGGAAGAGCACGGATTCAGTCGTTCCGACGGTGCGCGCAAGTTCTTTGGCAAATGGCGCGCGCGCTTTCGCTATCGCGGCACTGACCTCCGGATCAGCCTTGATGGCGTCTGCGAACAGCGGGATGAGCTTGTAGCGGAAGTTTTTGAATGTCCCGCCCTGAACATCGAGATCAAGCCGCGACAGGAACTTTCCGTGGCTGCCGGAAGCGATCAACAGCGTGTTGCCGACCTTGATGACTTCTGGCAGCGCATCGTGAGTGTGGCTGGTCAGGATCACGTCGATTCCAGCGACCCTCCCGGCCAACTTGCGATCGACATCAAAGCCGTTGTGCGAGAGGAACACAACCAGTTGCGCGCCTTCCTTGCGCGCTTTTTCGACATTCGCGCGCACATCCTCCTCGCGGATACCGAATGACCATTTCGGAACCATCCAGCGAGGATTTGCCACCGGGGTGTAAGGAAATGCCTGCCCGAGGACGGCAACCTCGATTCCGCCCTTCTCGAACATTTTCATCGGCTCGAACGCTGGCTCATTCCACTCCGTATCGCGGATGTTGAGGGCGAGGAACGGATAGTCGAGGCTCTTGATGAGCTCCCTCACGCGCGCTTCGCCGTAAGTGAACTCCCAATGGCCGGTCATGGCGTCGGGCTTCAGCAGCGCCATGCAGTCCACTATGTCCTGGCCGCGGGTGGAATTCGCGTCAAGCGAACCCTGCCACGTGTCACCGCCATCGAGAAAAAGAACCTTGTCGTTGCCGCGCTCCGCGCGAACGCGCTTGACCGCGGCTGCAAGCCGATCGAGCCCGCCGATACGACCGTATGATCTGGCCAGAACTTCAAAATTCTGATCGGCCAGTGCGTAAGCAGAGGCACTATTTTCCGGAATGCCGAAGTGCTTGAGAAAATCCTTGCCGGTAATGTGCGGCGGCTGCCCACGCGCCTCACCGACCCCGATGTTGACCGAAGGTTCGCGGAAATAGACCGGCGTCAGCTGCCCGTGAATATCGGCAACGTGCAGCAACGTCACATTGCCTAGCGGATCGAACTTGAGAAGTTCCTCTTCGGTGAGCCGCTGCTGAGCCAGCGCGCGTGTGAATGTATCTCCTCCGGCCGCAAGCGCCGCGGTCGCCGCGCCGACCTGAAGAATTTCACGCCGCGTGATCATGCCTGTTGGCGTCGTGTCCCTTGCCGGCTTCGCTGGCGGTGCCGCCTAATGCCTGATGCCCGGCACGTTGAGCTTCTGCCCTTCGTTCTGAACGGCGAGATAGAACTCAAGGTCGCCGTATTCCTTGGCATCTGGCGGCAACTCGTCTGCGCGAATGTTGACCTGGCACCACTGGAATCTCTGGCGCATGTCCCAGATCGCGAGGAGGCTCGTGCGCCAGGTCGGGAAATGGTCGTACTGGCCCTTTGGTTCGCCGAGCCACTGACCCCGAATCCAGTGGTTGGCAACTTTCCCATGGCAGTCCGTGCACGCCATGTTGAGCTGACCCACCTTGCGCGCGCTCAACTCCTTGCCCCGCTCGATGGCTGCTTTTGCCTCCGGGCTCGAGGTGTCGACCTTGATGGGCGTGCCATTGGCAAGGAAATGCAGATAGACCGACATCGCCCGGTTTTCCTCGGTTTCCATCGGCCAACTGGCACCGGTGGTGGCCTTTGCGTGGCGTGCGACAAACTCTTCCACGCCCAGGACCTTGTTCACCCGAGGCTCCCACATTGGCATCGACGCCGCCCATGTCTTGAATGACGTCTTGGGATCGCCATGGCAGGTGTTGCAGGAAGAGCCGGCGGCGCCGGCCTGTTTCCAGAGGTCCTGCGCCTTGTCGACGGCCCACATGGCCGGGTTTTCAATCGGATCCAGATTTTCGCGCTTCTCCACCGGAGGCGGCCGCTTGGTCGGATCGTCAAGTTCCGTCTTGAACACGGCGGGAGACTTGAGCGTCTTCAGGAAGGCAACCATGTCGTTGATTTCCTGGTCGTCAAAAAGTCCGTGGCTGCCCCAGGGGGGCATCATAGTGTCGGGGTTATAAACGCGTGCATCATAGATGTAATTGAACAGCCACTCGTCCTCGCGGCCGGCATTGCCGATTTCCGAAAGGTCAGGAGCGACATTGCCGGGCAAATTGGCGCCACCGGCCGGCCCCATCACATGACAGGCAAGACATGAGCCGCCGCGATTGCGGTCGGCTACCAAGTCGGCCCCCTTCTTGGCGTCGCCGGTAATCGGGCCGGAAATCTTGCGGGGCTCTTTTGGTGCCGGAGGCGAGGCTAAATTGCCGAGGGTGTTGAATTTCGAGTAATCGCGTGCAGGCCAGCCGGCGTAGCGCTTCCATGGCCGCGCCGAGGCATCTTCTTTCGTATCAAGTGGGGCTTCCTTTTTGGCCTGCGCGCGGGCGCCCTGCTCGCCTGCAATGACAAACAAACCGGCCGCGATTAATGCGGCTGCCGCGCTGCCGGCCAGAATCCCTCCACGAGACATCTGATCCTCCCAACGAATTCTTGTCGCTATAGCCCGCTACGCAAACACGGGCGTCGTCGTCAGCTCACGGTGATTTTTTCTTCAGCCGTCGTGATTGTGCCGTCGTCGTCAGTCCAGGTGAATTTGAATGTGCCGCTCTCGTCGACCTTTGCGTTGAATTGCATGTAAGGATTGGCAGCAATTGCCGAATCGAGATTCACCGAAAACACCGGCTTGCCGTTGAATTCGCACACGAACTTGTTGATGATTTTGCGCGGGATCGCGCTGCCGTCCTTGTCCTTGCGCTGGCCGGACTCCATCACATGCGGCAACAGCGTCTTGATTTCGATCACTTCGCCCTTTTTGGCTTCTGCCGGAAGCTTGAGGCGTGGTTTTTCGGCCATGGTTTGACCCCTGTTTCTTCAGCTTTCCGATCAGCCGCCGCAGCCGCCGATAGTGACCTTCACCAGCTTCTGATTGGTGAAGAATTCGCCTTTGCTCGTCTTTGCGACCGCAATGATGTTCTGGGTCGCGGCGAGGCGGATACGCGTGGACGCCGCGGCCTTGCCCGACATTGGCGAGAAATGGAATGTCGCGACGCCGGGATTTGGATTGCCATCGGCGACAACGAGAATCTCACTGACGTAGTTATCGGCGGCCATTGGCGCATCAACCGCTACCGACAAGGGAACGGTATTGCCGTTCTCGGCAATCTCGGGAAGTTCGACTGTCACCTTCCCCTTTTCCGCCGTCTTGCCGCCGGTAAATTGGGCGATCTGATCCGCCGCCTCTTTCGCAGCTGCCGAGGCGGGTCGGCCAGAACCTACGAAGCCAAGCGTTGCACCGGCAGCGCCGAGCGCCAAGGCAGTGCGACGAGACAATTGCCGCATCTATTGATCCTCCACTAGATCGTGCCGAGACTGAGCGTCCCGTTGGGCCTCGAACATAGCGGCCGTCCGCCGCTTGTTCAAATCGTATTCACAAAGAAGAATGTACGAAACTGTCGCAGCGCCGCTCAGCTTGGCAGCGCCTTCAGATAGTCGCGGAAGCTTTTGCTCTCATAGGCCTTTTCGAGCACGTAACGAAACATGGCGAGAAAATCGTCCGGCCGCAGATACCCCGGCGATCGGGCCACTTCCCGTTTAGCGGGCGGCAGGCCTTTCAGGGGCCCTGCTTCTTCCGCGAAAAACTGGAACGTCGGCGTAAAACGCACGCCATATTTCGCCGCCAGTTCTTTTTCCGAAAGCTCGGTGCCGTCGAAATCGGTGACCTTTCGCGATCCTATGATGTTGAGCTGCAGCACTTCGAAATTCGCTTTGACGTAGTCGGAGATCCGGGGCTGCGCAAAATTGACGAGGTGCGTCTCTTTGCAATAGGGGCAGCCTCTGAGCTCCCACATGATGACAAAGCGTTTGCCCTCTTTGCGCGCGCCCTCAAGATCATCGCTAAGGTCGAGGAAGCTCTCGAGGAACCAAGGCTGCTTGTACAGCCCGTCATCGGTCAGAATCGGTTCCTCGGAACGCGCGCCCGTGCCCGCCAGCGCAACGAAAGACGCGGCACCTAGCAGCAGACGACGTCTTCCCAGCATGATGATTAATTCTCATAAACCAAAAGGCCAGGTTGGCCTCTTCGGTCGGCGCTATGATGCATATATTTAATCGACACTTGTGCGTCAAAATCAGGTCAATGTCGATGCTGTTCTGGGTTGCGCGTGTCGCATGTCTCGCACTTCTCTTGTCCGGCAGCGTGGCGCGCGCCGACGACCTTGCCGATTTCAATGCGGCGGTCGAGAGCGTCAGCGGCCATAACAGGGTCGCAATCGGCTATTTGCGTACAGGCAACGCCGATCTCGCATCGCTTGAATTGGACCGATTGCGCGATTCCTGGAGCCGGTTCAGCGAAAGATTTTCGGGCAAACGGCCAAGTGCCTTCGATGGAAACAACCTTTACGGCAAGCTGTTCACCGCCGTGAATGCACGGTTGGTCGGCGCCGATATCATGCTGAAAACCGGGCGCCTTGATGCCGCCAGCAACGCGCTCAATTCCGTTCGTGGCGATCTCTATGACTTGCGCAAGGCAAGCGGGGTCGTTGTACTCGCCGATTGCGTGCGCGACGCGAATGCAACGATGGACGCGCTCATGGTCTACAACGATCGCGCGCTCGATTGGGACAATTCCGAAATCCGCTCTGGCCTCGACCAAAAGGCCAGCGGCTATGGTGCCTTGCTCGACCGTTGTGACGAGATTGCCAGCGCGACCGTGCGCGAGGCCCCCGAGTTTCGTCGGCTGGTTGATGGCGCCAAAGCCAGCCTCTTGCTCATACCGAAAGCGATTTCCACCCGCGACGCAGACCTGCTCCACCGGGTACTCATTGAATTGCGCTCATTCGATAATCTGCTGGCCTTCCGTTACGGTTGATTGGCGGTCAATTCGTCTCTCCATCACGTCGACATCGACCCTTTTGTGATATAGAACGCGCCGATTGACGTCGGTCCGAAGCCTTACGTTCGAGCGAGAAAAAATTGGTCTGCGGGTCAAAAATTCTGAAATGTTTTTCTCTCGGCATGAGTGTTGTCGCTATATTTATTTTTTTGGGCCTTGGAAACGCCCGTGCCGCTGAGCTCATAATGTTCGAACAGGCTGGTTGCGCCTGGTGCGAGACTTTCGATCGCGAGATCGCTCCCATCTATCCGAAAACAGAAGAAGGCCGGCGCGCACCCTTGCGCCGCGTGAGCATCGATAACCCTGTTCCGCCGGACCTGGCCTTCGTTGAAGTCGAACGGATCGCCCCGGTGTTTGTACTGATCCACAGTGGCCAGGAAATCGGCCGCATTCGCGGTTATCCGGGCGAGGATCACTTCTGGGGACTGCTAGGCGCATTGATGAAGAAACTTGATGCAGTCAGGACAGGTGGAGAACCAGTGTCGCCAGCTGAAAAAACGTTGCTCCCTGTCGCTTGATCGTCTTTATTCGGACGGCGCCGCAACACGATTGTTGGTGTACTAATGGAACTGCATCATCTGGAAAGCCGCTCGCGTTCCAACGACCTCGATCGAATGGTCGACAACGCGAAGCGCGCCAGCAATTTTCTGAAGGCGCTGGCGCACGAAAGCCGGCTGATGATTCTTTGTATTCTCGCCGAGGGCGAGAAATCCGTCAGCGAGCTTGAAGACTTGTTAAACCTGCGCCAGCCGACTGTTTCGCAGCAGCTCGCTCGCCTTCGAGCCGACGGGCTTGTATCGACGCGCCGCAACGGCAAGGCGATCTACTATAGACTCGCTAGTGATGAAGCTCGTGTCGTCATCGGCGCGATTTACGATGTATTCTGCCGAAAGATGCGCAAACGATAGCGTTTTTCGTCGCTATGGCGACGGCAGAAATTCGCTTGTCCTTCCGGTCATCCAATAGACGAACAAACCGAACCAGTCGTGGGTAGCTAAATCGAAACGTGCCAGAGCATGGCCAAATGTCAATGGCACGCTCAGATAGTCACGACCTGTGCGCCAGCCGACCGGATAAGCTTCCACCGGAAATCCGACCCGCCTGAAGCAGCCGATCGCACGAGGCATGTGCTGCGCCGAAGTAACCAGAAGCCACAGCTCCCCCGGCTTCGGTTTTACGAGTTCTTTTGTGAAAGCAGCGTTTTCCGCCGTGTTGCGCGAGCGCGACTCCAGCATGACGCGGTCGTTCGGAATTCCCAGCCCTTCGAGCAACGGAGCAACGAAGTTCGCTTCGGGCGTTCTATTGCCGCGCAAACTGGCGTCACCTCCAGAATAGATAATGCGGCTAGAGGGATAAGCGCGAGCGAGTCTCGCCATGGCGAGGATGCGATCGCCATCATCTCCCAGCACGGCTTCACCGTATTCACGCGACAGCCGCGAGTTGATGGCACCTCCCAGGATGACAATTCCGTCTGGCGGCCGGGTTGCTTTCCACGCTGGAAACCGGCTTTCCAATGAATGCGTGAGGAAGCTTCCCGTCGGCCACCATCCTGCAATCGCCAGCAGAACAATGCTCGTCAGCACTAGACTCAACCCCGCGCGCTTTCGGTGCGCGGCCAAGAGGATGACGCCAAAGAGTCCAAGCAGGATCAGAAAATTGGAAGGAAGTAGAAGAAAAGCGACGGTCTTCGAAAGCGGGAAGAACATCAACGCCTCTTCTTCCATTGCTCGTAGCGCTTCTTGTTGTCTTCGTTAGGCGGATAGAGGCCGGGCAGCTTTGCTCCCTTCTCCACTTCCTGGACCAGCCAGCTTTCAAGAAGTTCGTGCTCTGCGCCCTCGTGGGCGACAAAGTCGACCAAATCCTTTGGAACCACCACTGCGCCATCATCGTCGGCAACGATGACATCGTCGGGGAAAATCGCGCAGCCGCCGCATCCGATCGGTTCATTCCAGCCAACGAAGGTCAACTGGTTTATCGAAGCCGGAGCCGCAACGCCGGCACACCACACCGGCAGGCCTGTCCCCAGCACGCCGTGCTTGTCACGCATGACACCATCGGTGATTAGCGCAGTGACTCCGCGTTTGACCATACGCATGCACAGAATGTCGCCAAATATTCCTGCACCGGTCACGCCCCTCGCATCGGCGACCACCACGCAATTCTCGGGCATGACTTCGATTGCACCGCGCGTGGAGATCGGCTTCGACCAGCTCTCCGGGGTCGCCAGGTCTTCACGCACAGGGACAAAACGCAGCGTGAACGCCGGGCCGACCACGCGCTTGCCGGAAAAGCCGAACGGCATCGCCCCCGCCATCCAGGAGTGACGAATACCTTTCTTCAGCAACATCGTCGTGATGGTGCCAGTAGTCACGTTTTGCAGGATTTCGATTGACGAAGCCATAATCCGTCTCTCACGCAGCCTTAAGTCCAATCCGCTCGTCGCGTCGACGCATGTAAACGACGAAGGGAATCGCGAGCAGAACCATCCAGAGTTTGCCGATGATTTGACCGGTCAGGAACTCCAGCGAGCCGAAGGCTAGCCACAGAAATACGATCGAGTCGACAACCAATCCGACAACGCTCGACGTGAAAACGGCGACAACGAGCCGCCGGCGCGCGAGTGGCGTATAGACGGCGAAATCCGCAAATTCAGACAGCAGGAAGGCTGCGGCCGAGGCCACCACCAGTGACGGTGGCGCGAGCCCGGCCGAGATCGCTGCCCCGACGATGATCGCGCCGATGCCGAACTCGACGCCAAGCCGACGCTGGACCAGATCCCGCAAAACAAGAGCGAGCCCGATCATCAGTACGCCGGAAGGCGCCATAATCCCGGGCGCGACTGGCACCAGACACGGCCCGTTGGGAACGCACACGGTTCCCGCATGGCCTATCAACCAGTTTGCCGCCGGAATGGTGAGGCAAAACAACACGAGAAAAATGTAACCTTCGATATTCTGACGCCTATCCATTTCGTTCACGTCTACCTTTGAGCCGAAAATTTCTCAAAACCTTGAGCACGTAGCTGGCATGCCGGGCATTCGCCGCAACCATAGCCCCAGTCGTGGCGCCTCGTGCGATCACCTAGATAACAGCTATGGCTCTCCTCGATGACGAGATCAAGAAATGCTTTTCCGCCGATTTCCTCAGCCATGAAGAAGGTGTCGGCCTTGTCGATCCACATCAGGGGAGTATGAATGGAGACACGCTTGTCCAGACCAAGCGATAATGCGACCTGCATGGCCTTGATCGTGTCGTCGCGGCAGTCCGGATAGCCGGAATAGTCGGTTTCGCACATCCCGGCGACCAAATGGCGGGCGCCGCGCCGATAAGCTAGCGCTCCCGCAAAGGAGAAAAAAATGAGATTGCGGCCGGGCACGAAGGTTGTGGGCAACCCGGTATCGGCGATCGCAATGGTTGTGTTGCGTGTAAGCGCAGTCTCCGAAATGGCGGCGAGCGCGTCGAGCTTGATCACATGATCTTCACCCAGACGGGCTTTCCAGGCCCCGTTCAAAGCTGTCATACTTTCGCGTATGCGCGACCGCACGGTGAGTTCGATGGCGTGCCTCTGGCCATAGTCGAATCCGACCGTCTCGACGCGCGCGAAACGTTCCAGTGCCCAGGCGAGGCAAACCGTCGAGTCTTGCCCGCCCGAAAAGAGAACAAGTGCAGCATCGGCTGAAAGGGTCAGAGCACCACCTCAATCCCAATTCGGCGACCAGGTCCAATCCACGATACGTCCGCCCGGCCGCGCCAGGCCCGCAATCTCACGCATTTCGGCATGGCTCAATTCAAAATCGAACAGCGAGAAATTCTCTTCGAGTCGCTCGACCCGGCTTGTGCGCGGAATGACGACGATTCCCCGCTGCACCAGCCAGCGAAGGCAGACCTGCGCTGCAGTCTTCCCGTGAGCTTTGCCGATCTTCTCAAGCAACTTGTTGTCTTTTGCGCCACCACGCGCGATGGGGCTGTAAGCGACAACCGCCATTCCATGCCTGCGGCACGCTCCGACCACCCTGTCCTGATTGAGAAAAGGGTGGCACTCGACCTGGTCGCAGGCCAGCGGCTCTGTAGAAAGCTTGGTTGCTTCCTCAAGGAGCGATACGGTGAAATTCGAAACGCCGATCTGGCGCGTGTAACCCTCGCGCTTCATCTTGGCCATGGCGCAGAGTGTTTCCGCGAGCGGCACGCGAGGATTGGGCCAATGGATCAGCAATAGATCGATTGCGTCGAGACGCAATTTGGCCAGGCTTTCCTTTACGGAACGCTCGAGATCATGCGGAGCGAGTAGCGTGGGCTGCACCTTGGTCGTGATCATGACCTCCGATCGCAGGCCGGAGGCCTGCACACCCTCCCCGACCTCTCGTTCATTGTCATACATCTGTGCCGTATCGATATGCCGGTAGCCGATGCGGATCGCCTGTTCGGTCAACCGCGCACAATCGCGTCCTCTCAACGCCCATGTGCCGAGGCCAACGATCGGAATGCGGAAACCTTTGGCCTCGACCGTTGGCGCAAGTTTGCGCGTGGCCGCACTCACTATGGCGTATCCCATTTTGGCGCATGCGGTGGATTGACCACACGCATGTTCGTCGCATTTAGCTTCTTGAGCTCCGCCATCTCGGCATCCGAAAGCTTGAAATCGTAAACGTCGATATTCTGCTTCAAATGCTCGGGCGTTGCGGTGCGCGGAATGGAGCAAACACCCATCTGGACCAGATATCGCAGCGAAACCTGCGCTGCGCTCTTTCCATGAGCCTTTCCAATGCGCTCAAGCGCGTCAGCACTCGGAACCTTGCCGCGCGCGATCGGGCAATATGCGACGACCGCCATGCCATGTTTCTTGCTGACAGCAAGCACCTTGTCCTGATTAATGAAGGGATGCATCTCGATCTGGTTGCAGACGAGCGGCTCCGAGGTCACTGACCAAGCCTCGTCAAGCAAGGCGGTGGTGAAATTCGCGACCCCAATGTGCTTGGTCTTGCCTTCCTTCTTTGCCTTGCACAACGCACCGACCGAAAGCTCGAGCGGGATGTCCGCGTTGTTCCAGTGGATCAGCAGCAGGTCGACGTAAGGCAGTTTCAGGTTGGCCAGACTCTGTTCAAGCACCTTGTCAAAGGCGTCCGGCATTAGGTCACCCTGGCGCACCTTCGTGCAGATGAATACCTCGTCGCGTTTCACACCCGATTGACGCAATCCTTCGCCGTTCTCCTTTTCGTTGGCATAAAAAGCCGCGGTATCAAGATGGCGGTATCCCATCTGCAACGCCGCATCTACGGCCCGCACGCAAACATCGTCCTTCAATGTCATGGTGCCGAGACCGATTTGCGGAATGCGGGCGCCATGGGCTTCAACCACTTGCATTACTATCTCCCTGGAACATTGTTTTTCAGATGGGTCGGCGGCGGGCCGCGAAGGATGCCTTGTCGCTGCGGCGCTGCCAACCGGGGTTCCGTGCCTTTGACACGACGACAGGTGGTGCGGCGAAAAAATTTCATAAATGTGCGCGCGAGCAGTGAGCGCGACAACGCTTTGAGCTCCAAGCTTTTGTCCATCGATCTTACATTGGAATAATTCAAGAGTAAAAAACAGTACTTGCATCAATAGGTTTTAATGCTTTTGTGAGCCTCGTTGTTATCGAGGAAAGCGAATGGGCACTATTTTCGTTCTTCTCTCTTTGGCCACGGCCGCTGTTCTGGTTCCGGCTGAGCTGCGTGCCCAGGACATCACCATTACCATCAAGAACCATCGGTTCACACCCAGCGAAGTAAAGGTGCCGGCCAACGAGCGAATTCAGCTTACCGTGGTCAATGACGACCCGACGCCGGAAGAATTCGAAAGCCGCGAAATGAAGGTCGAGAAAGTCATCCCCGGCAAATCGAAGGGCGTTGTGCGCATAGGCCCTCTTGCACCCGGCCGCTATCCCTTCTTCGGCGAATTCAATGAAGCCACCGCCAAGGGCGTGGTCATCGCGGAATAAAACATGCTTGGCGCACTGATCATCGTCTTTCGTGAAGTTATCGAGGCCGGCTTGATCGTCGGCATCGTCCTGGCAGCGACCCGCGGCGTCGCGCATCGCGGCCTGTGGGTCACGATCGGGGTCGCCGGAGGCGTTGTTGGCGCGAGCATCGTTGCGATGTTTGCCGGCGTCATCTCGGATGCATTCCAGGGCTCCGGGCAGGAATTGTTCAATGCAAGTGTGCTTGGCGTCGCCGTGATCATGCTCATGTGGCACAACGCCTGGATGGCGCGGCATGGCCGCGAGATCGCGGATGAAATGCGCCGCGTGGGCGCCGCAGTGAGTGAAGGCGCCAAGCCACTGACGGCGCTGGCGGTCGTGGTCGGTCTTGCGGTGTTACGAGAAGGTTCTGAAGTCGTGCTTTTCCTTTACGGAATACTGGCCTCCGGCACGACGGTATCGGCAGCACTGATCGGCGGCGTCCTGGGAATTGTCGCCGGCGCAGCGTTCACGGCGCTGACATATCTCGGCCTGCTGGCGATTCCGAACCGCCATATCTTCTCTGTGACAAGCTGGCTGATTGCTTTGCTGGCGGCGGGCATGGCCGCACAGTCGGTGCACTTCCTCAACAACGCCGGAGTTGTCGTGGCACTCGACAAAACCGTTTGGGATACCTCTTGGCTGCTGTCGGAAAACAGCATTCTTGGCCGCATGCTTCATGCCTTGATCGGTTACACCGAACAGCCGACGCAGATGCAGCTACTGGTCTATATCCTCACACTGGTCGCGATGTATCTCCTGATGCGCTTCGCGCGCTACTCACCCGCCAAGCGGCTCCCCGCCGCCGCCGAGTAGCGGTCACCATTTCCCAAGAAGAAGGCGCAGTTCAGCGCCGCCTTCCACCCAGCGCAGCGAAGGCAACGTCAGGCGCCTGATCGATCAGCTTGAGCAATGCGCGTGCGGGCCCGCGCGGATGTCGCTTGCCCTGCTCCCAGTTGCGAACGGTTTCGATCGGTACTTCGATCTTTTCCGCGAAGGCCGCCTGCGTCAGCTTGCAGCGCGCACGCACATGGCGAACAAATTGTGCCGGGTCGCTATGGTCGATCGTCTTTTCGCTGCCGTCCGGTAGAATCTCGACAATTCGCCCGTCGGCTTTCAATCGTACCCGCATCATGGCCGCTACCCTTTCGAAGGCGAGTCGGCCAATGGACTATCTGATTCGCGCCGGCAATTCGTTAACGGACGAAAGCAGCTAGGCAGGCCGGGATTTGGGACCCATGTAACGGCGCGCCTCACGGCCCGTCGACGAATATGTGGTGAAACAGGTGACGACCGCGGCCCAGCCACGCATGGCGTCCAGGAACCGGACGCTGGTCGACAGGCATTCGCCAATAGTCCGCAGTTCCGATTTCGGCCGATTTCGAAAGGCGCGCAACGCGCAGCAATTTACTCATGCCGGCTTAATAGGAAGCTTCGCCAGCCCGCTCAAAATTGCGCCGGAATGACTAACAAGCGCCGCGAGTCAGAACGTCGATTTCAGCTCGTCTTCTCGAAAATCTCGCGCCCAATCAACATGCGTCGGATCTCGCTCGTGCCTGCCCCAATTTCGTAGAGCTTGGCGTCCCGCAGCAGACGGCCGGTGGGAAAATCGTTGATATATCCATTTCCCCCGAGGCACTGGATAGCCTCCAGGGCCATCCAGGTTGCGCGTTCGGCGGCATAGAGAATCGCGCCGGCGGCATCCTCCCGCGTGGTGCGGCCTTCGTCGCAGGCACGCGCGACCATGTAAACGTACGACTTCGCGGCATTCATCGTCACATACATGTCGGCGAGCTTGGCTTGCACGAGCTGGAAGCGACCGATTGGCTGGCCAAATTGCTTGCGATCGTGCACGTAAGGAACGACGACATCCATGCACGCTTGCATGATGCCGAGAGGGCCTGCCGCCAGCACCACGCGCTCGTAGTCGAGACCCGACATCAGCACGTTCACCCCATTGCCGACCGCGCCAAGCACGTTTTCCTCGGGCACCTCACAGTCGGTAAAGACCAGTTCGCTCGTATCCGAGCCACGCATGCCGAGCTTGTCGAGCTTTTGCGCCGGCGCAAAACCTTTGAACCCTTTTTCGACGATGAAGGCCGTGATGCCGCGGGCACCGGCGGTGTGATCCGTCTTGGCGTAGATCACCATCGTGTCTGCGACCGGCCCATTGGTGATCCACATCTTGGAACCGTTGAGGACGTAACGATCGCCTTTTTTGTCGGCCCGGGTGCGCATGGAAACCACATCCGAGCCCGCGCCCGGTTCGGACATCGCCAGAGCACCGACGTAGTCTCCGGAAATCAGTTGCGGAAGATATTTGCGCTTCTGCGCATCGCTGCCGTTACGCCGTAGCTGATTGACACAGAGATTGGAATGCGCGCCATACGACAACCCGACCGCCGCGCTCGCGCGCGAAATTTCTTCCATCGCGATGCAATGTTCGAGATATCCGAGGCCTGAGCCGCCATATTCCTCCTCGACCGTAATCCCATGCAGGCCCAGCGCTCCCATCTCCGGCCAGAGGTCACGCGGAAAGACGTTGTCGCGATCGATCGCGTCCGCACGCGGAGCAATCCGGTCCTGGGCGAAGCCGCTGACGGACTTGCGCAACATGTCGATATCGGCACCAAGGCCGAAGTCGAAGCCTGCCCAGGCATTGGGGATCATGCGGCCCTCCGCTCGCACGCATGATCCTATAGTTTGAAGGTCACGCTGTCAGCGCCTCGTCCGCCGCAGCTAGAGGGCGACCGCCCTACTTTGCGGAGCTTGTCGATGGCTTTGGCCGGCGCAGGCCTTGCGAACAGGAAACCTTGCATTTCATCGCAGCCCGCAAGGCGCATCAGGACCCGCGATTGCCTAAATCTGGGTCACGCTCGAACTTCAGGTTTTTCACGCCGGCCATGTGCCCGCCACACGGACAAGGCCGTGATTGCGCCGGATGGGCTAAAGGGCGAGCGGAATTCGGCAACGGCATTGCGCAGAGCCGAATTCTGTTCCGACGCGAGCCGCGTATCGTTTTGGTGAGCAAGGCCGTATCCGATAACCGCACTGACCAGCAGTGCTGCAATCGCAAATACCGTGAATACGAAGATCAGCCGGGAAGCGGCCAGGATTCATCTGGCCGGCGCCGGCGATGACCCAGCCGAACCCGGCGCGCGTGATCGTCTTGCCCACATCGGCGCGTGGCAGTCAGGGTTCAGGCCCGTTGCAGCAGTATCGACCTCGTGCACCGCGACTCCCAGCCTGCGCGGCGGCAAAGGATAGGGTTACGGCCGGGTCCTTAAGTGTTGGTCAGCAAACACGGTGAATAAATCGTAACTGGCAAGTCCCGCCTCACCGCAGGCCGAACCAGACACTTGCAATGCTGAGAAATGAGAAAAATCCGACCACATCGGTCACGGTGGTCACGAACGGGCTTGAAGCCACTGCCGGATCGAACTTGAGCCGGTGCAGTGCTAAGGGGATGAGAATCCCGCCAAGCGCGGCGGCGACCAGATTGCAGATCATTGCCAGGCCGATCACGAAGCCGAGGCCCGGCACCTTGAACCAGATGTAGGCCGCTGTTCCGGTAATAACGGCAAATGCCAAGCCGTTGAGAAGGCCAACCATCAGTTCGCGTGAAATCACGCGCCAGGCATTGGCATCACTCAGGTCGCGGGTCGCGAGCGCTCGCACTGCGACCGTCATAGTCTGCGTCGTGGCGTTACCACCCTGACTGGCGACGATTGGCGCCAAAACTGCAAGGGCGACCATTTTTTGCAACTGACCTTCAAAGAGCCCGAGCACCGATGACGCCAGAAATGCGGTTGCAAGATTGACTAGCAGCCAACTGAATCGGCCGCACGCAATCTTCCACGCGGAATCCCGCCGAGGGCGTGAATGTCTTCTTCCGCTTCCTCTTCGAGCACGTCGGCAACGTCGTCAAAGGTAATGACCCCGACGAGGCGCTCGTCGGCATCCACGACGGGAGCAGTCACCCAGTTGTACCGTTGAAAGAGGCGCGCGACTTCCTCCTGATCCTGGGCCGCACCGACTCGATGGCGGTCTTTTTCCGTCAGACCTGAAATGGGCACGGGGCGCTTGCTGCGCAGCAAGCGATCAAGCGGCACGGCTCCCTGAAAATGTCCTCCCTCATCGACGACGTAGAGCTCGTAGAATTGATCGGGCAGTTCCGTTGTTTCGCGCATATAGTCGATCGCCTGCCCGACATTCCAATGGGGCGGGACGGCGATGAACTCCGCCTGCATCCGCCGGCCCGCCGAATCCTCCGGATAGTCGAGGCTGCGCCCCAGCGTGACGCGCTCGGGTTGCGGCAATTGTTCGAGGATCTCAGCCTGTTCGTCCTTCGGCAGGTCTTCCAGGATGGCGACCGCATCGTCGGACTCCAGTTCACTCACGCCTTTGGCGACAGCCTGCGAAGGCAACTCCTCGAGAATTTCCTCGCGCACTGTATCATCGACTTCGGTAAGAGCTGTGAAGTCGAAATCAATGCCCAGCAATTCGACAAGCCGCTGCCTCTGGTCGGCCGGCAACGCCTCGATCAGGGCGCCCATGTCGGACTCATGCAGGTTGCCGACAAGCGCCGTCAATCCCGTGGCATCGGCTGCCTCGATCCTGCGCGCGACGCTTTTGACGAAAGTCTTGCGGATCGAGCCATCCTTGTTGCGCGGAAGTTGCGCAGCGGCCTCGCTGTTGTTCACCTGTCCCCGGTCGAGCATGTCGAAGGCCTATCGGCAGAAAACTGAAGCGCGATGCTTGTACGCCCGGTTGTACGCTTCGTGCAAACGATTAAACGTGTAGGGGCGCGAAGCTTGCCGGTCACCGATGAATGCGGCAAAGGATGTTTCATGACGCGGATGTCGTTCGTCGCAATCGTTTTCGTCATCGCTCCGTGGACCGCGGTCGCTGCGCCTTGCCCCGGCAATCCGGACGCACTGGGAACCGAGCGGGTGCTCGAAGTCGATGTCAAAAACACGCCGCGGGTTGGCCGCAAGCAGTTTCCTTCAACGCTCCCGCTGCGTGAAAAGGAACTGGTCCTCACCTTCGATGATGGTCCGTGGCCCGGGACCACCACAAAAATTCTGAACGCGCTCAAAAATGAATGCGTGCGCGTGACATTCTTCCTATTGGGACGAAATGCCGCAGCGCATCCACAAATCGCCCGCCAGGCTCTCGCCGAAGGACACAGCATCGGGCACCATAGTTATTCGCACCCCCTGCTCGATCGCATGTCCATGGCGAAAGCAGAGGCAGAGGTCGACCGCGGCATCGCCGCGGATGAGACCGCGCTCTATGGTCAGGTCCGAGCATCCCCGGCCACGCCCTTTTTCCGATTTCCAGGCTTTGCCTCAAACCCCGCTCTCCTCAATCGCATGAACGAGCGCGGTCTCGTGGTTTTTGGGGCTGACGTATGGGCAAGTGACTGGGACCAGATGGCGCCCGATCAGGAATTGCGCCTTATCCTTTCCCGCATAGAAAGTGTTGGGCGCGGGATCGTGCTCTTTCATGACACAAAGTCACAGACGGCCCAGATGGTACCGGCATTCCTGCGCGAACTGAAAAAGCGTGGCTATCGGATCGTGCATATTGTTCCCGCCGGAGGTAATGCACGTTGAGGCGTCGCATATTTACCTCACCGATTAAAAATCATTGGAAAACAAGGCTGTGTTGAGTCCACATGCGTAATCCTCCGTTAAGGTCGCCCGCCGTACTGTCGGGAAACCTTTAATTCTCGTCGTTGATGGCGTGAGGTCGGGGGGCCTGATGCGCGGTGTAGTGGTGTTGTTTACCTGGTTGCTTGGCCTCGTCGCGGCTGTAGCGGAGCCGTGCGCCGGCAACCCGGATGCGCTCGGCACCAGCCGCGTTCTCTCCATCAGCGCGAACGAGGTCAAGCGTATCGGCAGCATGCAATACGCCAACACGCTGCCGCTCAACGATCATGAAGTTGTCATCACCTTCGACGATGGCCCTATCCCACCGTATTCAAATGCTATTCTCGACACATTGGCATCGCAGTGCGTGAAGGCGACCTATTTTCTGGTCGGCGAAATGGCGCAGGCTTATCCGTCGATCGTACGCCGTATCTACAATTCCGGTCACACCATCGGCACTCACAGTCAAAATCACCCTTTCGCTTTCCAGCGACTAAGCGAGCAGAAATTCGAAACCCAGGTCGATGTCGGCATTGCATCGGTAGACACTGCGCTCGGTGACTCAAAGGCACTGTCGCCGTTTTTCCGGATTCCCGGTCTGGGAAGGACCAACGCGATCGAAAACTATCTCGCCTCGAAATCCTTGGTGACCTGGAGCGCGGACGTTGTCGCGGATGATTGGAAGCGCATTGGAGCACGTGAGATCGTACGTCGTGCAATGCGCCGGCTTGAAGCAAGAGGCCGCCGCGGCATCCTGCTCTTGCACGATATTCACCCAGCGACCGTGACGGCACTGCCGATGCTGCTCAAGGATTTCAAGGACCACGGCTACCACGTGGTGCAGGTGGTCGCAGACGGCGAGCGTCCGGAATCCGTGCCTGAGCCGGTGGCTTCATCGGATGCAAAAGAACCCTGGCCTCGCGCGCTTCCCGCGAGCACCGGTCCGGATACGCCAGACAAGACGGTGTCGCGGCATCGCGTGAAAAAGGTCATTAGCGGCAAGCGTCGGCGTCCGTCCGTGGCCAATCTGCACGAGCCCAATTACGGCGCCATCTCCAAAGACTGGCAGAAAAAGCAGTTCTAAGTCCACAAACGCCGTCAAATCTCGCTTGGATGATCTGTTGAGAGCCACCGCTTCCTTCGGCGCCACAAGTATTTTTCTACCAATGTGAGCTACCTCACACGAAGGCAACATTTGCACCGCCTAGCTTCGATTATGCGGTTCAAACCTGCTTTCACCCACTGCTGCCAAGTGGTCGGACGGACCTCAGCCATCATCGCGTTCGTGAGCATGGGGTCGTTGGCCTTAGCGGCGACTGCGGTCGACGTTTGGCGCTAGTCGGGCAATGACATTGCACTCGGGCGACGCGCATTAGTTGCGCGCTCTAAAGGATTCTCTCATCGCACGCTGATGTGATGGTCGCGAAATCCCTTTCAGGACGCGGGCCGGTTGCTAACGCAAGACGCGGTGCGATAGGATTGCGCTGAAACTTCCAGGAGCGCCCAAAGTTTGAAGGCGTCGCGTCAGGATTTCAGATGACCACAGTGATTGGCGACGGAGGGCCCGAGGCCGGATCACCGAACCTGAAGGGAACGCGCATTCTCCTCGTGGAGGATTCCTGGCAGCTCGGAATGGCCCTGAAAAGTCTGCTGCGCAGTTTTGACGCGGATGTCGACGGACCCGTTGCCACAACGAAGGATGCCGAGCGGCTGATTTCGGAGCACGTGCCGGACGCCGCCATCATCGACGTCAATCTTCGACAAGGCGAGCGATCCTACGGTTTGATTGATCAGTTGGTCGGTCGGGGTGTCCCCGTCGTCGTAACGTCAGGTTATTCCGATTTGCCGATGGTTTCGGCCAAAGCGCATATCCTTGCAAAGCCCATCAGCGAGGAAAAGCTGATCGCAATATTGCGCACGGTAACAAACAGGTCTTAAAAACCGCCATCACCACTGTTAGAGCGGGACTTCGATCCGGCAGCACACGCCGTCCGGTACGAAAGCAAGGTCGACCGTTCCGCCAAGCTCGTGAGGGATCATTTCGCGTATCAGGCTTGTGCCGTATCCGGTTTTTGCTGGTCTGACGACCGGCGGCCCACCACTCTCCCGCCATTCGATTTTTACATGGCTCGGTTCCTCATCGACTCGCTGGTGCCAATTTACCGCGACGTGACCGCTCGGGTTTGATAGCGCCCCGTATTTCACCGCGTTGGTCACGAGTTCATGGAGCGCCATGGCCACCGCCTGCGTCACGGTCGGGGTCAGCGTGACATCGGGACCACCGATCGTTGTGTTCGCCGTGGTCGCATAAGGAGCGAGCTGGCTGTGAACGAGATCGGCAAGGTTGACACCGCTCCAGCGGTTTTGACTCAGGAGCGAATGGGCGGCAGCCATCGACTGAATGCGCCGGTCCAGCACTTGCATAAACTGATCCATCGAGTTGCTGCCTTGCCGGGTATAGCTGCTGATGACCGCCACCCTCGCCAGCAGGTTTTTCACGCGGTGATCCAGCTCCGCGATCAGCAAGCCCTGACGCTCGTCGGATAGCTTGCGTTCTGTAATGTCGAGTGTGAGCCCTTTCAGACGCAGGCACTGTCCTGTGGGGTCGAACTCAGCTATCGAAGATTCTTCGAGCCAGATCTCCCGGCCATCCGGACATCTGAAACGAAATGTCTTTTTGTATGAGGGCTTGTCAGGACTGACAGTTCGGATACGCGCCTTGAAATCGGCGCGGTCATCGGGATGGACGCGTTCGAGAAACTCCGCCGCAGAAAAGGGCTTGTTCGGATCGAGCCCGAGGATCTGCGCAGCATTGTCGCTGCGGTTTGAGGCATTGGAGCGGGTATTCCACTCGAAAGCCATGACGCCTCCGGCCGTCAGCGCTTCCTGGAGTCGAGCCTGGCCTTCAAACAGCGCGGCCTCGTGATGTCGCCGTTCCGCAAACAGCGAAGCAAGGACCAAGGCGCACAGAGATATTGCCAAAATGCTGGCTTGCGCGCCCATGATGCGCTGGTCGACCGATAGCGCAGAGTCGCCGAAATAGCCGATGCCAAAAGTGGTCATGCAGACCAGGGCAAAGGCGATAATGAATGCCGCGCCGGCAGCAAACATCGGGCGGCAGCGGGCTGCGAGCCACAACAGGAGCGGAAAAAGTGCCGCGATGGGGATGACAATCCCCCAATGGCCCTGCGGCAGGAAAAGGACAAACGCGCTTATACATACAAGCGCCGTCAATCCGAGAATTCCTTCGATAAGCTCGCCTCGCGGCGGAGGCTCTCGGGCAACCGATGCGAACTCGATGATTAGCGGCGCGACGGTGAGAATTCCGAGCGCGTCGGATGCAAACCAATGCTGCCAGGTCGATAGAATTGGTGCGGTGGAACTGTGGAAGTACAAAAACCCGGCTGTCCCTCCGATACCGGAAATTGCGGTTGCCACAACCGCCGCGGTGACCAATCCCAGAACGTGGCTGAGCCGGTCGAGCGCAAAGTTCAGACCGAAGTATCGTTGAATCAACCAACCGGCCAGCAAGGCTTCGCCGGCATTGCATATGGCGAAGACAAGCGCACTCACCAGCGTGCGGTCACCCATAAGATTGGCAACAATCGTTGCAACGGCTGCACCGACAGCAACCGGCAGTCGTGCACGCGGCCCAAGAGCGACCAGGGCGCCAGCCGCAACTCCCGATGCGGGCCAGAAAACAGCAACCCCGTCAGGCTTGGTCAAAAGGAGCAGGCTGAGACGCGCCGCAAGAAAATAGGCAACGCCAATCAGAATAGAGAGACCAATCCAGTTGGCCCAAAGTCCACTCGCCCGTCCGACCGCCAGTTTTCCTTGGATACGCTTCGGCTGGTACAACAAAATCTTCCCTCATCGACCCAGGTCATATAGCACGATCTCGCGTGGCTTGGGACGGCACTATCAGGCGGGAGCTATGCCCGCGTCTAGCCAACTCTCCTTGTCTCCTTGTGCTATGGGCGCTTCAGTGGTCTCAAGGGCCGGGACAGAGGTCCAAGGCCGTGCAGTAAAAGAGGGTGTATTGTCCCGCTCGATCACTCCCCGCACCCGCCGCAGCTTTCAAAGCTTCGTCGGAGACGGTCTCGACAAGTGTGATTTCTTTGCTCTGCTCGCGCTCTCTGATGACGTCACTCATGGCCTACTATTGACCGATGTCCGTGCACAATTTCAATGATGCCCGTTTGACGGAGCCGGGCCCCATTCAGAACACATGCGCGCTGTTTGTTTCCGCCCTGTCGAACGTTGAAACTTTTATGTGGATCGTAGCATATCGGATTTTCATTTTACTCCGGCAGCGGAAGTTCGTTAAGGCAGCGACGCTGACTGGCCCACCCGTAAAGCCATCTTGAGGAGCACCGGATGCCAAAAGTGAGAGTAGGTCTCGTAGGATGCGGGTTCGTCGCCGACCTGCATATGTATGCGTATAAACGCGTTTATGGGGTTGAGGCGCAAGTCAGCGCAGTCGCTGCACGCGGAGCCCACGTCGTCGATTTTGCCAAAAAGCATCACATCGCCAAGACCTACAGAGACTTCCGCGAGCTGATCGCCGACCCCGATCTTGACGTCATCGATATCTGCACACCACCGATGCTGCACGCGTCAATGATCGTCGACGCCATGCAAGCGGGAAAGCACGTCATCTGTGAAAAGCCATTTGCCGGTTATTTCGGACGCGAAGGTGACAAGACGCCGATCGGCAAACACGTGCCGAAATCGCTGATGTACGAGCGCGTCATGGAAGAAATGGACAAGACCTGCAAGGCCGTCGGGGCCAGCGGCAAGTTGTTCATGTATGCCGAGGACTGGGTCTACGCGCCGGCGATTGCCAAGATTGTCGAAGTTCTCAAAGCCACGAAAGACAAAGTTCTCTTTATGAAAGGCGAGGAAAGCCACAGCGGCTCGCATGCCGCCCATGCTGCGCAATGGGCGATGACCGGCGGCGGCTCGTTGATCCGCATGGGGTGTCACCCACTTTCGGCTGTGCTTTATCTCAAGCAGGTGGAAGCAAAAGCGCGCGGCGAACGGATCGCTGTATCTGCCGTGACAGCCGATGTCGGCAATGTGGCCGCCTGCCTTGCGGATGGGGAGCGCACTTACATCAAAGCGAAGCCCGTTGATGTCGAGGATTGGGGCACGCTCACCCTGACATTTTCCGACGGCACAAAATCCACAGTGTTCTCCGGCGACATGATCATGGGAGGAGTGCGCAATGTGGTGGAGGCATACACCAACGGTGGCTCGTTGTTCGCAAATATTACGCCCAACAATCACCTGATGAGCTATCTGACAGACGAAGAGAAACTCGCGGGCGTGTACATCACCGAGAAAGTCGATCGCAAGACCGGTTGGCAATATATCTGCCTGGAGGAGGAGTGGACGCGCGGCTATCTGCAGGAGATCCAGGATTTCATGGAATGCGTAGCTCAAAAACGCGAACCGCTCGCCGAGCTCGCCCTCGCCTACGAAACCATCAAGGTCAACTACGCCGCTTATTGGTCGGCCGACGAAGGACGACGGGTCACGCTTTGAGCAGGATCGCGTTCATTCGGCGGGGGCTGCCGCTTTCGTTCGCGGCGACCACAACCTCAGTCCTTTGAGCGCACCGACGATGCCCTGCGGCATAAAGATGATGCACAGGATAAGAAGAATGCCGTAGATCGTGTTGGCGGCGCCGATGAAGCTGGTGCCGAACCAGACGCGCAGCCCCTCGGTCAGCGACAGAGTGAGCAGTGAGCCGATGGTCGGCCCGAACAGCGAATAGATGCCGCCGGCGATGACCGCGAAGACGATCTGCAGCGACACCGCGATGCCCGACACGGTGTCGGGGTTGAGATACATGAAATACTGGCCGTAGATTGCGCCGCCCAGCGCCGTCAGCGATGCGCTGATAATGGTCACGCGCAATTTCTCGCGCAACACGTTGATGCCGAGCGCAGCGGCGGCATCCTCGTCCTCGGAAATGGCCTCGAGCGCCTCGCGGTTGATGCCGCGGTCGATACGCTGCCAGACATAGAGCCCGACGAGCCACAGCAGCAGCGCGATGCCGTAGAAATAGCTCTTCTCGGGGAATTGCAGGGCGTACCAGGAATGGCCGGCGGCCTTCGGCGTGAAGCCGAGCGAGCCGCCGGTGATGTCGCGCGCGGCGGTGAGCGACAGCAGCACCACCTGGCTGAGCGCGAGCGTCACCAGCGCGAAATAGTGGCCGACGACGCGCAGGCGGAAACACGGATAGCCGATGATGAAGGCGAGTAACGCGGAAAGAGCGACGCCAAGCGGAATCCCGATCCACGGCGTGACATCGTAATAACTCCAGAGCAGCGCCGGCACATAGGCGCCGACGCCCATGAAGGCGCCATGGCCGAACGACACGAAGCCGAAGCGGCCCATCAGCGCCCAGGCGGTGTAGATGAAGGACCAGATCAGGATCTGGATCAGCAGATGCAGGAAATAAGGCGGGGTGACCGCCGGCAAAGCGGTCAAAATCGCGAGCCCGATGAGCGCCAGGATGCGGACTGGGGTCATCGCGTGAATAACCCCCGCGGCCTGACGAACATGAGAATGATGAAAAGCGTGAAGGCGAGCACGTAGGACAATTCGGTGTTGGAGTAATAGCCACCGATGGCGATGATCTGGCTGATGATGAAGGAGGCGATGAAGCCGCCGATCATGTTGCCGAGCCCGCCCAGCACGCAGATCATGAAAATGACCGGGCCGAAGGTGTTCCCGATGAAGGGATGCACGTCATATTGCATCGCCAGCAGGCAGGCCGCGAGCCCGGCGAGCGCGCCGCCGATGGCCGAGGTCACCAGGTAAATCCGCCGCTGGTCGACGCCCATCAGGCCGACAATGTCGCGGTCCTGCGCGATCGCCCTGATGGCGGTACCGATATAAGTGCGCTTGAGGAAGAAATAGAGCGCCACCGCGCCGACCAGGCCGAGGACGAAGGCAACGAGGCGCGCGAAGCTGATATAGATCGTGCCGATCTCGAGGATCGGCAGCCGCACGCCGATATTACGGAAGTCGGTGCCGAACAGCAGCGTGGCGAAACTCTGCAGAAAGAACAGCAGGCCGCCGGTCGCGAGGAGCTGGTTGATCGGCGGCGAGTTGAGCACGGGCGCGATGATGAGCAGGTGGACGACGACGCCGAAGGCGGCCACGGCCAGGATGGCGATCAGGCAGGCGAGCGGCAGCGGCACGCCGTACTGGGCGTAGAGGAAATAGATCACGTACATGCCGCACATGACGATGTCGGCATAGGCGATCCAGACCACGTCGATCACGCCGAAGATCAAATTGAGCCCGAGCGCGAGCAAAGCCAGCACGCCGCCGAGCAGCAGGCCGTTGATGATCGCTTCGATGAGATAAATATCCATCGCGCTATAGCCCCATATACGACTTGCGAATGAAATCGTTGCTCCTGAGCTCGGCCGCGGTGCCGGCGAGCTTGATGGCGCCGACTTCGAGCAGATAGGCGCGGTCGACGACCTCGAGCACCTGCTGCACGTTCTGCTCGACGATCAGGACCGTCAGCCCCTCGGCGCGGATGCGCTGCACCAGCTCGAAGACCTGCGCGACCACCAGCGGCGCCAGACCGGCGGAGGGCTCGTCCATCAGCAGGATTTTCGGCTTCGACATCAGCGCGCGGCCGATGGCGCACATCTGCTGCTCGCCGCCGGACAAGGTTCCGGCGAGCTGCTCGCGGCGATCCTTCAGGCGCGGAAACAGCATGTAGACCCAGTCGAGCTGCGCGGCGAAGCGCTTCCTGGCCTCGGGGATGAAAGCGCCGATGCGCAGATTGTCCTCGACGGACAGGCGGGGAAACAGCCGGCGGTTCTCCGGCACATGCGCGATGCCCTGCTCGACCATGCGATGCGCGGGCAGGCCGCCGACCGGCCGGCCTTCCAGCGTCATGACGCCGTCGCGCAAAGGCAGCAGGCCCGAGATCACGCGCATCAAGGTGGTCTTGCCGGCGCCGTTGGGACCGATGACACCCACCGCTTGGCCCTGCGGCACTTCTAGCGAAACATCGAAGAGAGCCTGGAACGAGCCGTAGCCTGCGGAGACTGCGGCGAGCGACAGCATCACGAGGCCTTTTTCTTGCCGAGGTAAACCTCGGTGACGCGCGGATCGACGGCCGCCTGCGCGGGCGTGCCCTCGAAAATCTTCTCGCCGTGGTCGAGCACGATGACGCGGTCGACCACACGCATCAGCACGCCCATGATGTGCTCGACCCAGACGATGGTTATACCCATGCGGCTACGGATATTGCCGAGCATGTCGGCGGCGCGCTCCATCTCGGCGTGATCGAGCCCGCCCAGACTCTCATCCGCGAGTAGCAATTTCGGCTTGGTGGCGAGTGCGCGCGCCAACTCGAGCTTCTTCAGCGCGGCGGCGCCAAGCCCGCCGATCTGCGCCGCGGCATCGGAGGGCAGCCCGACCATCGCGAGCGCCTCTTTCGCCCGGTTCGTGGCCTCGTCGCGCGAGATGCTTTCGGCCTCGCCGTAAAAAGCGGCGAGCGCCACGTTTTCGAGTAGGGAAAGCTTGCGGAACGGCCGCGGGATCTGGAACGTGCGCCCGATGCCTTGATGACACACCACGTGCGCGGGCAGCCCGCCGATTTCCTTGCCGGCGAAGCGGATCGAGCCCGCGGTCGGCTGCAGGTTGCCCGCGATCAGGTTGAAGGTCGTGCTTTTGCCGGAGCCGTTGGGCCCGATCAGGCCAAGGATCTCGCCCTCGCGCACGTCGAAGGACACCTGATTGACCGCCAGGAATCCTCCGAAGCGCTTGCAGAGCCCCTCGACTGCCAGCATCGGCGACTACATGAGCTACCTGGTTCAGTTACATTCTTTGTTACGTCGTCAGCTCGCGTAGACGGACGACTTCGGCAGCGGCAGCACCGGATCCTGCGTGCGGATCACACCCGGATAGACGACCGAGATGTGCTCGCCAGCATTCTGCATGACGACCGGCGTCGAGCGCTCGTTCTGGCCCGACATCTGCGTGCCGGGCGGGTAGAACTTCACGCCGTAGCCCTGGATGGTGCCGCCCACCGGAATGTCGACGTCGAGCGCGGCCTTGCGCACCGCCTCGGGGTCGAAGCCGCCGTATTTTTCCTTGGCGACCGGTAGCACGTTGGTGAGCAGCACCCAGGTCTGGTTGAAACCCATCGAGCAGTGCGGCGGCACGTCGGTGGCGCCGGTCTTGGCCTTGTAGCGCTCGACCATGATCTTGGTGAGGTCGCCGACGCCCGGCTTGAGCTTGGCGGGATCGAGCAGTTGCGCCGGCACCGGATCGATGTTGCAGAAATTGTCGATGTCCTTGCCGAAGGTGGCGCGCAACTTGTCGAGCTGGCTGTAGCCGGCGCCGGCGCCGACCAGCATCTTGAAGCGCAGGCCGCTCTCGCGCGCTTGGCGCAGGAACAAAGTGATGTCGGGATTGTAGCCGGCATGCGAGATGACGTCGGCATTGGCGCGCTTGAGCTTGGTGACCAGCGAGGAGAGATCGGGCGCTGAGGCGGAATAGCCTTCGCGCAGCACGATCTGCAGGCCGGCTTCCTTCGAGTACTGCTCGTCGGCGGCGGCGACGCCGACACCATAGGGCCCGTCTTCGTGGATCAGCGCGACCTTCACCGTCTTGGGATCCACACCGAGCTTGGCCTGGGCGTTCTCGACGATGAAACCGGCGAAGGCCTGGCCATATTGATCGGAGTGGATCTGCCCGCGAAACACGTATCTCAGGTTCTTGTCCTTGAAGACGGCGGTGGAGACCGCGGTGGTGATCCAGAGGATCTTCTTCTGCGCCTCGACCTTGGCGGCGAGCGGCACCGCGTGCGCGCTGGCATACACGCCGTTGACGATGTCGACCTTCTCCTGGTTGATCAGGCGCTCGACCTCGTTGATCGCGACATCGGCCTTGCTCTGCGAGTCGGCATTGACCGGCGCGACCCTGTATTTGCCGCCGACGCCGCCGCGCTCGTTGCAAAGATCAATGGCAATTTGCGTGCCGACCGAGCAGGCGACCGAGCCACCCGCCGCGAACGGACCGGAGTGATCGAAAATGACTCCGATGCGAACGGTTTCAGCCTGCGCTTGTGCGTAGCGCCAATCGAGGCTGAGCGCGGCAGCAGCCGCGGCAGAATTTTTCAGAAGCCTCCTGCGTGAAGTCTTCATTGCATTCCTCCCCGGAAACCAAGTGGCGTTTTGCCTATTGTTGCCAACAAGTATTTGGAGAACGGATTGGAATGTCAACGCAAAGGCCGGGGACGACTCCTTTTTCTTTTGTTCTTGGCTGAAGGGAGCGCGTCGTGAGGCCTTAAAAGCAGGGCTAGAAGGCTTGCGTGGTCTATACAAACGTTAGACAGGCGACCGTAACGTTCTTCCACGCTAGGCAAATCCTTGCCTCAGGCCTGATCTGACCGAGACCCGGCCGCGGAATGCCTCGCCCTCTCATACCCTATCCAGACCGATACCAGCCGGAAAGCTGGGCCGATTAGCACCCTCTTACGATCACGTTGGCACTGCAAACGAATGGGCCTTCGGTCCAATATGCCCGGATTTTAAAGTCCATAGGATCAACGGTCTTAGGACCACGCTCACGCCTGGAGATTTTCGGTGGCTACCAAACAAATGTTGAAGAAGGCAGTGGTCACAACGCTCGTCTGCGCGGTGACATGCCTGACAGTCTACGAGGCTTCTGCAGCGATTCGATTCAAGCGGTTCGACCACTGCCCGGAGGGCCTGGTGAGCAAGAAGACCTGTGAATGTCACGCGGGTTCGTCAGGTCGTTTCCATTTCTGTCATGCCGGTCAGAACTGCGACACGGTACACGGTCTGTGCCACAAGCAAAGAAAAAGCCAATGAAGACATAGCGGGCATGTCATTTGTTGCCCGGTCCGAGTTCAACGGGGGCATGAGGCCATAGCGACAAGCATTCTCGTCCGGTTCACTGCGTTTATCTTGCTCTGCCTACACGCCTAGGACGAGCTTCTTGGCATAATTGTCCCTCGTCGAAGGCGGCGATCACGAACTGCTCCGAACTAAATTCTCACGGTATCTCCGCAACAAACTGTGTATCTGGCCAGAGGGAGACTGCACGATGGCGAGACAGGAAATTCTGGATCAGATCGAGAAATACGTAAAACCGTTCCGGATCACCAAAGGCAAGGATTTCTGGTTGAAAGACTTCGATCCCGGCGACACCTGCGGCCTTAAGATGGACAAAGGAGACGCAGCCAAGCTGCTTCACCGCAGCATCGTTTGGCTCGCCGAAGAGCAAGAAATGCTTTACGCGCAGGACCGCTGGTCATTGCTGCTCATCTTTCAGGCAATGGATGCGGCCGGCAAGGACGGGACAATCAAACATGTCATGTCGGGTGTGAACCCGCAGGGCGTTCAAGTTTTCTCGTTCAAGCAGCCGACGAGTGAGGATCTCGATCACGATTTCATGTGGCGCTACGCCAAAAGCCTGCCCGAACGCGGACGCATCGGGATTTTCAACCGCTCATACTACGAAGAAGCTCTGGTCGTTCGCGTGCACCAGGAAATCCTCAGGCGCCAGAAGCTGCCGGCCAAGCTTGTCAGCAAACACATCTGGGACGAGCGGCTCGCCGACATTGCACATTTCGAGGATTACCTGACCCGGCAGGGGACCATCATCCTAAAGTTCTTTCTCAATGTGTCGCGAAAGGAACAGAAGAATCGCTTCATGGAACGGCTCGACAAGCCGAGCAAGCACTGGAAGTTTTCGCCTTCCGATGTTCATGAGCGTAAATTCTGGCCCGAATATATGTTCGCGTTTGAAGAGGCGATCCGCGCCACGGCGTCAAAACATGCTCCGTGGTTCGTCGTCCCTGCCGACAACAAATGGTTCACCCGGCTTCTTGTCGCGGCGGCGATAGTCGCCGCTGTCGAAGAGCTTGACCTCGCGTTTCCGAAGGTCGATGCGGAAAGGAAGAAGGAACTGGCCGCCGCACGCGCAGAACTTGTCCGCGAGCGATAGACGACCAGATCACAGGTCAACGAGCTCTTGGTCTTTGACAGGAGAGACCAACCATGTCGACAACATATTCGATTCTCGGCGGCGTTGGCTTGTTTCTGCTCGGCATGACCGTCATGACCGATGGTCTGAAGGCGCTGGCCGGGTCCGCGTTGCGAACGGTCCTTCAGAAGGCGGCTGCGACGCCGATGCGCGGCGCCATATGGGGTGCCATTGCGACTCTCATCGTGCAGTCGTCCAGCGCAACCACGATGACAACCATCGGTCTGGTGAGTGCTGGACTCCTGACATTCCCGCAAGGGTTGGGGCTTGTCTTCGGCGCCAATGTCGGCACGACCGGCACCGGCTGGCTCGTCGCGCTCATCGGCGTCCGCGTATCGCTGACGGCTGCCGCACTTCCGATGATTTTCACCGGCGCCCTTGTGAAGCTGCTGGGCCGAAGGCGCCTCTCAGGCTGCGGTGCCGCACTCGCCGGTTTTGGCTTGGTGCTTTTCGGCCTGACGACGCTTCAGCAAGGAATGGGAGGGCTGGCGGAGAGATTGCACCCCGCGGATCTGCCTGCCGTACTTGGAGCCCCAGGCGCGGGCTGGTTCGCGGGAATGCTCGGGGTGCTCACGCTTGTTGTGGTCGGCCTCGCAATGACGGCCGTAATGCAATCCTCGACGGCGGCGATCGCCATTACCATGTCCGCGCATTACGCCGGCGCGGTTGGGCTGGATCAGGCTTGCGCGCTCGTCATCGGCCAAAACATAGGAACGGCAACGAGCTCAGCGTTGGCGGCGATCGGAGCAAGTACCACAGCCAAAAGACTGGCCATTGCCTACGTCTTCTTCAAATTAATGGCCGCGGTCATTGCCTTGGTGCTCTTCCCCGTCGTTACTCCTCTTCTCATCCGCGCATCGAACATGGTCGCGGGCGTTACACTGCTTGCCGGATACCATACGGCCTACAACGTCGTCGGCGTCGCCGTATTGTTGCCGTTGATCGACAGATTCACCCGCTTTGTCGAGAGGCTTTTGCCCGAGCGAGTATCTCCGCTCACCCGATGTCTCGATCCCTCGGCCCTCGCCAATCCGGTTGCGGCGTTGGAAGCTGTGCGGCGGACGGTTGCACGGGCGCTAGAAACGATCTGCACTTCAGTGGGCTCGTCGCTCAAAGTAAGAGAGACTGGCGGTCGACTCGAAAAGGACTCCATCTTGATCCGAGAGTCCGGCGATGCATTGCGTCAGGCGCAGATATTCATGTCAGATGCCGAGGGGCCACCGGACACAGACGACGAACAACATCGGCTGACGAGCACGCTGCATGCACTTGACCACGCATCTCGGCTCGCCGAAACGGCGAGCAGCGGCCTTGAATTGGAAAAATCGAGTTCCGAATCCGCCGATGCGCGCGCCGCGCAGCTGTGTGCGGAAGCGATGCAGTATGCGTCTTCAATCGCTCACAAAATTGCGGCTTTGCCGGAGGCCCACCCGGTTACAATGCGGAGCGGATTACTCGGCGGCGACACTGAAGCCCCGACGGATTCCGCGTCGACCGAATCCATTGCCGGGCTGGAGCGCCGCGCCAAAGAGCTGAGCGAGTTGCGCCAGGCGCACCGCAGCGCGACGCTGAGCGATGTAGCGAAAGGCACACTGACGGCGGATCAGGCAATTGTTCGCGTCGACACGGTGCGAAACCTGGAGACATTGACGAACCACGCCTGGCGTTCCGCGGCGCATCTCGTTGGACTCGGCAGCTAGCTAGGTACCTGCCTCAACTGCCGTTACCGCGCTGCGCAGACCCGTTGAGCGAATGATGAGCTTTTCGATCTCCACGACAAGAAAGAACACCAACCCGCCTGCCAGCAGCCACGGCCAGACCCAGAGCGGGATCGCTTCGTTGTCAAACAGGCGCTGCAACGGCGGCGCATAGGTAAACAAAATCTGCAAGATAACGACCGCTCCGATACCGAGCGGCAGGTACTTGTTGCCAAGATGAGCCTTGAGAGAAAGCGAAGAGTCGAGCAGGTAACGGCTGTTCAGCAGATAAAACACCTGGCCAATCGTAATAGCGTTGACCGCGACGGTGCGGGCGAGCGCGTCTGAGGTATTCTGCGATTTCATCCAGAAGAAAGCCCAGAGCGTAAATGCGAGCAGCGCCAGTCCGACGAAGATGACTCGCCAGATTCCAAAACCGGTGAGGATCGCCCGGTCCACACTGCGCGGCGGCCGATTCATGACATCCAGCTCATGCGGCTCGAAAGAAATGACGAGACCGAGCGCGACCGAGGTTACCATGTTGACCCACAAAACCTGCGGCGCTGTGATTGGCATGGAAAAGCCGACGAAAATGGCTACCGCGATAACCAGCGCCTGGGCAACGTTGGTCGGCAACATGAACAGGATTGCCTTTTCGATGTTGTTGTAGACAGTCCGGCCCTCCTTCACCGCGGCCGTGATCGAGGCAAAATTGTCGTCCGCGAGAATCATCTCGGCGGCTTCTTTGGTCACCTCGGTGCCTTTGATGCCCATGGCGACGCCTATGTCGGCCTTCTTCAACGCTGGCGCGTCGTTTACGCCGTCGCCTGTCATTGCCACGATCTGCTTGTTAGCCTGAATGGCTTTCACCAGCCGGAGCTTGTGTTCCGGACTTGCGCGCGCGAAAACGTCGACGTTTTTCACTTTCTCCTGCAGCGTGGCAGTGCTCATCTCTTCGATCTCGGTCCCGGTGACCGCGGTCTTTCCATCTCCTATGCCGAGCATCTTGGCGATCGCCGCCGCGGTGATCTTGTGATCGCCCGTTATCATCGTGACGCGAATGCCGCCACTATGGCATTCCTTGACGGCTTCGATGGCCTCCTTGCGGGGCGGATCCAGCAGCCCGATCAATCCGATCAGGACCAGCGTCTTTGGCAGGTCCGCAGGGCTGAGGCCTTTTTGAACGGCCGGATTTTCAAGCCACGCCAGGGCCAACACGCGCTCGCCTTGCGCTGCAAGCTTGTCCGAAGCCTCTATGAAGTACTGGCGATCGAGCGATGGAGGCGTCCCGTCCGAGATCTGCTGGCGGTCGCAGTGCTCAAGAATCACCTCGGGCGCGCCCTTGACCAGAAGAACCTCTTTGCCGGCAGCAGATTTGTGCAGCGTGGCCATGAATTTGTGTTCTGACTCGAACGGAATGGCGTCGATCCGCGGAGATGCTGCCCGTTCTTTTTCTCGATCCATGCCGAGCTTGGTCGCAAAGGGATAAAGCGCGCCTTCCGTCGGATCCCCCTCCACTTTCCATGTGCCCTCTTGTTGAAAGAGCTCCGCATCATTGCACAACATGGAAACCTGACCCATGAGCCCGAGCACAGTGTCCTTTTTGACCGGCTGCCCATCCTTCTTGATCTCGCCCTCCGGAGCATAGCCATTGCCGGTTATCTGATAGGTCGATTCCGCCGTAACGGCGGAGACGACCATCATCTCCATCAGCGTCAGGGTGCCGGTTTTGTCGGAGCAGATACGCGACACCGAGCCGAGTGTTTCCACAGCGGGTAGCCTTCGTATGATCGCGCTGCGTTGAGCCATTCGCTGCACGCCAATTGCCAATGTTATTGTGATGAGCGCAGGCAGGCCTTCCGGGATCATCGAAACGGCAATGCCGACCACGGCCTGAAAAAGTTCGACGAACTCGATCCCTCCCACCCACTTGCCATAGGCAAACACCAGAATGCCGACGATCGCGACGACCGCGGTGATGGCGTAGCCAAACTTTTTGATCTGCCGCAGGAGCGGAGTTTCAAGCGCGCTGACGCCGGTGAGAAGCTGATTGATGCGGCCGAGTTCGGTATCACTGCCGGTCGCAACGACTAGGCCAGTCGCGCGACCTGATACGACCATGGTGCCGGAAAATGCCATGCTTTCACGATCACCGACGGTGGCGTCTGCCGATACGGCCTCGGTGTTCTTATCTGCCGGCACCGACTCGCCGGTGAGAGCGGCCTCTTCCGTCCGAAGATTTTTGGCGTCGGCCAGGCGAAGATCGGCCGGCACTTTGTCGCCGGACTCAAGCAGCACGATGTCGCCCGGCACGAGCTCCTCGGCCGAGATCATACGCGTTTCACCATCGCGAATAGTCCGCGCCTCTGCCGACAACATGTTGCGGATAGAATCCAGGGCCCGTTCGGCTTTGCCCTCCTGCACGAATCCCAACAGAGCGTTGAGGATGACGACACCGAAAATGATTGAGGCGTCGACCCATAGGTTGAGCATGAGCTTGATGAAACCTGCACCAAGCAAGACAAAAACCAAGATATTGTTGAACTGAGAGACGAAGCGCATGAATGGCCCACGCTTCTTTCCCTCCGGTAGACGGTTACGACCATATTTTTCAAGGCGGGTCGATGCTTCGGCGGCACTAAGGCCCTTCTCGGTGCTCGTAGCGAGCGTCTTCACGACCTCGCCGACTGGCATCGCATACCAAGCCACGACCTCATCGGCCGTGTCCGCGTTCGTCGTCGCGGTCATGATCAGGCTCCCCGTGTGCTGCCTCTCGGTCCGTTGGGAAATCAAAGAGCGCGAATGTTATCCAGTGGTCCCGAAATTGGGACAAAATATCGCGTGAGGCTAACAGGTCTGAATCTCAAGGGCGTATTGGACCGAGGTCCACCTGATGGGGCTATTCTGACGGACGGGCATTTCGCAAAATATCGATACCCAAGGCACCGATGAACAAGGCGATCACCTCGATCGGTGGCACGAAGCTAGTCCTTCGCGAGAGCAGACACCAAAACACCCACACGGCGATCGTGAGGATGACCGTCCCCGCATATCGCGAAACTGTGTCCATGCCTTTCGTCCCCCCGGTTTCGCGACAGGACACTTGCTCGCGTACAATAGCACAGTGCGAGCGGCACCGGTCTCAAGCAACCTCAATTGATAGCTTGGTAAAGCCTTTGGTCATATAGACTGCCACTCATCGGAAGGAGTGCCTCGCGGAATTTGCGAGTATGTGCGGCCATTTCGTGCTTTTCCTGGTCGGCCGTTTTGCGCCATACCTCGACCAACGTCAAATGATTGGGCCTGTTGCCCTGCTGCAAAAGGTCGTAGCGCAGGATACCGGCGTCCTGCGCGCTGTCGATGCTCAGTTGCTTGATGGCGGCAAGGCCCTCGTCCTTCTTTGCGCCAATGAGATCGACGTGCGTCAGGACATATACGGAACCTCGGCCGGTTACCTTGGCCTTGCCGACCACAAAACCCGTGTGAAGACGCTCATCAATCGGCGCCGCGAGAAGCGGCTTGAGCTTGTCACGAATCTGCGTGGTATTTGCCGCGGCAGCATGGTTCGCCTGCGCCTTGGCGTCTTTCCAGACTTCCAGAATGGCGAATTGTTGCGGCTGCCCCCTGCGCTGCAGCACTTCAAAGCCACTGTTTCCTGGTTCCTTGCGGCTTGCGTCCTGTAATGCGCGCAGAATGCCTGCTGCCGCGCGGGCTGAGGATGGCGCGACTTCAATATAGCTGACAACGAAAGTCGCATTCGCATCCTGGGCGCGCGTCAATGCGATCCCGGCAATGAGACCCGCAGCAATGAGTGCAAACAGGCGCAATATCGTCATCCGATTTCTCCCGCACAAACACTATGTAGTCGGTCCGTCGGGTTCCGCAGGAAAAACCAATTGGCACGCGACGGCGCCTGGCAAACGATTCACTTTACAAACATCACCCGTGTCCCGACATGCACGCGGCCGTAAAGGTCCATGACGTCCTTGTTGTGCATGCGGATACAGCCGGCCGATACAAAGCCCCCGATCGAGCCAGGATTGTTGGTGCCATGGATGGCGAGCTCGTGGTCGACCAGCACTAGTGCTGCGGCGCCCATCGGATTTTTCGGCGAACCGCCCTCGATATAGAAATCCGGCGAGCGCTTTCCGCGCAGTGATACCGGCGGTTTCCACGCCGGCTTGAGGTGCTTGCTGGCGATCCGCGTGGTACCGAACCATTGCTGCCCGGAGCGACCGACGCCGACCGAGTACTTGAGCGCCTGCTCTTTTCCGGTGACGAGATAGAGGCTGCGTTCATCGGTCTCTACTACGATGGTACCGGGCTTGGCCTCGCCGGTGTACTGAACCTTTTCCGGAATTGCGCGCGCTGGTGAGGCCACGGTGATGACAGCGGCGGCGCAAACGAAAAGATGAAGGAGACGAGGCAGCATGTCTGTGCTCCCGACGTGGCCGGTATAGCGGGAAAATAACCTGATTCCATCGGCGGGCGCCTGCCAAAATTGGCGATTTAGTTAACTAGCGGATATCGGGAAATCGCAGGGTATCCAATGCTTTCAACGCTTATCGCTTTGTAATACCCGCGACCGCGATCACTCGCGACCATTTGAGAACGTCGGCTTTGATACGGTCGCGCAAATCATCGGACGACATGCCGCGGGCATCCATTCCGGCGTCGTTCGAGAATTTCTGCACTTCGGGCGATTTCAGGGCTTCGACCACGGCCTGGTTGAGCTGCGTGACAATATCAGCGGACGTCCCAGCTTTGACGGCAAGCCCATTCCAACTTGTCACCTCGTAGCCAGGCAGACCACCTTCAATCACGGTTGGTACGTCAGGCAAATTACTTGCGCGCTCGCGCGCGGTGGTCGCTAGGACTGTCATCTGCCCATTTATGATAGATGACTCGAATCCGACAAAGTACTCGAACGCAACGTCGACGTCGCCGCGCAGTACGGCGCTCGTCAGATCCGGTGTGGTTTTGTACGGAACGATGGTGACGTCGAGACCGGCCATCGTGCGAAACAGCTCGGCGGAAAGATTTTGCGCACTGCCGGCATTGATGGTGCCGAAATTCAGCGTGCCGGGATGAGTCTTCGCGTTCGCGATGACGTCCTTGATCGTCTTGTAAGGCGAACCGGCTTTGGTGGTGATAACAAGCCCGTAGGACGCTGTGGTCGAGATCGGGACAAAATCCGTCTCGATATTGTACGGCAGGGATTTGAATAGCGCTTTGGCGATCGTCAAGCCGCCACCGACCATGACTAGGGTATATCCGTCGGCTGCGGCCTCCCTGGCTGCCTGCATGCCGACGACACCACCGGCCCCCGGCCTGTTTTCGATGAAGAATTGTTGACCGAAGTGTTTGCTGAGATCCTGCGCGACAAGGCGCATGGTGACATCCGCGATGCCTCCGGGGCCGTAAGGAACAATGACGCGCACCGGCTTCGAGGGGTAGGTCTCGGCTCGCGCTGACGTGAAGGCCATCGCACCAATGAATGCGAGTGACATGGCGCAGACGACCGAAATTCTACACTTCATTGACGACGCTTTACGGTGATGGCCCATTGTCTTACAGAAAGCCACGCTTTCGTCGCGTGCGCTTCCGTCGATGCCGTATCAGATCATGCCAACGACCACCACAGATATTCATCCGCATATTATTTCCAACGATCCTGCTCGTTATCCTTTGGCACCACTGGGCGGCCACCAATCCGACTGGTCGCGCACGCGCCCGGTCACGGTGGAGCAGCTGGTCGCCGCAATGGACACGAGCGGAGTGCGGAAGGCCGCGATCGTGCAGGCCTCGACCTGCTATGGGCACGACAACTCTTACGTCGCGGATGCAGTGGCGGCTTATCCGAACCGCTTCACCGGCGTCTTCTCAGTCGATGTGCTTGCGCCGGATGCCCCGGAACGTATGCGGCACTGGTGCGACCAAGGCCTGACCGGCATGCGTCTTTTCACATTCGGCAGCACGATGTCCGAGCAGGCTGACTGGCTCGATGATTCGAAGTCATATCCCGCCTGGGCATGCGCGAGTGTGCTCGGTCTTTCAATCTGCCTGCAAATGTCGTCCAAGGCCATTCCGCAGGCGATCCGCATGGCCAAGCGCTTTCCAAAGGTGCGCATCGTTCTCGATCACTGTGCAAGGCCGGAGCTGGCCGATGGACCACCCTATTCCGCCGCCGCCAGCCTGTTCGCCCTCGCCCGCCATTCGAATATCTACCTGAAACTTACGCCCCGCGTTTTTGCCGAATCTCGCCGTGGCAAAGCAACGCCTGAAACATTTTTTCCGCGCCTCGTCGGTGAATTCGGTGCCTCGCGGCTGGCGTGGGGATCGAACTATCCTTCGAGCGAAGGCACGCTGCCGCAACTTTTGGCAATCGCACGACAATCCCTAATCTGCCTGCCCGCCGCCGATCAGGATTGGATCTTTGGCGCGACCGCGCAGACGCTTTACCCGACGCTCGCGGATCGGAAAGACAATCGATGACCTCGGGTCTCGAAAAGACTACGTTGCGTACCTTGCTCGGAGATTATCCGAACACGATGGCGCTCAAGAAAGCCGAGGTGACTTCCGATCTTGTCGACTTTGACTTCGCCGACGTGAAAGTGCCGAATACGGCTTTCAAACCATTAGTACGCGAAGCCAGATTCGACGTCGGCGAATTGGCGATCGTTACCTATTTGCAGGCGAGAGATCACGGCAAGCCCTATGTGCTCATTCCGGTAACGGTGTTGGGTCGCGGTCAGCACCACACGATCGTTTACAACCCGCAACGCGGCGCATTGAGTGCTCACGACCTTACGGGAAAACTGGTGGGCGTACGGGCCTATACGCAGACGACTGGAGCTTGGGTGCGCGGGTTTCTCAGCGATGACTATGCTGTCAATCTTGCCGGAGTCCGCTGGGTTACTTTTGAAGATCCGCACGTCGCCGAATTCAAAGACCCTGATTTTGTCGAAGGCGCGCCTGAAGGATCGACGCTAGTGCAGATGCTTCTTGACGGCGAGATTGATGCGGCGATTGTTGGCGATAAAACGCCCGACCCGCGGCTTGCGCCGCTCATTCCCGATGCAAACACGGCCGCACAAACATGGGCAAAAGCGCATGGCGGCGTCCCGATCAACCATATGATGGTCATTCGAGATACAATCTCGAAATCCCGACCGGACCTCGTAAAAGAGATCTATCGTATGTTACGCGAGAGTCGCCGCGCCGCGCCCCCACTTGAGGGCGGCTTTGCTGATCCGTGGCGTTTCGGGGTTGAGGCCAATCGTCGTTCGCTTGAGATCATCATCGACTACAGCTTCCGGCAAAAGCTGATTTCGCGGATGTTTTCCGTCGATGAATTATTTGACGACTGCACGCGCGCACTGGGTTGATTTTACGGGGCGCAATTTCAAGTGTGGCCGGAGGATTGGGGGACAAATGGCTGGGCACGTTTATCCATTCGCCGCCACACGGGGAAGAAGATATGTCGGCGCATTGTTTTTGTCAGGTGGTGGCGGTGGCCAAGCGTGGGGTCCGATGACGGACACCGACAAGACCGACCTCGCGTGCAACGGAAGGATTTTATCCGGACAGCCAGCAATATGATGATGGTTTATTGAGTCGAGGCGCTCCCAACGCGCCAATTGGCCTGCAATCGATTAGTCGCGGGCGGACCAAAGAGATTCAGCGTATCCGCTCGACCCATTGAATGCGTGAGGCTCCCGGTTCGAACGGATCACCGAAATACTGGGTCTCGTGGGTGACCTTCCCGTCTCTGAACTCCATGATGCTTACCGTGTAAGACGGCAAGCCGTCGTATGTAAGGACAAGTTCAGTGACCCAAAGATCGGCAGCACCAAGCACGCGCCGCACCTTAAAGCGTTTCTTGTTTGGTTGCACAAAACGAGATGCTTGAATGTTGTGCCGGCCGCGGATCCGTTCCCCGGACTGTGGGTACTCAAGCACTGCATCGTCGTGGTAAATTTCGTGCTCAGCCTCGAAATTATTTGCGTCCGAGGCAGCCCAGTGGCGAACCAATGCCGCTCGAATGTTCCGGTCTTCAGTCATTGCGCCTTCATAAACCGCTCAATCAGCGGTGCAATCTGATCCGCTTTGGTATCAAGCGCAAAGTGTCCGGCGTCGAGTATGTAAATCTCCGCTTTTGGTACGTCCGTACGATAGCGTTCCGGCTCTCCGCTATCGAAAGATGGATCATGTTTGCCCCAAAACACCAAAAGTCTTGGCTGCGTCTTTCGAAGCCATTCCTGCCACTTTGGATACGCGGCTACGTTTGTGCGGTAGTCGTAAAAAAGATCAGTTTGAATCTGTGCTTGTCCTGGAGCGTTTAGAAAAGCGTATTCATCGGTCCAAAGGTCAGGGTCGTACAGCTCAATCTTCGGATCACTCCCAATATGTCGTGATTTCGTAGTTGCAAACGAGAGGAAATTCTCACGGAGCGCTTTTTCGTGTGAAAGCCGGTCCGACCAGAATGCACGACGCGTTGCCCAGATTGCCCCAAGGCCTTGGTCGTGAGCGACCGCGTTCTGAATGATAAGTCCCCTCACTCGCTCCGGATGCTCCAACGTCATGCGAAAACCGATCGGGCCCCCGTAATCCTGCAAATAAAGCGTGTAGTGCGACAAACCCATCGCTTGCGTGAAATCCTCAATCACGAAAGCGATGTGGTCGAAGCTATAGTCGAACCGCTTCGGGTCCGGCCAATCGCTATGGCCGAAGCCTGGGTAATCGGGCGCAACAAGATGAAAATGATCGGAAAGCCGAAGTAAAAGCGATTCAAACATCCTCGATGAAGACGGAAATCCGTGCAGCAGAAGAAGCGTCGGCGCGCCTTTGGGGCCAGTCTCTCGGTAGAAGATGGAGAGCCCGTCAACCCTTGCAGTGCGATAGAAAATCGGATGGTTCACGAGCCCATTCTTTCTTTTCGCAACCGTGCAACTTTAAACGCCTCACCTTAGTGCATGTGTTGCAGCGGGCATGTCCGCCAAGACCAAAAGCGGACATTTCCCGGCTTTCGATGACCTCGTCAGCACGGGCGAATACCAGTGGCGAAATCGTGAAGCCATGCTGCGTTCCCAAAAAGACATCGTTTCTAACCAGGCTTGTTGGGCTCGGCTTTTTGGCGCGGCCCAAGGCTGCGCCTCATTGCTCTCAAGCGCTGGGCCTCTTTATCGAGATCATCAATTTTTTCATCGAGCCGCGTCAATTTGGCTTTCGGCGCGTCGGTACCTCGCAACTTGTCAAGCGCCTGACCGACGGAAAGTTTGGTTTCAGCCATGACAATCTCACCTTTTCGATAAAGGGATACCCACCCGAACCAATCATAGATTTTGAACGGGCGCGTGTTTTTGATCTAGCTCAAGAACAGACATTGTCGATCGGGCTATCTACGAGCTCCAAAACATTGATGTACGAAATTGTCCGGGATTTTGCATCCAATCGGTTGAGACGGGCGTTGTCCGCCATGCTGGACCCACAGATTCGACGCTGGCTTATTGCCTTGGTTATCGGCATCGTTTTGTTCGCGCTCGGCATGACAGCACATTTTCTAAGGTGAGTCAGACCAGGTCGGCGAACGTGGAACCTCTCCTTAAAGAGATCCGACATAACCCATTGCTCTGGCTGCTGGCTCTTGTGCCGGTGGCATTGATTGCGGCGAAACTGATTCCGGAAGCACACACGCTACTGTTCGTACTCTCGGTACTTGCGATCGTGCCGCTTGCCGCTCTGCTGAGTCACGCAACAGAAGCTGTTGCGGAAAAAACCGGCGACGCCGTAGGGGGACTGCTCAACGCGACGCTGGGAAACCTGACCGAACTGGTCATTGCGGCCGCGGCGCTCCGCGCCGGTGAATATGCGTTGGTGAAAGGCTCGATCGCGGGTGCCATTGTGACCAACACACTTTTCATGCTCGGAGCATCCTTTCTTCTCGGAGGTCTCAACCATCATATCCAGGAGTACAACCGCGCTACGGCGCGTCTGCACGCGGCTTTGCTTTTCCTGGCGACGATTGCGCTGATGGGCCCTTCGGCGATTGCCAAAGCTGACTTGGTGCCGGGCGCGGCATTGACCCAGAAGCTTAGCCTCGCCTTGGCGGTGTTGCTGGTGGTCGGATACGGCTTGGGCCTTCTGTTCTCGCTCAAAACGCATGCTGAAATCTTTTCCGGCTCCGAGCATGCCGAGCCGGCGGAGGCGCCATGGCCCATAGGGCTGGCTTTGGTGACGCTTGGCGTCGTCACGGTGCTTGTGGCGTTGGTGAGCGAAATCTTCGTCGAGTCGGTGCAGAAGGCGGCAGAAGCCTTCGGGATGAGCCAGGCCTTCGTTGGTTTTATTGTTGTAGCGCTCGTAGGGGCCGCCGCCGAAATGGCAGTGGCGTTTTCCGCGGCACGCAAAAATCGGCTGGATCTGAGCGTGGGGATCGCGCTGGGCAGCGCTTCCCAAGTCGCATTATTTGTCGGCCCCGTGCTCGTGCTTCTTAGTTACGTTATTGGGCCAACGCCGATGGACTTGCAGTTCTGGCCAGGCGCGGTGGTGATGGTTTTTGTCGCCACACTTGTCGCTGCTTTTGTGACAAGCAGCGGGCGTTCGGCTTGGTTTATTGGCGTTCTGCTGTTATTTGTCTACGCGGTCTTTGCCGTTACGCTCTACATGTTGCCGCCGCAAGTGCAATGATTTGTTCGAGGGCGCTTGCAAAATTCCCGAATAGGTGGGCCGCTAGTGGTACTCAGCGTGCATTGCAAACGCACTCCGAAGTGTCCGCGAACCAAAGCAGACATCGGCATTCCGCCCACAGGATTTTGTCTGTACGATCTGCCGCCTGGAATTCCGGAGGCCAATGTGCGCAGACTTGAATTTGTGAGGATTCTCGCCGCAGCGGCCGTTGTCGGACCTTCTGCTGTCCGCGCCCGCAGCCGTCGAGAATATATCGTCTCGGCAGTCTCAGTCCCGCCGGGCCGCCGAACTCGTGCGCCGGCGTCCCGGCGAGCACTATGAGTTTTGCTTCGGAGGAGACCTCGTACAGCCGCTTGTACCCGGGTCCCTGGGGATGCCCTTGCGCACCGTGATCGAGCCGATCTGGAGCGACATGGAGTGACCATGCGGAATGATATTTTTACTGCCCTTTTGTACTTCGGGCTGTCCAAATGTCCGTGCGTTGCAGCAACTTCCTGATCTTGAAGTAGAAGTT
>Ga0310915_10000061_pt1 | contig 55002 bp, 52 predicted proteins | sample GREbulkMGAN111_FD_202508 | JGI IMG/M metagenome (GOLD analysis project Ga0310915, IMG submission 202508) | Lab enrichment of tropical soil microbial communities from Luquillo Experimental Forest, Puerto Rico - GRE.bulkMG.AN111 | ecosystem: Environmental > Terrestrial > Soil > Tropical forest >...
CCTTCGGCGATCCGGCGTCCGTGAATCCTGCGGGCCTCGCTTGTTTGCGCAGATACGCTCATGCTCATTTCTATGGCACTATGCCGCGAGTTTGGGCGAATGCCAGCTGCGTTTGCGCGATGGCTGCTATTCAATCGGCCCGGCCGGGGCGGGCGCTTGCGCCGCGGTCAACCTCGCCCTACTTTTCACCTGCATCTTTTGCGCGAGCGGGAGTTGAGATGATCAAGCTGGCGGGCATCGGCCACGTGCTCCTGAGGGTCGCCGACGAGGAGGCCTCCAAACGGTTCTACCGCGACGTGCTCGGGTTCAAGATCGCCGAGGAAGACCCCGAACACGGCGGCGTCTTTATGACGCTGGGGGACAGCTTTCATACCCTCGATATCGGGCAGCACCCTTCGCCTGAGAACGCTCCGCGCCCGCGGCGCGAGCAGATCGGGCTCGCGCACATCGCCTTCCGGGTCGGCAGCTATGCGGCGCTGCGCGAGGCTTATGCGCATCTACTCGATAACGGCGTCGAGGTCATGCGCGCGACAAACCACGTCAACCAGCGCAGCATCTACTTCGCCGATCCCGACGGCAATGTGCTCGAGATCTATTACGAAATGCCGCATGCGCTGGAGCTGTTCGCTGATGGCCGTGGTGATGAGGACGAGGCGTTGCCGGTAAGCGGGCCCGGTGATCCGCTGCCGCAGTGGCTGCTCGAGGACTGGCCGGCGCCAGAGATGAAGGCGAAGATCGAAAAGGTGCGCCGCCAGAAGGAAGGCGCATCCGTTTGAGCGCACTCTGGGTTAGGGCCGAGCCCGATCTTCTCTCGCTATCGTTAATGTAGTACCTTAAATATTGTCACTCAAAAATTCTGTCGGAATAGCGGCGATCAGCGATTCCGCTTCCGATAATTTCTGCTAACTTGTCGCCGCCGCGAGGAAATTAGCCCCGCATGGGGTCGTTTTTGCGGCTCAATACTGAGCGAGCCGTGGGTTTTGCGGCCTATTCCAGCACCGACGAGGGAGAGACATGAAAATCCAAGATTGGGTGACTTCGGCCGCAATCGGCCTCGGCATTTCGTTGGCGAGCGGTTCGGTTCTGGCAGCGCCAGCCGCCTGTGCAGGCCTGCCGAGTCAAGCAGCATTGCAGACCGCCCTCGATAGTGCGGTCGCTCAGAATAATGGCGACCTAGGCTTCAACATGTGGGCCACCATCGTTGCCAACGATGGCACGGTCTGCGCCGTTGCTCGAGATTCCAGCACGAGTTTGACCAGTCAATGGCTCGGCAGCCGCGTCATCTCGGCGCAAAAGGCCAATACGGCGACCGATTTCAATATCGGTAGCGATGGAAGAAAAGGCGCTTTCGCGCTGTCGACGGCCAATCTGTACTCGGCCGTGCAGCCTGGCGGCAGTCTATATGGATTGCAGCACAGCAACCCGGTCGACCCTGCAGTTTCTTACGAGGGGGATTCGAGCCTGTTTGGCACTGCTAGTGATCCTCTAGTTGGAGCCCGTGTCGGGGGTGTGAACGTGTTTGGCGGCGGTCTCGGCCTTTACCAATCAGGCGGCGTCAAACTCGGAGGTGTTGGCGTCAGCGGCGATACTTCTTGCACGGATCACATGATCGCTTGGCGAGTTCGCAACACCCTCCAGCTCGATCATTTGGGAACCGTAGGTGGAGTGTCCGGCGATCCACAGCGCCCCGACAACATTATCTTCGACATTACACAGACCGGTAATGGTGGCATGCTGAACCCCGAGGGGAAGGTCGGTTACAGCCCGAGCGGCTTCGGCCACCCGACATGTCTCAACAACCCTAATCCCGCCACGTTGCCAAAGGTACAGAACCCCTGAGCAGATAAGCGCTGAGGGAAGCGGCGAATGCCGCTTCCCTCAGACTCAACTGAGGACGATGTCGAAGGTGTCGGCGAGAGTGTCCGGTTCCCCCGCTGGGCGCAGCGGCACGATGAGGCGGGCGTGGGCGGCGGGATCGCGCACGCTCAGCAATACACCGTCACGCTCGTTCAGTGGTTCGCCGGCGACGTACATCTGCGTCACAAATCGCGGAAAGCCGGGGCCGGAGACCGCGAAATGGATGTGCGGGGTGCGGCCGGGATAAAGCACGGGCCGGATCGTGCGGAAACGGTATCCGCCCGCCCCGTCAGTCATGGTCTGGCCGTAACCCTGGAAATTCTCATCAATCGGCCGATCGCTGCGGCCGTCATCCACATAATGGTAACGGCCGTTGGCGTCGCACTGCCAGATCTCGACCCGCGCGCCGGGGATCGGCCACCCAGTCGCCTCGAGCAGCCGCCCGCTGACGTCGGTGACAATTCCGTCTGCGGCACCGTTGTGGCCGGCAATGTAAACCAGGTCGTTGTCCGAATCCGCCGGGAACGAGCGCGGATAAAACGGTCCTGCAGTTTGCGACGGGGTCGGCGGCAGCATGGCTGCCTTCGGCGCACCGCACCACGAATATCCAGCTGCGCCGCCGGCGAATATTTCGAGCATCCGTCGCCTTGGAATCATCGGCTAATCTCCTCGCGCGCATTACAACGATCGAAATATGGTAGACTTCGAGCGCGCTCCGCATCCGTCACAACAGATCATTGGATCAAGGGAGGTAGAGCATGCGACCGGTTTCCAAGTGCTTCGCCGTTGTCGGCCTTGCCTGCGCGCTGATTTCCCCTGCGAGCGCCCAATTGCTGACAGAAAAGAGCTTGTCGGCGGCTGTGGCAATGACCATCGCACAAACCGCGCTCGAGACCTGCACGCGCCAGGGCTATCACGTTTCGGTGAACGTGCTCGGCCGTAACGGCGAGATCCTCGTTGCGGTACGCGGCGACGGCGCGCCGCCGCACACGATGGAGAACAGCCAACGCAAGGCCTACACCGCGCGAACATTCCGCATCCCTTCCGGGGAATTCGCACAGCGGGTCAAGGACAATCCGACCCTCGGAGCGGTACACCTTACCGGAATCATCGCCGCACAAGGGGCGCTTCCGATCAAGGTCGGAGACGAAGTCATCGGCGCGGTCGGGGTCTCCGGTGCGCCGGGCGGCGAAAAGGACGAGGCGTGCGCCAAAACCGGTATCGACAGGGTCGCCGACCAGCTGAAATGACGTACGTTGCGGGTCGGATTGGGGATTTCAGAAGGGCATAGTTTGATGAACCGCGATCCTGATCCGCCCCAGCTCCCGATGAACAGCCAGACCGAACGCGCGGCTTTCTCTCAGCGCATTGCGCGAGTTGCGCTGGCGATCGCCTTGCTGGGCCTCGGCGCGTGGATATTGCATCGCTTTCTCGCTGCGCTCGCCTGGGGCGGGGTGTTGGCGATCGCCCTCTGGCCGCTCTATCGCCGCCTAGCACGCATTCTTCCCGGAGATAAAGAAGGGGTTCTCGCGCCTACGCTGGCAACACTGCTGATCGCGATCATCTTCACCGGCCCGTTCGTCTACGTCGCGATCGAGAGTGCGCACGAGATTCGGGTCACGGTCCACCTGCTCGCCGAAGCGCAACAAAACGGGGTCCCCGTGCCGGAATGGATTCCCCAACTGCCGCTCGTTGGTCATCCGATTGAAGAGTGGTGGCAGGCCAATTTGAGCGATCCCGAGGCGGCTCGCGAACTGTTGGGGCGGGTGAGCCCACGATCCGTAGCGGCGTCGGCTAAGCTATATGGCGCGGAGATTTTGCACCGGTTGATCATCTTTGGTTTTACGCTTCTGACGCTCTTTTTCCTTTTCCGCTACGGCACCCTATTCAGCGCACAGTTGCTGCGCTTGAGCGACCGTCTCCTGGGTGAGGATGGCGAGCGGATCGGGCGGCACATGGTCCAGGCGGTGCTGGCAACCGTTAACGGATTGGTGCTGGTGGGGCTCGGCGAGGGCGCGCTGATCGGAGTCGCGTACATCGCTGCCGGCCTCCCACACGCAATCTCGATAGCCGCGCTTACCGGTCTGCTCGCCGTGATCCCGTTTGGCGCGCCGGTAATATTTGTTGCTGCTGCTCTGTACCTGGCTGCGATGGGCGATACGCTCGCCGGGATCGCGGTCGCGTCTTTGGGGTTCGTCGTCGTCTTTATCGCCGATCATTTCGTCCGGCCCGTCATCATCGGGGGCGCCGCGCGTCTGCCTTTTTTGTGGGTCCTGATGGGGATCCTTGGAGGGGTGGAGAGTTTTGGCATCGTCGGCCTATTTCTCGGCCCTGCTATTATGGCTGCGCTGATCTCGCTCTGGCGGGATTGGACGGAACCAACTCCGGCTGACGGTGAGCTACGGGATCATTCGGTCGATCAGCCGTAGCAGATGCGCAACGCCGCCCGGACTGCTGCTATATTTATCGGCCTGGGTCGTGGCCTTGGTCTTGCCGGTTCGCCGCGCTGCATCGATAATGCCGCACCTGCCGGGAGGGTGCGCTATTCGAGCTTGTCGCGGGAGAAAATTGGGAGGATGCATGAAATATGTTTGCGATACCCCAGGCGGGGAAACTTGGTTTCGGATCGAGACCGAAGCTGAAGCCGCCAGCGAATCGGAAGGCATGCGCCACGCGGTCGAAAAATTCTTCCGCAAGGAGCAGGAAAAGGCGACGCAAAGCTTCCAGCCGATCTCAAAGGTCTATTTTGAGCAGGAGATCGGTCTTAAAGCCCACGTCCAGCGCGAAATGCCATTGTTTCTGACGCTCCGGGACGATGAAGGCAATCCTCTGGTTACCGCCATGCTTCCGCCCGGCGGCCGCGACGACCGGAGCTTCCGGCCGATCATCGTCGGCATGGCGAATTCGGACCCCTATAGTGAGCACGCCGATGCCATCCGCGCTCTCGGCCAGCATTACGGCCTAGCCCTCGACCGAGGTCGCTGCTACCCGTATCGCCGCGACTGAAAACCGACGAAACGTTCGCCAATCTGGATGCGGGTCCGGCAATTGGCGTCAAGCATTGTGAAACCCAAAGATTCTCAGCCCGATCCTTTCCTGCGGCGGCACCCTGTAGGGTCTCGCCACACGATCGCGGTAAAGGAGAGCGGACGGGACGAAATCCTTGAATGCAACACTCGCCCCGTCGTAAATCGTGACAGGCGCTCGACGAGATCAATTGGCGAGTGCCATGGGCCTTCCGTGCAAATTCGAGACACAGCCGCCTCGTCACAAAATGAACCGGGACAGATCGGCGTTTTGGGCAAGGGCGCCAACCCGCTCTCGGACATAGGCGCGATCGATCGCTACCCGAGTGCCCTCGGGTCGGTCGGAGGCGGTGAAACTGATTTCCTCGAGCAGCCGTTCGAGGATCGTATGGAGACGCCGCGCGCCGATATTCTCGATCGCGGCATTGATCTCCTCGGCGAGGAGCGCCAGCTCGTCGATTGACGCGTCGTCAAATTCGAGGGTGATCCCCTCGGTCGCAAGCAATGCCTTATATTGTTTGATAAGGCTCGCTTCGGGCTCGACCAGGATGCGACGGAAATCATCACGATCGAGCGCTTTCAGTTCAACGCGGATCGGCAGCCGACCTTGCAGTTCGGGCAGCAAATCCGACGGCTTGGTCTGATGGAAGGCTCCGGACGCGATGAACAGGATGTGGTCGGTCTTGACCGGCCCGTGTTTCGTCGCAACCGTGGTACCCTCGATCAATGGCAGAAGGTCACGCTGTACCCCCTCGCGGCTGACGTCAGGCCCGCCGAGCCGTTCGCCGCGACCGCAAATCTTGTCGATCTCATCGATGAAGACGATGCCGTTCTGCTCGGCCGCACTTGACGCCTCGCGCACTACCGTCTCCTGATCCAACAGCTTGTCGCTCTCCTCGGCGACCAACACGCGATGACTATCGGCGACCGTCATCCGCTTCGGCTTGGTGCGGGTACCGAACGCTTTGCCGAAGATATCGCCGAGATTGAGCATCCCCATTTGCGCGCCGGGCAGGCCAGGGATTTCGAACGTCGGCAAGCTCGAGGCGGCATTTTCCTGCACCGCTATTTCGATCTCGCGGTCGTCGAGTGCGCCCTCGCGCAGCATCCGGCGGAACTTCTGACGGGTATCTGCGCTGGCGCCGGAGCCGACCAGCGCGTCCAGCACGCGCTCCTCGGCCGCCATCTCCGCTTTGGGTTCGACCTCCTTGCGCAACCGCTCACGGGTCATCCCGATCGCGATCTCGACAAGATCACGAACGATCTGCTCGACGTCACGCCCGACATAGCCGACCTCGGTGAATTTGGTCGCCTCCACCTTGACGAAAGGAGCCTGGGCAAGCCGCGCGAGGCGGCGCGAAATCTCGGTCTTGCCGCAGCCGGTTGGTCCGATCATCAGGATGTTTTTGGGCAGCACCTCCTCGCGCAGGTCCGGCGCGAGCTGCTGGCGCCGCCAGCGATTTCTGAGCGCGATCGCGACGGCGCGCTTAGCTTCATGCTGGCCGACGATGAAGCGATCGAGCTCGGAGACGATCTCGCGGGGGCTAAAGGCGGTCATGAGAGCGCGGTCTTAAAATGCGAGGTCGAGCGCGGCGATGACGGTTTCCAGCCGGTTTCACAAGTCATTCGGAACCAGTCAATAATCAAGTTTTTCGACGGTGACTTTGTCGTTGGTGTAAATGCAGATCCCGGCGGCGATCGCCATTGCCCGGCGTGCGACTTCTTCGGCGTCGAGCCCGTCGATGCCGATCAGCGCCCGCGCCGCGGCGAGGGCGTATCCCCCGCCCGAGCCGATGCCAATAATTTCATCCTCCGGTTCGAGCACATCGCCGGTGCCCGACAGGAGCAGCGACACGTTCTTATCAGCGACCGCCATCATCGCTTCCAGCCGGCGCAGATAGCGATCGGTTCGCCAATCCTTGGCGAGCTCGACGCAAGCGCGCGGAAGCTGCCCAGCATATTGTTCGAGTTTTCCTTCGAGCCGCTCGAACAGCGCGAACGCATCAGCGGTGCCGCCTGCAAAACCGGCGATGACCGCCCCACCGCCCAGCCGGCGTAGCTTGCGCGCATTCGATTTGACCACTGTCTGGCCCATCGAGACCTGACCATCTCCGGCAACCACGACCTGTCCATGCTTCCGCAGGCATAGGATCGTCGTGCCGTGCCACGCTCTGTCGGCGGTGTGATTCATAAGGTTGCTGAAAATCCGCCGCTGGAAAAAAGAATTTTCGCGAAGTTCAGATGTAAGTCGGGCTGAGGGCGGATCAAGCAAGAGCAAATGTCGGCGCGGCGGGACCATGCGTGCCGGGGCCATGGTGGAAACCGCGCGCGAAAGTTGTTACAACCGCCGTCGCCGCGGGTGCGGCATTCGAGGAGAGCATCGTGCGGGTGGCGACGGTCGAGCGCAATACCAAGGAGACCCGGATTACCGGCCGCGTCGATCTCGACGGTACCGGGGCCGCAAAGATCTCGACCGGTATCGGCTTTCTCGATCATATGCTCGAGCAACTCGCCAAGCACAGCCTTATCGATCTCTCCCTGCATGCGGAAGGTGATCTGCACATCGACTTCCACCACACCACCGAGGATACCGGCTACGTCGTCGGCGAAGCCGTGTCGCGTGCGCTCGGCTCTCGTGCGGGAATTGCGCGCTACGGGTACGCAGTCATTCCGATGGACGAGACCTTGACGCGGGTGACCGTTGACGCCTCAAACCGGCCCTACCTGGTCTGGAAAGTCGCTTTCAGCCGGCCGAAGCTCGGCGAAATGGACACCGAACTCTTCAAAGAGTGGTTTCAGGCATTCGCGCAATCGGCCGGTGTGACCCTCCATATCGAGAACCTCTACGGAGAGAATAACCACCACATCGCCGAGTCCTGCTTCAAAGGCCTTGCGCGGGCATTGCGCGAAGCGGTCGAGATCGATGCACGGCTGGCGGGCGCAGTTCCCTCGACCAAGGGCGTCCTCGGCGGCAGCCTGTCATGATCGTCGCGATCGTCGATTACGGCTCGGGTAATCTGCGCTCGGCGGCTAAGGCGTTCGAGCGCGCCGCGGTCGAGAACGATGTTCACGCCGAAATAAGGGTGACGAACAGGGCTAACGTCCTCGCCGCCGCAGATTACATCGTTCTCCCCGGCGTAGGCGCCTTCGCCGATTGCCGGCGAGGGCTGGGCGCCGTCTCTGGTCTCGAAGCGGCGTTGCAAGAGGCGGTCATCGTCCGGGGCCGGCCTTTTCTCGGCATCTGTGTCGGCATGCAGCTGATGGCGGAGCGGGGCCGCGAGTTCGAAACCACCGAGGGCCTGGGCTGGATTGGCGGCGAGGTGATCGCGATCGAGCCGCGGGATCCAGATCTGAAGATCCCGCACATGGGATGGAACGAGATCGTCTCTCGGGCGGCGCACCCGTTGCTCGCCGGGCTCGCCGTAGGGGCCCACGCATATTTTGTGCACAGCTATCATTATCGCCTCGCGGACCCCGCGCACCTCCTCGCCGATACCGATTACGGCGGTCATCTTGCAGCAGTCATTGGGAGGGACAATCTCGCCGGAACGCAGTTCCACCCCGAGAAGAGCCAGGAAGCGGGGCTGCGGTTGATCGGAAATTTCTTGCGTTGGCGTCCATGAACGATCTGCGAGCGGCCGGGACCATCTCTTTCGATCGGCTGACCAAGTTCTCTGGCACCGATCTCGACGATCTCTGTGAGGCGACCGAGAATGCCATCACCGAGGGCGGCGGCTTTGGTTGGCTGAGGCCACCGCCGCGGCAAATACTGGAGAATTACTGGAAGGGCGTGCTGCTGGTTCCCGAGCGCCGGCTCGTCGTCGGCCGGCTCGACCGTGTGATCGCCGGCTCGGCGCAGCTCAGCCGGGCACCTCGCAATAACGAGGCGCAGGCGTTCGCGGGAACCTTGACCAGCGCCTTCGTCGCTCCCTGGGCGCGCGGACGCGGTCTCGGCCGCGGTATAGTGCGCGAAATCGAGCGTCTCGCTCGGGAACTCGGTTTAGCGGTCCTCAATCTCGACCTGCGCGATACCCAGCGCGCGGCGATCGGCCTTTATGAGAATTTGGGGTACCGGCGGTGGGGCACACACCCCGTCTACGCACAGGTCGAGGGCCGAATCGTGCCGGGGCATTACTACTACAAGCTCCTCGAGGAAGAGCCGGCGGCGCCGTGATCCTCTACCCAGCCATCGATCTGAAGGATGGCGCCTGCGTTCGCCTCATTCGCGGGGAGATGGCGAGCGCAACGGTATTCAACGACGATCCCACGACACAGGCCAGGCAATTTGCCGATGCGGGCTTCCCATGGCTGCACGTCGTCGATCTCGACGGCGCTTTCGTCGGGCACTCGGTCAATAGCGCGGCGGTGCGGGCGATCCGCCGCGGCGTCGACTTGAAGATCCAGCTTGGCGGCGGCATCCGCGACCGCGCGGCGATCGATTACTGGCTCGGTCTTGGCATCGACCGCATTGTGCTCGGCACCGCAGCCTTGCGCGACTCTGAACTCGTGCGGCGCGCGGCGGCCGAGCATCCGGCTGCGATAGCGGTGGGGGTCGACGCGCGCGACGGGCGGGTCGCGATCGAGGGCTGGGCCGAAACGACTGAGGTCGGCGTCGTCGAACTCGCCCGCCGCTTCGAAGATCGCGGCGTGGTGGCGATCATCTACACCGACATCGGACGTGATGGGACGCTCTCCGGCGTTGATGCGGCAGAGGTCGCCGAACTGGCGCGACAGATCCGGATCCCGGTCATCGTCTCTGGCGGGGTTTCATCGCTCGCCGACATCGCCGCGCTGACGGCGCGCGAGGCCGCCGGCATCGCTGGGGTCATTTGCGGGCGGGCGCTCTATGATGGCCGGATCGATCCCGCAGCGGCGCTGCGGCTGGTCATGGAGCACTCGCCGTGCTGAAGATGCGCATCATCCCCTGTCTCGATGTCAAGGGCGGCCGAGTGGTCAAGGGTGTCAACTTTGTTGACCTTGTCGATGCCGGCGATCCCGTTGAGCAGGCGCGGTTTTACGATCATGACGGCGCCGACGAGCTGTGTTTTCTCGACATCACCGCGAGCGCGGAAAACCGTGACACGCTTTATGACGTGGTTCGGCGCACGGCCGAACAATGCTTCATGCCGCTGACCGTCGGCGGCGGTGTGCGCACGGTCGAGGATATTCGTAGCCTGCTGCTCGCCGGAGCCGACAAGGTGTCGATCAACACGGTGGCCGTGGCCCGCCCGGAATTCGTGCGCGAAGCGGCGCAAAAATTCGGCAGCCAATGCATTGTTGCTGCGATCGACGCCAAGGCGACGGCCCCCGGACGGTGGGACGTATTCACCCACGGCGGCCGCCGGGCGACCGGCATCGATGCGGTTGCTTGGGCGTGCCGGCTCGCCGATTATGGTGCCGGCGAGATCCTGCTGACCTCGATGGACCGGGACGGAACCAAAGCGGGCTTCGACATTCCGCTAACCCGAGCTGTCGCTGATAGGGTTCGCGTGCCGGTCATTGCCTCGGGTGGCGTCGGCACCCTCGACCACTTGGTCGAAGGCATCCGCGATGGGCACGCGACCGCCGTTCTTGCAGCCTCGATATTTCATTTCGGAACCTACCGCATCGGCGAGGCCAAGGCCTGTCTCGCCGCCACCGGCATCCCGGTGCGGCGCTGAGCGATGGCAGCGGAACTCGGGCCCACGCTCGATCGCCTCTGGCAGGTCATTTTATCACGCCGCGGCGGCGATCCGCAGACCTCGTATACGGCGAGGTTATTTACCCGCGGCCGCGCCAAGATTGCGCAAAAACTCGGCGAGGAGGCGATCGAGGCGGTAATCGAGGGCGTAGCGGACAATCCCTCTGCCCTCGTCGGCGAGAGCGCCGATCTGCTCTATCATCTATTGGTGCTATGGGCCGCCGCCGGCGTTTCGCCCGCCGATGTCGCGGCCGAGCTGATACGGCGCGAAGGCACCTCCGGCATCGATGAAAAGCGGGCGCGGGCGAACCTGTGAGCGCAACCTAGCGGAGGGGGACGATGACCTACGATCGCAACAATGTCTTCGCCCGCATCCTGCGCGGCGAGATCCCTTGCAAGAAAGTCTATGAAGACGAGCACGTCCTTGCCTTTGACGACATTTCCGCACGCGCGCCGACACATGTATTGGTGATCCCCAAGGGAGAATACGTTTCCCTCGACGATTTTTCCGCGAACGCGTCGGAGGCGGAAATCGCCGCCCTGGCCCGCGCTCTCGGGCGCATCGCCCGAGAGCGCGGCGTAGCCGAAAGCGGCTATCGCGTTATCGCCAATAACGGGCCCGCCGCTCATCAGGAGGTGCCGCATTTCCACGTGCATCTCCTCGGCGGCCGCGACCTCGGCGGCATGCTCCCGCGCCGGTGACCAGCACGCGCCACGATGGGCGAGGTGCGGACGCTCGCAATCCGCGGCCAAAGGCAGCAGAAGTCGACGCGGTCATTCGCGAGGAGCAATCTCGGGTAAACCCGCGATCGCCATCTTCCGATCACGAAAGATAACAACGCAGCATCGCTGAGAAAAAGCGCAGCTTACGCGGATCTGTGCTTCAGCTAGCTTGCAATTTACCTATTGTTGCGCGTAGTAGTGGCAAGGGAGCAAACGCCCGGGAGAGAGTCATGTCGGTATCCGTAGAAACCGTCGATAGGGGCACCTCGACAGGTCCGCTGAGCTTGCCGTGGATCATCGCCGCCTCTTCGGTCGGTACGCTGATCGAGTGGTATGACTTTTATCTCTACGGCGTGCTGGCGCTTTTTTTCAGCAAGCACTTCTTCTCGCCGGAACTCAATGCGACGGTTGCCTTCATTGCGAGTCTTTTTGTGTTCTGGACGGGTTTCCTCGTGCGCCCCTTTGGCGCAATCCTCTTCGGTCATTTGGGTGATCTGATCGGCCGCAAGTTCACCTTCATGCTGACATTGGGATTGATGGGAGCGGCGACCTTCGTCGTCGGCCTGTTGCCCGGCTATGACGCAATCGGGGCCCTGGCGCCGATCCTGCTCGTCGTGATGCGCGTCCTGCAGGGTCTCGCCTTGGGCGGCGAATACGGTGGTGCGGCGACCTACATCGCCGAGCACTCACCCGACGGCCGACGCGGCTTCTATACGAGCTGGATCCAGACGACGGCGACGATGGGGATCGTCCTTGCGCTTTTGGTCATCCTGATCTGCCGGCTGGCGCTCGGCGACCAAGCGTTCGGCGACTGGGGTTGGCGCGTTCCGTTCCTGCTCTCCGCGATCCTCGTCCTGCTGGCCGGGTACATCCGGTTGAAGCTCGAGGAATCTCCACTGTTCGCCCGCCTCAAACAGCAGGGCAAGGCGTCGAGCAACCCGGCCGCCGAAAGCTTCCTGAGCGGCGGCAGGAACTGGGGCCTGATGCTGGTCGCGCTGTTCGGCGCCACCGCGCCGGAGGGCGTCGTCTGGTACACAAGCCAATTCTACGCGCTGTTTTATTTGCAGGCGGTTCTGAAGGTCAATTACGTCACCGTGTACGTCATCATGATGATCGCGCTGAGCTTGGGCGCTCCGTTCTTTGTCGCTTTCGGTGCATTGTCGGACAGGATCGGCCGCCGCAACATCATGACCTTGGGATTCGTACTCGCGGTAATAACCTTTTGGCCGGTTTTCACTTGGCTCGGCACCTTCAAAGACAACCCGGTAATGCTGACCATCCTGGTGTTCTACCTGGTGATCTTGGTGACGATGGTCTACGGTCCGATTGCAGCCTTCCTGGTCGAGCTATTTCCGGCGCGCATCCGCTACACCTCGATGTCGCTGCCTTACCACGTCGGCAACGGGGTCTTTGGCGGACTGGTCCCGGCCGCGGGAGCCTCGATCGCCGCGATTACCGGCATTGCGCTGAGCGGGCTACTCTACCCGATGGCGATCGCCACTATCGGCATCGTCGTCAGCCTCGCCTTCATCCGCGAGCCGACGCACAAAATTAAAATTTGGGATGAGGTTGGCGGCGGCGCGCCACCGTTAGTCCCCGACCAGCCTTAAGCTCGAACGGCTGTAGGTTGGCCTGGCGCCGCTCTTCGACCCGCTGCGGCACGCCTGCCTGAGGAAGGCGAGCATCCGTTCCGGAATCGGCTCATCGAGGACATAGTCGTGAAGCGCGTGGAGAAGCTCCTCCCCATGCGTTCTGCCCTCGAGAAAATCCAAGATCTGTCGCTCTACGCAATGGGGTATGACTTTCGGCCGTGGAACGCGGCAACCAGCAGGAGGGGAGGAAGGTTTGCCCTGATCTTCCATCAGATCCACCGTGCCACAATTAACTCAGATTCTTGAAGATCGTGTCCTGTGAAGATCGTGACGCTCATATCTCTTCGATTAACGAGAGTAACGGATCGTAACAAGCGCGGTTCCGCGGCGTGGCGCGGGGCTAGCATGCAATATCCGCATGGAACCAATCCAGCACAGCAAGTTCCTAACCCGATTCACGGCGGGACCCCCGGGAGCGCCGTGATCCGGCGGTAACTCAGCGCTTCTGCGACGTGCCGTCGCGCCACCGGGTCGGTCCCTTCAAGGTCGGCCAGCGTGCGCGCGACGCGCAGCACCCGGTGATAGCCGCGGGCCGAAAGGCGCAGCCGCTCGGCCGCCCGGGTCAACAACGCGCGGCCGGCCGCATCCGGGGTCGCGACCTCGTCGAGCAGCGGTCCGTCGGCTTCGGCGTTGGTGCGAATTCCGCGTTCCGCCGCCGCGCCTTTATAACGCGCCGCCTGTCTTTCGCGGGCCGCCGCCACCCGGCGGGCAACCGCCGCACTGCCCTCGGCGGCAGGGGGCAAAGCGAGATCGGCGGGCGACACCGCCGGGACATCGATATGAAGATCGATGCGGTCCAGCAGCGGGCCCGACAGCCGCCCCTGGTAGTCCTCGGCGCAACGCGGCGCGCGGCCGCAGCCTCGCTCAGCGAAATGACCGCAACGGCACGGGTTCATCGCCGCGATCAGCTGAAACCGTGCCGGATAGGTAACGTGCCCTTGGGCGCGGGCGATGGTTACGTGGCCGGTCTCGAGCGGCTGACGCAGCGCTTCCAGCGCGGCCCGATTGAACTCCGCCAGCTCATCGAGAAAGAGGACGCCGTGATGCGCGAGAGAGACCTCACCAGGACGCGGGCGCGCCCCGCCGCCGACGAGCGCCGCCAGCGAGGCCGAATGGTGCGGGTCGCGGAACGGCCGCTCACGCGACAGCCCGCCATGGCGCAGGCCGCCGGCCGCCGACTGAATCATCCCGAGCTCGAGCGCCTCGGCCGGCTCGAGCGGCGGCAGAATGCCGGGCAGCCGCGCCGACAGCATCGACTTGCCCGCTCCGGGCGGGCCGATCATCAACAGATTATGCCCGCCGGCGGCGGCGATCTCGAGGGCGCGTTTGGCGCTCTCCTGACCCTTGACGTCGGCGAGATCGAACCCCGCCGAGCGCGACGGTGCAAGGCGCGGTTCGGGTGGGGGCAACAGCTGCGTTCCTTTGAAATGGTTGACGATCGCCAAGAGGCTCGGTGCCGCGACCACCTCGACATCGCCGGCCCAGGCCGCCTCGCCGCCGCAGCCCGCGGGGCAGATGACGCCGCCGCCCCAGCCTGCCGTGGCGAGCGCCGCGAGCAGAACGCCGGCGACACTCGTCAGCGACCCGTCGAGCGCCACCTCGCCGAGCGCGGTGTAGCCGGCGAGATCTTCCGTCGGCAGCGCTTCCATCGCCGCCAGCAGGCCCAACGCGATCGGCAGGTCGAAATGGCTGCCTTCCTTCAACACATCGGCCGGAGCGAGGTTGACCGTGATCCGCCGCGGCGGCAGCCCGAGGCCCAGCGAGGCGAGCGCCGCCCGTACCCGTTCGCGCGATTCGGCGACGGCCTTGTCCGGCAGCCCGACAACGGTGAAGGCCGGCAGCCCGGAGGCGATCGTCACCTGGGTCTCGACCTCGATGACCTCGACGCCATGGAACGCGACCGTCCGAACCCGTGCGACCATACCCCATTCGGCCTGCAAGCAATGGTTGAATGTAATTCAATTTAGTCAACAAATCCAGCCCCGATGCTGAGCGGCATCAGCGCCAGGGCCGGTTAACGATTTCAAGGCGGTGGGTTGGCGGTTGTCCTGAACCACAACCTGCAATTACGTCAACTACTCACTAATGTGCAATCTGCAGCTAATCTGCAGCTAATTCTCTCTCTGGTTGTACCTCTTCTTGCGTTGGTCGGCCCCGTTCATCGAAAGCCTCGCAGGTTTCGGTATTCTCTCTCCTCTAACTGAAGTAGCCAATCATGCAACACGAATTAGGCAATTTTAGGATGATCATCATCGTAACAAACTGTCACCCTTTATCACCTTCCGCTCCAATGCCCGGCAAACGCGGCTGCCATTTGCTTGAAGGGGACCGGCTCGCTACCGAGAGACACACCGTCGGCGGCAAAGCCTGCGGCAGCCTTCAGGCTGAGCTCAAGCTCGCTGTCCGGCCATACTGGCGGCCGGAGCAGTGTCAGGGGTCCGGGGTGAAGTGCTGGGCCAAGTTGTCGAGGCGGATTTCGTAGGGCTCGCAGCGCCCGGTCCAGGTGACGAATTCGCCAGGCGTCGCACGCAGCGATTTCTCGGTGTTGAGGATAAAGGGCGTCGCACACATCTGGTCGGTGAGGTACGCGTTGGTCTGCGGATCGTAATTATTGAATGCGACAAATTCAGGCGGAATGTTGCCCGTCGGCTTCGCAGCGCTGGTCCAGAAAGCATCCTCGATCGGAATGTATGGGGTGCACCCGCCCAGGAGCGCCGCTGGAAGCGCCAAGTATAGTAAGAGCCGCACGAGGATCTCGACCACAGGTTGACTTTGTGCAGTGTGCACGGGTAATGCCGCTGGCGCAAGGGCCTGTCGCTTCGATCGTGGGTTTCAGGCCCGTTTGCTCTTGCGGGGGGGACGTCCGCGGTCCGGCACCCCCGCCGCCGCCAACGCGGCCTGTTGCCGCGCCGCGAGTGCCGCCTCGTCGAAATCGTCGATCAATTCGTGGAACAGCCGGTACCAGTTGATCTCCGCCTTCAGGTGCAGGAACACCGAGCCGAGGCCGATCGCGGCGCGATCCATGAAGACGAACTCGCGTGGCGGCCTCACCCCGCCGAGGCGGCGGATGTCGCGATGGACGCCCTCGGCGACGGAGGCGCCATAGACGCCGCTCGCCTTCTCCTGAATAAGGCGCTCGCGATCTTCCAGCAGCGGGCCGTAGACAAACAGCGCCCACCGATTGAGTACATCGATTATTTCGCGCGACAGATTGCGAAAACCCCAGCTTTCGTAAGCATGGACGGCAAGGTCGCGATCGCCGCGCTGCAACGCGTGGTAGAGGTCGATGACGCCGCGGACGAAGGAGGCCTCGAAGATGCGGATGCAGCCGAAATCGAGGAGATTGACGGTGCGGTCCGGCGCGACCGTGTAGTTGCCGAGGTGCGGGTCGCCGTGGATGACCCCGTAGTAATAGAACGGCACATACCAGATCCGAAACATGCGCAACGCAATTTCATTGCGCTCGTCGAGTGATGCCTCGGCGATGTCGAGGATCGGCGCACCGTCGAGCCAGGTCATCGTCAATAGCCGTCGGGTCGACAATTCGGCAATCGGGACCGGGACCGCAACCCGAGCCTCGTCGCGCAGGATCTCGCCGTAAAGGCGCATATGCGCGGCCTCGCGCTCGTAATCGAGTTCCTCCCGCAGCCGCTCGGCGATCTCGGCATGGATCTCGTCGGTCGTGACCGCGCGGTCGTAGCGCTCGTAAATGCTCATCGCGAGCTTCAACTGGCGCAGATCGGCCTCCACCGCCGAGGCCATATCGGGGTACTGCAATTTGCAGGCGAGCGGAGTGCCGTCGAGGGCGGTAGCTCGGTGCACTTGCCCGAGCGAGGCGGCTCGCGCCGCGGTCCTCTCGAAATCACGAAACCGGCTCTGCCAGTCGGGCCCCAGCTCGCTGGCCATGCGCCTTCTGACGAACGGCCAACCCATCGGCGGCGCGTTCGCCTGCAGCTGGACAAGCTCTTGCGCATATTCCTTGGGCAGGGCATCGGGGATCGTGGCGAGGAGCTGCGCCACCTTCATCAACGGGCCTTTGATGCCGCCGAGCACGGATTTCAGCTCGGCGGCATGACGGCCGCGATCGAGGCCGAGGCCGAGGTAACGTTCGCCGGCGAGCCGCGCCGCCAGCCCGCCCATCGCGGTCGACACCTGGGCATAGCGCCGAACCCGCCCCGTCAAGGTATCGTCGTCAGGCATCGTATTTTCCCTCTCCCCCCGCCGGCCGGGGGGAGAGGGTGGGGTGAGGGGGGCCGATGGGCAAGTTGGCGGAGTCGCCCACCTCACCCTCCCAGCCCTGCGGGCTGGGTCCCTCCCTCTCCCCCCTTAAGGGCGGAGAGGGGCTTCTTTGCCGGCAACCGGATCAAGCCAGGCGCTCGAGCTCGTCGATAAAGCCGGCTACGATCGAAAGTCCCCTCGACCAGAAGGACGGGTCGGCGGCGTCGAGCCCGAACGGTGCGAGCAGCTCGCGGTGACGCAATGTACCGCCCGCTCGCAGCATAGCCAGATAGCGGTCGGCGAAGCCCTGATGTGCGTCCTCGTAGACCGCATAGAGCGAGTTCACCAGACAATCACCAAAAGCGTAGGCGTAAACATAGAACGGCGTATGGATGAAATGTGGAATATAGGACCAATAATGGCGATAGACGCCGTCGAGCCGCAACCCCGGGCCCAGGCTCTCGCGCTGCACGTCGAGCCAGATCTCGGCCAGCCTGTCGGGCGTCAGCTCGGCCTCGCGCCGCTCGTCATGTACCTTCTGCTCGAAGGTGACGAACGCGATCTGGCGGACCACCGTGTTGAGCATATCCTCGACTTTGGCGGCGAGCATGATCTTCCGGCGCCCGGGATCGGTCTCGCCCGCGAGCAACGCCCGGAACGTCAGCATCTCGCCAAAGACCGAAGCGGTCTCGGCGAGAGTAAGCGGGGTGTCGGCCATCAGGTAGCCCTGGACGTTGGCAAGCAGCTGATGGACGCCATGGCCGAGCTCGTGCGCCAAGGTCATTACGTCACGAACCCGGCCTTGGTAATTCAACAGCAAATAAGGGTGCGCGCCCGGCACGGTCGGGTGCGCAAAGGCGCCCGAAGCCTTGCCCGGTCTCACCGGCGCATCGATCCATCGCCCGGCGAAGAAGCGGCCGCCAATCGCGGCCATTTCGGGAGCAAACGCGCGGTAGGCGGACAGCACTGTCTCTTGCGCCTCGGACCAGGAAATCGTGCGCTCCTCTTGCTCGGGTAAGGGTGCGTTGCGGTCCCAGAATGGCAATTCTTCGACCCCGAACCAGCGCGCCTTCAGCTTGTAGTAGCGGTGCGCCAGCTTCGGATAGGCTTCGCGCACTGCCGCGATCAGCGCGTCTACCACCTCGTCTTCGACAAAGTTGGCGAGGTTGCGCGAAGAAATCGGCCGCGGGAAAATCCGCCAGCGGTCCTCGATCTCCTTGTCCTTGGCGAGGGTGTTGGTGATCAACGCGAAGGTTCTGACGTTCTTCCCCAAAACTTCGCCGATCGTCAGCCCCGCTTCGCGCCGCGTTTCGGGGTCGCTGTCCGATAGAAGATCGAGGGCCTCGGATTCGGTCAGTTCCTTCCCCTGAATGGCGAAGCGCAAATCGGCAACGGTCTCGTCAAACAGCCGCACCCACGCGGCGCGGCCGGCGACGTATTTCTCGTGCAGCAGCTTTTCGATCTCGTCGCTCAGCTGATGCGGACGGAAGGCGCGCGTGTCGCGCAGCCACGGCCGGTACCGAGCCAGCATCGGGTCCGCGAGTTTGGCGTCTATTTCCGCATCTTCGAGACGGTTGAGCTCGAGCGTGAAGAACAGCAGCGTCGTCGACACCGCGTTGGTTCGCTCCTGTATCGTCTGATAAAAGCGGCCGATTTCAGGATCGGCGAGATTGCCGGCGTGAACCAGCGAGGCATAGCTCATGACGCGGCCGATCTTTTCCTGCAGCCGCTCATAGGCCTCGACGGCGGTGCCGAACTCGGCTCCTGATAGATCGGCGAGCCGACCCGCGTAGCGCTCGTGAAAAACACTCGATTCGCTGGCAAGCTGGGCGAGGTCGCCCGTCAACGCCTCGCTTTCGGCGCCCGGGTACAAATCGGACAGGTCCCATTGCGGCAACACGCCGAGCGCCGTTTTCTTCGGCCCTTCCGTCACTTCCACTACTGCCCGCGCACGCATAACCACGCCCCAATCGGTCCCCTGGCGTGGATATGGGGCTCACCCCGCGCGCCGCAACCGAATGGCCGCTCGCTTTACTGAGGCTCGGCCACCCGGGTCATCGGGCCGGGTCCGCTCTCCCCGACCGCGCGGCGCGTCGTTTACATCACCCAGATTGGCCGTACCTCGACTGTGCCGTAACGCGCACCAGGGCAGCGCCCCGCCCAGGACAGAGCGGCATCGAGATCGGGCACCTCGATCAGGTAATAGCCGCCGAGTTGCTCCTTGGTCTCGGCGAACGGACCGTCGAGCACGTTGGTCTGGCCATCTTTGATGCGGACCGCGGTCGCGGTCGCCGTAGGCCTGAGCCGATTGGAGGCCACCAATACCTTGGCGTTCTGCAAGGCCTGGGTGTAGGCTATATAAGCGTTGATCGTCTCGGTCATCTGCTCGCGCGGCACGCTCTCGGCCGCCCGCTCGTCTCCGTAGATCAACAGCATGTATTGCATCGCTAAAGCTCCTCTGTGATCGAGCGACCAACTAGCCGGACGCCCGTCTGGATGACGTTCGAGGCAAGCCGATTTCGACAGGCCAGCGAAGTCGAAGGAAATTTCCACAGCGATGCATCTTCCCGCTATTCCGCCGGCTGGCCGAAACCCGTACAAAGGCGGTGACGCGGGGTCGGGGGAAAGATGGATTACGACCGCTGGCGCAGTCTGCCGGCGATGTTCCTTGAACAGGCGGACCGGCGCGGAGAGAAGCCGTTCCTGTGGGCCAAGCGAGATGGTTGCTATTGCCCGGTCTCTTGGGTCGAGGCGGCGCGCGATGTCCGACACCTGGCGCTCGCCTTGCGGTCCCTCGGGATCGGCCGCGGCGAGCGCGTCGCTCTGGTTTCCGAGAACCGGCCGGAATGGATCATCGCCGATCTGGCAATCATGAGTGCCGGCGCCATCACGGTCCCGGCTTATGTGACCAACACGGTCGAGGACCATCGCCACATTCTGGCGAACAGTGGCGCTCGCGCAGTGATCGTCTCGAAGACTACTCTATCGGCGCGAGTGCTGGCGGCGGCCAATCAGGTCGACACCGTGCACACGGTGATCGCGATCGAGCCGGCCATGGGGCAGGCCAGCGCAGTCGATCTGCTGTCCTGGGATACCATGCTCGCGCATGGCGCCGAGCAGCCCGATGGCATCGAGGCGAGCGTCTCCGCGATCGAGCCCGATGATGTCGCCTGCCTGATCTTCACTTCGGGGACCGGCGGCATCCCCAAGGGGGTGATGACGACACATCGCAACATTCTCGCGAATTGCCGCGGTGCTTATCGCGTGCTCGAGACGCTCGGGCTCGGCGACGAGGTGTTTCTGAGCTTTCTGCCGCTGTCGCATTCATACGAGCACACCGCGGGCGAGATGTTTCCGATCTCGCTCGGCGCGGAGATCTATTTCGCCGAGGGTGCCGATGCGCTCGCCGCCAATATGCTGGAGGTACGGCCGACGATCATGACTGCCGTTCCGCGGCTGTACGAGACGCTGCACCAGCGAATCCGGCTCGGCGTCGCGCGCAAGAACGGCCTAACGCGGAGGATGTTCGACCAGGCGCTCGCGATCGGGCTGAAGCGCCTTTCGTCGCAGCCCCCGGGCCTAGGCGAACGGCTGTTCGATCCCGTCCTCGACCGCGTCGTCCGCGCCAAGATACGCCAGCGCTTTGGTGGGCGGCTCAAGGCGATGGTGTCAGGCGGGGCACCGCTCAACCCCGAGATCGGAGGGTTTTTCTTGGCGCTCGGGGTCACCCTGCTGCAGGGCTATGGCCAAACTGAGGCCGGTCCCGTCATCACCTGCAATCTGCCCACGCACATCAAGATCGACACCGTCGGGCCGCCGCTCGACGGCGTCTCCTTGCGCATCGCCGATGACGGCGAGATTCTCGTCGCCGGCGACAATGTCATGAAGGGCTACTGGAACGACGCCGAGGCGACGGCACAGGCGCTCAAAGAAGGTTGGCTGCACACCGGCGATGTCGGCGTGATCGACGGCGACTGCTATCTCCGCATCACCGACCGGAAGCGTGATTTCATCAAAAACTCCGGCGGCGAGATGATTTCCCCGGCACGCATCGAAGGTTATCTGAGCTTGGAGCCCGAGATCAGTCAGGTGATGGTATTCGGCGATCGCCGCCCATACCTCGTCGCCGTCGTGGTTCCCGACCCGGAGGTTGTCGCCGGTTGCGCTGCGGGGGACGCGCCCGCGGACCTGGCCGCGCACGCCGCCGATCCCGGCCTCAACCGGGTCATGGGCGCGGTGATTGCGCGCGTCAACGAGACGCTCCAACCGAGCGAGCGGGTGCGGCGGTTTGTGATCGCCGCGGAACCGTTCACGACCGCCAACGGTCAAATGACGCCGACCCTGAAGATCAAGCGCCACGCGATCCGCGAAGCGTATGGCTCAGCCCTCGATGCGCTCTACCAGAGTAAGGAAATCGCGGCCTGAACCATCTCGTCGAGATGCAGAAGATGCTCACCCCTCCCATCCCTCCCTCGCATGCGGGGGAGGGTTAGGGTGGGGGGCCTGAAGGAGAGGAAACATGCGGCTCGAAAGGAAAATAGGGATCGTCACCGCGGCAGCCTCGGGGATGGGCCGGGCCGGCGCGATCCGCTTTGCCCGCGAAGGCGCCGCGGTCGGAGTCGCCGATATCGACCAGGCAGGTGTCGATGCGGTGGTCGCGGAGATCACCGCCGCCGGAGGCCGCGCGCTCGGTCTCGTCGGCGATCTCCGCCAGGACGATTTCGCCCGCTCGATCGTGCGCCGCACCGCCAACGCGTTCGGTGGGCTTGATTTCGTGTGGAACCATGTCGGCCATCCCGGCCCGGCTTCGATTGAGGGCATCGATATGGCCGATTTCGAGATTGCGATCGACCTCAACCTGCGCGCGGTGCTGGTGACGACCGAGGCGGCGATACCCGAGATCCGGGCGCGCGGCGGCGGCAGCCTGCTTTACACCGCCTCGACGTCGGGCATTCAGGGCTCAGGTTTCAGCCCGGTCTATTCGATGGCCAAGTTCGGGGTCGTCGGCTTCGTACGCTCGCTCGCCAAGCGCCTTGCGCCCGAGAAGATCCGTGTCAACGCGATCTGCCCTGGCCCGATCGACACGCCGATGCTGAGGGTCTTTGTCGCGCGGCCGGACCAGCAGCGTACCGCCGGCCAAGACAAGGAGGCGTTGGTCCAATTGCGCGGCCGCCAAAACCCGATGGGTCGCACGGGCAAGCCAGAGGAGATCGCTAACGCCGCCTTGTTCCTGATATCGGACGAAGCCTCCTTTGTCTCCGGCGCCGCACTCCCCGTCGACGGGGCCGCGACCGCGTAGGAGCTCAGCCTGGACTGGTCACCGCAGCCGGAAATAATGGACGCTGAACAGTGCGGCGGGGTCGGTCCAGGTGTCGACCGGGCGAAAGCCGGCGCGGGACGCCAGGGCGCGGAATTCGGCGACCGAATATTTGTAGGAGTATTCGGTGTGGATCAGTTCGTCTTCGGCAAAGCGAAAACGGGTGCCGGCGATGCGCGCTTCTTGCGCAACGAGGCTGCGGATGTAGATTTCGACCCGTCCCTCGGCCTCATTGTAGAAAGCCACGTGCTCAAAGCGGTCGATCTCGAGATCGGCGTCGAGCTCACGATTGACGCGCTTGAGGAGGTTGAGGTTGAAGGCGGCGGTAACCTCGGCTCGGTCGTTGTAGGCGGCGTTGAGGATTTCGGGATCCTTTTTCAGATCGACGCCGATCAGCATCTCGCCGCCGGGGCCGAGAACGCGCGCGTAATTGGCGAGAAACGCCACCGCCGCATCGGGCTCGAAATTGCCGATCGTCGAACCGGGAAAGAAACCGGCCTGCTTGCCGCCCGCGCCGGGCAAGGGCGGCAGCAGAAAAGGACGGGTGTAGTCGGCACACACAGCGATGACCGGCACCGACGGGAAATCCTCGGCAAGCGCCGTGGCGGCGTCGCGCAGATGCTGACGCGAGATGTCGACGGGGACGTAAGCGGCAGGCTGATCGAGCGCCTGCAGGAGGATTCGCACCTTTTGGCTGGCACCGCTGCCGAACTCTATCAGGCGGCAATTACGCCCCATGCGGGCCGCGATGTCACCCGAGTTGTTCTCGAGGATCGCGATCTCGGTACGGGTCAAATAGTATTCGGGCAGGCGGCAGATTGCCTCGAACAGGGCCGAGCCGCGCGCGTCGTAAAAGAATTTGCACGGTATTCGCTTGCGGGCGCAGCCGAGCCCGCTCAGGACGGCGTCGCGAAAGCTTTCCTCTCCGGGAGCCAGATCATAGAAGGCAAATCGCGCGCCACCCCTCATTCAACATCCTCCGCCAGCCGCAGCCCTGCAAAGGTCCAGCGCGCTGAGGGCGGGAAAAAGTTGCGATATGTTGCCCTGATGTGCCTGGCCGGGGTAACCGCGGCGCCGCCACGCAGCACCATCTGATTGGACATGAACTTGCCGTTGTACTCGCCGATGGCGCCGCCGGCGGGGCGAAACCGGGGGTAGGGAACATAGGGGCTCGCAGTCCACTCCCAGACATCGCCAAACATTTGCCGCAGGCCCGGCCTGCTGCCCCCGGCCACCGTGCCGGACGTATCCGTGCAAGGGTGGAAAAGGCCGCGATCGGCGAAATTACCTGCGACAAGTACCCCCTCCACGGCCGTTTCCCATTCCGCCTCGGTCGGCAGCCGTTTGTCGGACCACTTGGCAAAAGCGTCGGCCTCGTAAAAGCTGACATGGCAAACCGGCTCCGCCGGATTGAGCCGGCGGCGTCCCGAGAGCGTGAAAATCCACCACTCGCCGTCCTCGTACGCCCAATAGAGCGGGGCCTGCCAGCCCTGCTCGCGGTTCGTTGCCCAACCGTCGGAGAGCCAGAATTCGGGCCGCGTATAGCCGCCGTCGTCGATGAAGCCCAGGTATTCGCCGCAGGTTAGCGGGCGGGTCGCGAGGCGAAATGGTTCGAGCCAGACCTTATGCCGCGGCCTCTCGTTGTCGAATGCAAAGCCGCCTTCGCGATCTCCGATTTCCCTGAGCCCGCCGTCAAATTCGAGCCATTCGAGCGGCGCCGCGAGGGTCTGCACCTGGAGATGTGGCGCCTGATAGGCCGGGAGCAGGGGATTGATCGAAAAGACGTGCTTGATGTCCATCAAGATCAGCTCTTGATGCTGCTGCTCATGATGAACCCCGAGCTCGATCAGTGGAGCGGCCTCGCCCCATGCCGCTTCACCGGCCCGCTCGATAAGCCGCGCCACTCCGGCGCTGACATGGTCGCGATAGGCCGCGACGATATCGACGGTCGGGCGCGACAATAGCCCGCGTTGCAGGCGCGGATGACGCGGGCCGGCGGCCTCGTAATAGGAATTGAAGAGATAGGCGAAGGCGGGGTCAAAGACCCGATAATCCGGATCAAAGCGCGTCAGAATGAACGTTTCGAAGAACCAAGTCGTATGTGCGAGATGCCATTTTGTCGGACTGACATCCGGCATCGATTGGATCGACTGGTCCTCCGCCGTCAGATTGGCAGTCAGCGTTTCGGTCTCGCGCCGCACTTCCTCGAAGTGTTCGAGCGCTGTGCGACGATCGGCGTTGGCGACCTCCTTAAGAGCGGCAATCTCAACCACGGCATCCCCCGAACCGATTAGATATCCCCCATTAACGCCACAGCGGGCCGGTCGTCCCGCTCACGCGAGATAGCGGTCGCGCAGATGGCGCTCGAAACTGGCCGTACCGAGCGGCTGCCCGGTTGCGTGCTCGACCAGCTTTTCCGTCGACAGCAACGATCCTTTCGAATGGACCCGCTCCCGCAACCAGCCGAGCAGCGGCGCGAACTCTCCGGCGGCGATCGCCTGCGGCATATCCGCCATATCCTGCCGCGCCGCCTCGAACAATTGGGCCGCGATCAGCGCGCCGAGCGTATAGGTCGGGAAATAGCCCCAGTTGCCGTCGTACCAGTGAATGTCTTGAAGGCAACCCTCGCGGTCTGTTTCCGGCTCGACCCCGAGCAGCTCGCGCATCGCTTCGGCCCAGGCGCCCGGGAGGTCCGCCGGCGAAAGATCGCCGGCGAGCATTGCCCGCTCGAGCCGGTAGCGCATGATTACGTGGGCGGGATAGGTCACCTCATCGGCATCGACGCGGATGAGGCCGCGGTGCACGCGGATCTGACGACGGTAGAGCGCTTCGGCCTCCCAGCCGGGCCCTTCGCCATCAAACGCCTCGCGCAGGATCGGCGCCGCATACGTCAAAAACGCACGGCTGCGGCACACCTGCATTTCAAGAAACAGCGATTGGCTCTCATGCGCTGCCATACCGCGGGCGCGGCCGACCGGCTGCCGGCGCCACTGCGCCGGAAGCCCGCGCTGATAGAGGGCGTGCCCGGTCTCGTGCAGCACCGCCATCAGCGCTTTAGCGAAATCGTCTTCGTTGTAGCGGGTCGTTATCCGCACATCGTCGGGCGTGCCGCCGCAAAACGGGTGAGCGCTGATGTCCAGCCGGCCATGAGCAAAATCGAATCCGATCCGCTCCATGAGCCTCATTGCAACACGGCGCTGTCGGTCGGTCGGGAAAGGGCCGCCGGGGGCGGGCGGCAGCGACAGAGCCGCTAGCCGAGCTAGAGCTGCGTCGAGCAGATCGGGCAGAAACCCCATAATTTCGTCAAACAGGCGATCGATCACCGCGACCGAGCCGCCGGGCTCGTATTGGTCGAGAAGCGCCTCGTAGGGGCTCGTTCCGAGCCGCTCGGCCTTGCTCGCGGCGATTTCCCGCTCGACCCGCAGCACGCGTTCGAGCCACGGCAGAACTGCCTTAAAGTCGTTCTCCAGACGCGCCCGGCGCCACACCGCCTCGCACTCGGAGCAGGCGCGCGATTCCGCCTCGACGAGCGCCGCCGGGACTGCTGCTGCATGCGACCAGCGTCGGCGCATCTCGCGCAGATTGGCACGCTGCCATTCGTCGAGCGGATCTGCCGTCGCCCCGGCTTCGGGCAGGAGCTCTTCGATGTCCGGCGCGGTCAGGTGCTGATGCGCAATCGTCCGCAACGTCGCGAGCTGCTCGGCTCGGGCTGCAGCCCCGCCTTCCGGCATAATTGCAGCGGTATCCCAATGGAGCACCGAGATCGCCTGCTCCAGCGCTCCGATGCGAGCAAACCGCTCTTCCAGCTGCCGATACGCGGTCATCGTCCCCCCGAATTGCGGCGATGATAGAGGACATAAATGACGATTAATGCAACCGCCAGGGAAAACCACGTGATCGCGTATTGCAAATGGTTGTTCGGCAGCGCGAGGCGGGTGACGCCGCCTTTCGGCCAACCGCCGGGGTTCGGCGTCGCGTCGGCGTCGATATAGAAGGGCGCCACCCGGTCGAGCTTATCTGCCGCGCTCATCGCCGGAAGGTCGACCCAGAACCAATAATTGAGGTCAGGACGGTTGTCGGGCAGAAACCATACCGGCCGGCCGTCGGGTGGCAGGCGCAGCAGTCCTTGCACGCGCACCGTCCCGCTGATCTGTCCGGGAGCGCGTTGTGCCGGATCCTTGAGTTCCGCAGGGATGTACCCGCGATTGACAAAAACGATCCGACTGCTCGGCTCTAGGAGCGGCGTCAGAACTTGATAACCCTGTCCGCCCGCCTCTGACGTCGCGCCGAGAAAGATTTCCTTGTTGTGGAGAAACACGCCCTCGTCGGTAATGTGCCGGAACTCCATACCGCGCGCTTCTTCGAAGCTTTGCGGCACGGGGACCAGAGCCGCGGCCACCGCGTCCTCACGCTGTGAGATCAGACGTTCTTTCCAGAACAGCCGTTCAATCTGCCACGAGCCGAGCGCGAGCAACAACAGGAGCATCGGCGCGGTGAACACCGTCGGCCAGAGCAACGGCCGAAACCGGGACATTTCATATAGAGGGCGGTGCGACGAGCAGGTGGTGACGATATTGCAGCGCGATCAGGCCCGCCTTCAATGGCCGCAGCATCGCGACGGCGCCGCCCAGGATCAGCGGTGTCCACAGAACAAGGTGGACCCAGATCGGTGGAGAAAAGCGGATCTCGACAAGCGCCGCGAGGCCGACGACGATCAGGCCCAGAAAGAAGATTACGAAAACGGCCGGGCCGTCCCCGGCATCCTGTGCCGAAAGATCGAGGCCGCAGACCTCGCACGCCTGACGCACGTTCAAAAGTCCGGCGAAAAGTTTGCCTTGACCGCAACGCGGGCAACGGCAACCGAGCGCGGCACGCAGCGTGGAGACCGCGGGAAAGTCGTTCATCCCACGACGCCGGCGCCGCCGCTGCCCTCGCCCCACCAATAGACGCACACGAAGAGGAACAACCAGACGACGTCGACAAAATGCCAATACCAGGCCGCCGCCTCGAAGCCAAAGTGGTGATCCGGTTTGAAATGGCCAGCCCAGGCCCGGTAGAGGCACACGATCAGAAACGTGGTTCCGATAATGACGTGGAAACCGTGAAACCCGGTCGCCATGAAAAAGGTCGACGGATAGATGCCGCCGGTGAAGTGAAACGGGGCGTGGCTGTACTCGTAAGCCTGTACCGAGGTGAAGCAGATACCGAGAAAAACGGTCAGCGCGAGGCCCCGCAGCAGCCCGCTGCGGTTGCCCTCGATCAAGGAATGGTGCGCCCACGTCACCGTCGTCCCCGACAACAGCAGGATCAGCGTGTTGAGAAACGGGAACTCGAACGGGTTGAACGGATGGATCGTCTTGGGCGGCCAGACGCCACCGACCGGAAACAAGCTCGATGCGAAAAACGCCCAGAAGAAGGCGGCAAAGAACATCACCTCGGAAGCGATGAATAGCGCCATGCCATAACGCATGCCCAGCTGCACGACCGGGGTGTGATAGCCTTGAAAGGTGGCCTCGCGAATGACGTCGCGCCACCACACGGCCATGATCGCGAGCACCGAGAGGATGCCGATAATCAAGAGCGTCCAGCCATAGCCGTGCATATAGAGAACGCCGCCGGTGGTGATCAGACCGGCGGCAATTGCGCCGAGCAGCGGCCAGATGCTCGGTTCGACGAGATGATAGGGGTGCTTCGGTGCGGCGTGCGCTTCGCTCATCGGATGTGGCCCTGGGTCGGTCAGTTTACGGAGGGCGCCTGCGATCGAGGTGCCGAGGATGCGGTCGGGGATGCCGTCTCGGGTGCGCGAAACATCGTATAGGAGAGCGTAATGGATCGCACTTCGCTGGTATTTGGATCCGTCAGGATGTCAGGGTCGACGAAGAACTCCACTCCCATATCGACGCTCTGGCCCGGCGCCAAAGTCTGATTGCTGAAGCAGAAGCATTGCAGCTTGTCGAAATAAACGCCTACCTTGGTCGGGGTCACGTTGTACGCGGCGCGGGCGGTAACCGGAGCCGAAGTACGGTTGACGGCTCGGTAATAAACTTGGCTCTGCTCCCCTGGGTGGACCGCGATTCGGTCTTGTAACGGGCGGAATTCCCAATCAAGGCCGGGCGCGACGTCGGCATTAAAGCGAACCGTGACCACGCCCGCAGTCGTTTGGTGCGGCGCTTCTTCCGCCCGCTGGGTCGTGCCGCCAAAGCCGGTTGCAGCACAGAACAGCCGGTATAACGGCACCGACGCGAAGGACAGGCCGACCATACCGGTGACGACGGAGGTGAGGAGCAGCACGGTCGCGCCGTTGCGGTGGCGCTGTCGCGAGCGATGCGCCGGTGCCACGCTACCCTCCCATTCGGACGATCGTGATGGCGTAAAACAGCGCGACGAGCGCGACGAGCACCGCCACGATCGCGCGATTGCGCGTGCGTATCGTTTTCTCGCGGTCCAACGCCATCAAAGCCAACCGCCCGTGTGATCGACGAGCAGCAAAGTGAAGATCAGCAGGAGATAGAGCAGCGAAAAAGCGAACATCCGGCGTGCGTTGCGGTCGGTGGTGTCATGCCAGACGAGGATCGCCGATCCTGTAAAGAGGGCGCTCAACAACAGCGCGCCGACCCCGTAGAGCAGGCCGCCAACGCCAAGTAGCCAAGGCGCCACGCTGACCGGCCACAGCACCAGCGTATAGACCAGCATCTGGCGCTTGGTTTCGGCCGGACCGGCGACGACCGGCAACATCGGTACTCCGGCGGTGGCGTAGTCGGCGGTCCGGTACAATGACAACGCCCAGAAGTGTGGTGGGGTCCAAAAGAAGATGATCGCGAACAACGCGATAGCTCCCCAGCCGATATCGCCGGTAACCGCCGCCCAGCCGATCATCGGTGGAAACGCCCCTGCCGCGCCGCCGATTACGATGTTCTGCGGCGTCCGCCGCTTCAGCCAGATCGTATAGACCAGGACATAGAACCCGATCGTCAGGACCAACAGTTCGGCCGCAACGAAGCTGACCGCGAGCCCCATGACCAGCACGGCACCGGCACCGAGCGCTACCCCGAAGCCGAGTGCCTCGCCGGGCATCATCCGGCCCGCCGGAAGTGGCCGCTCGCGGGTACGGCGCATCATCGCGTCGATGTCGCGGTCATACCACATGTTGATCGCGCCGGCCGCGCCCGCGCCGACGGCGATGCAACCAACCGCGACCGCTCCAAGGAGCGGATGAATGTGTCCCGGGGCCAGCAAAAGACCGACCAGCCCGGTGAAGACAACCAGCGACATGACCCGAGGCTTGAGGATCTCGACATAGTCGGCGACCCTCGTCACCGGCGCAGTCGCGAGGCGGAGCGCGGCGGCCGGCCGAACCTCGGACAAATCGCTCACGAGGACAGAGGTTCCCTACGCAATGACCGGAAGCTCTTCATAGCTGTGGAACGGCGGCGGCGAAGACAGTTTCCATTCGAGTGTCGTCGCGCCGTCGCCCCAGTAATTGGCCCCGACCCGCCGTCCGGCGAAGAGTGTATGCAAGACTATGAAGACGAAGAACAAAGTCGAGGCATAGGAAATATAGGCCCCGATCGAGGCGACCATGTTCCACACGGCAAAGGCATCCGGATAATCGGCGATCCGCCGTGGCATGCCGGCGAGGCCGAGGAAATGCATCGGGAAGAAGGTCATGTTGACCCCAATGAAGGTGGTCCAGAAATGGATCTTGCCCCACGTCTCGTTATATGTGCGGCCCGACATCTTGCCGATCCAGTAATAGAAGCCGGCAAAAATCGAGAACACTGCGCCGAGCGACAGCACATAATGGAAATGCGCGATCACGTAATAGGTGTTGTGCAAGGCGAAGTCGACGCCGGCATTGGCCAGAACGACCCCAGTCACGCCGCCGATCGTGAACAAGAAGATGAAGCCCAATGCCCACAGCATCGGCGTCTTGAAATCTATGGACCCGCCCCACATCGTTGCGATCCACGAAAAGATCTTCACACCGGTGGGCACCGCGATGACCATCGTCGCCGCGGTGAAATAGGCGCGCGCATCGACCGAAATGCCGGTCGTGAACATGTGATGCGCCCACACGACAAAGCCGATGACGCCGATTGCGATCATCGCATAGGCCATGCCGAGATAACCGAAGACCGGCTTCTTCGAAAAGGTCGAGACGACTTGTGAGATCATCCCAAAGCCCGGCAGGATCAGGATGTAGACCTCCGGGTGACCGAAGAACCAGAACAGGTTGAGGAACAGCAGCGGGTCGCCGCCGCCGGCGGGGTCGAAAAAGGTCGTGCCGAAATTGCGGTCGGTCAGCAGCATCGTGATCGCTCCGGCGAGCACCGGCAGCGACAGCAGCAGCAGGAACGCCGTCACCAGGATCGCCCACACGAAGAGCGGCATCTTGTGCATCGTCATGCCGGGGGCGCGCATGTTGAGGATCGTCGTGATGAAGTTGATGGCGCCCATAATCGACGACGCGCCCGCCAGGTGAAGCGAGAAGATCACCATGTCGACCGCCGGTCCGGGATGACCGACCGGGCCGGAGAGCGGAGGGTAGACGGTCCATCCGACGCCGGCGCCTTGCCCGACCATCGTCGAGCCGACCAGCAACGCAAATGACGGGACCAGGAGCCAGAAGCTGATGTTGTTCATTCGCGGGAAGGCCATGTCCGGCGAGCCGATCATCAGCGGCACCATCCAGTTGCCGAATCCACCGATCATCGCCGGCATGATCACGAAAAACACCATGATCAGCCCATGCGCGGTGACGAGTACGTTATAGAACTGATGGTCCTCGATCAGATGATTTCCGGGATACATCAGCTGCGCCCGAACAATAACCGAGAACGCGCCACCAATGACTCCGCCAATAATCGCGAAGAGCAGGTAAAGGGTTCCGATGTCCTTGTGGTTCGTCGAGCAGAACCAGCGGACAAAGAAGCCGGGCGCATGGCTATGGCCGTGAACATCGTGGCTATGCAGGTCGGCGATATCGACACCGCGCTCGTAAGCCATTGCTCGCTCCCTCAATTACCTGCCGGCGCCGGACGGGCAACGCCGGTTGCGTCCGAAGCGGCTGCGACGTGCACCGCCTCGCCGCGCTCGTCGTGACGGGCGTATTTTTTCTTCGCGTCCTCTAGCCAACGCTGAAATTCGTCCTTGGTAACCGCCTCGACCTTGATCGGCATGAAGGCATGATTGACGCCGCAAATCTGATTGCACTGGCCGTAATAGATCCCGGGGTGTTCGACCTTCATCCAGGATTCGTTGAGGCGGCCGACAACCGCGTACTCCTGGACCCCAAAAGACGGGATGAACCAGCTGTGGATCACGTCGGTGCCGGTGACATAGACGCGGATCACCGTGTCGACCGGCACCACGAGCGGGTTATCCACGTCCAAGAGCCGCTTTTGACCGGGCTTCAGCTCGTTCTCGGGAATTATGTTGCTGTCAAATGAAAGATCGCCTTGATCAGGATAGTCGTAAGACCAGTACCACTGATGCCCGGTAACTTTGATTGTCATGTCCGGGTTCGGTACCCGGTCCATGTAATACATCAGCTTGAAGGACGGAATCGCGATCATGACCAAGATCAGCACCGGGATCACCGTCCACAGCATCTCGATGACGGTGTTGTGGGAGGTCCGCGTCGGCACCGGGTGACTCCGGTGATTGAACCGCAAGATCACAATGGCGAGCAGAACAAAAACGAAAAGCGCTATGACGGTTATGATGGCCAAGAGCTCGTCGTGAAACGCCGACAGCCGCTCCTTGACCGGGGTGGCGGGCGCCTGCATGCCGAATTCCCACGGCCGCGGCGCATCGGCCCAGGCGATCGCTGCGGTCGCGGCAAGCCCGATAGCGGCAATTGCGAATACCACCAGGGTCCGGTTCGTCGTTCTCTTTGCAAACAATCTCGTCAACCACATCATCGGTGCAGCCCCTCACGCTTCAACAGCAAGCCGGATGCGCTTTTCCGAGAGGCCATTCGAGCGCGACCATCGGGTCTCATCCCGTTCGGCAACTGTCGCGACGCAACGCGCGTCGTCACCGCCCACCGCCAATCGCATACACCATAGCTCCTTCATGGCACAACCGGGACAACCCCGACCAAACACCTTTGCGGCAAGCCGCCGCACAGGGCCGGGTTCCGCCGGCGGCCGAGTCGTGCGTAGGATGGGTTGCGAACGGCTGGTTGTGCTGGCTTCTTTCGCGCGAGACCGCATGCGACCATATTGAGGCGGTTCTTTCTGGAGTAGCCAATGACAGATCTCGCCGTAACCGACGCTTTATTCTTCGAACGCACCGGCATGGACCCGACCCGCATCGAGCAGGTGGTCGGCGAATCGTTGGCCGGCATGGACGACGGCGAGCTTTACCTTGAATACAGCCAGTCCGAGAGCCTCGCGCTCGACGACGGCCGCATCAAAAGCGCGAGTTTTGATACGACGCAGGGGTTCGGGTTGCGCGCGGTCGCCGACGAGGCGGCCGGTTATGCGCACGCCTCCGAGCTCTCGGAAGCAGCGATCCGCCGTGCTGCGGCAACAGTGCGAGCGGTGGCAAGCGGGTATTCCGGCGTCATGGCGCCGCCGCCTGTCGGCACCAACCGGCTGCTCTATACCGAGCAGAATCCGCTCGGCCTGGTGGATCTCGGAGCGAAGACGCGGTTGCTCGCCGAGATCGACGCGTATGCCCGCAGCCGTGACCCACGCGTCAAGCAAGTGATGGCTTCGCTCGGCGGCGTGTGGCAGGCGGTACAGATCATCCGCCCCGACGGTCGCCGCGTCGCCGACATCCGCCCGTTGGTTCGGTTGAGCGTCGCGATCGTCGTCGGCGAGGGCGACCGCATGGAGACTGGCTCCTCGGGGGCGGGCGGGCGCGTCGGCTATGAACGCTATCTCGATCCGCAGCAATGGAAGGAGCAAGTGGACGAGGCTTTGCGCCAAGCACTCACCAATCTCGGATCGGTTCCCGCTCCGGCGGGAGAGATGACCGTGGTCCTCGGCCCGGGGTGGCCCGGGGTCATGCTGCACGAAGCGATCGGGCACGGGCTCGAGGGCGATTTCAACCGCAAGAAGACCTCGGCTTTTTCGGGAATGATCGGGCAGCGCGTCGCGGCCAAGGGGGTAACCGTCGTGGACGACGGGACAATGCCCAACCGGCGCGGCTCGCTGACCGTCGACGACGAAGGCACACCGACGAATTACACGGTGCTGATCGAAGACGGGATTCTCAAAGGTTACATGCAGGACCGCATGAATGCGCGGCTACTCGGGGCCGCTCCGACCGGGAACGGCCGGCGCCAGAGTTTTGCCCATGCGCCAATGCCTCGCATGACGAACACCTACATGCTGGCCGGGGCCCAGGATCCGCAGGAAATCATCGCCTCGGTGACGAAAGGTTTGTACGCGGTCAATTTCGGCGGCGGACAGGTCGACATCACATCGGGCAAGTTCGTGTTTTCCGCCTCCGAGGCCTACCTGATCGAGGATGGCAAAATCGGCCACGCGGTCAAGGGCGCGACGCTGATCGGCAACGGCCCGGACGCGCTGACTAAGGTCGCGATGATCGGCAACGACCTCCGTCTCGACGACGGGATCGGCACCTGCGGCAAGGACGGGCAGTCGGTGCCGGTTGGCGTCGGTCAGCCGACATTGCGCATGGACGGCCTGACGGTCGGCGGCACTAACACGTGAGGCAAGCTGCGGGCGCTCGCTTCCGAGCGATCCTCGCAGCAGCAACCATATTAACCACGTTTTTTGTCGGGCAAGCCTGGGCTTGCAGCGATTTTGCCGTAGCACCGTCGAGCCGCTGGTCGCTGGCCAGGGAAGGCAAGGTTGCATGGCTGGTGACACCGTGCGGCGAGCGCTTTTTCAGTCTCGGCGTCAATGTTCTCGATGGCGGCTATCCCCAGCGCGAGAAGGACGGCAAGATCTGGTACAGCTGGGAGGCGTTCGCGCCGACGCTCGCGGATTGGACGGTCCAAACCCGCCGTCGGTTGTTGTCGTGGGGCTTCAACAGCGCCGGCGGCTGGGCGTTGGCGCCGGAGACACTCAAACTTCCGTCGATCGTCAATCTCGAACTCGGTCGGTTGGCCCGGTTTCATTGGTTCGATCCGTTCGACCCGGCGACCGAGCGGCGAATGAACGAGCTCGCCCGCGCGCTCGTCGCCCCTTACCGCAGGTCGCCATACCGTATCGGCTATTTCTCGGACAACGAAGTCGGCTGGTGGGCGGGGGCCTTGTTCGTCTTCTACTCGTCGAAGCCGGCAAGCTCGTTTACGAAGCTGCGCTGGGTCGAATTGCTGCGCCAGCATTACGACGGGGATTGGTCGCGCTTTACCACCGATTTCGAACCGCCTAGGGGAGCGAGTTCGTGGGAAGGGCTCCTCATCGCCACAGCTCGCACCCAGATGAAGCCGGGCGGGGCCGGGATCGATGTCGTGCGCGAATGGACCGGGATCGTCGCCGAGCGTTACTACATGCTCGCTGAGCGCGCCATCCGCGCCGCCGATCCGGATGCACTCTATTTTGGTGACCGTCTGCCGATCTATTACGACCCGGCCGCGGTGCGTGCGATGGCGCCGCATGTCGACGCGATCGCGACGAACTACAACGTCGATAGCGGTGACGGCTGGATCGCAGACTATTTCTTCGACGGGCTTAGAAGGCTATCGGGCGATAAACCCGTCCTGGTCTCCGAATGGTTTTTCGCCGCACGCGACAACCGTACCGGAAACCGCAACAACGGCCATCTAATGACGGTCGCGACGCAGGACGAGCGAGCCGCCGGCGCTGCCGCTGCAACCCTCAATTTCTCGGCGGTGCCCGAACTTGTCGGAGCGCACTGGTTCCAGTACTACGACCACCCGAAAGGCGGGCGCGGCGACGGCGAAGACTATGATTTCGGCCTCGTCGACATTAATGATGAGCCCTATCAGCACCTCACCTCCGCGCTCGCGTCCGCCAACCGCCGGGCTCTCGCGGTACACGCGAGCGCGACGGCCGCCTCGCCGGCGACGGAAGCGGCCCGCTTCGTGCTGCCGTATGCCCCGGTCTCCGTCGATAACCGCTCGCTGTCCGACTGGCCGAAGCCGTCGAGCCTGTTGCCCCGACTGAAACCCTCACCGGGCGCGGTAGAATTCGGTGAGGTCTACCTTTCGTGGAGCGAGCACGGGCTGGCGCTGGCGACGATCGGACAGGACTACTTCGATATCGACCTTCTCGCCTTTCAGGGCAGCTTCCCGCTGGTCGACGCTTACCGCGTCGAGCTCGGCATCGACATCGGCACCGGGCCCCGCCGCTTTACGCTGTTCTTCATTCCACCGCGGACCAAGCTCCATGATTATCCGGAAATGGCCGCGCAACTTTGTCCGGGGACCGCGGAACGGGCAATCATAGAGGGCTGCACCGTGGTTAGCGGCGCCAAGGCGGTCTATTTCGGTGCCGACCAGCCCCGGATAACGGCGGAAATGTTGGTTCCCTGGAAGACGCTCGGGATCGAGGCGCCGCGCCCGGGCACCACGCTACGTGCCGAGGTGGCCGTCACCTCATGGCACCGTGAGCGCTGGATGTCGTTGTCGGGCCGACCACCCGCCACAGGGATGAACGACTCCCGGCGCTGGTATCAGATGCGGCTCGGGAGCGACTCACAAATCATCGAGACCACCCCCGCATACCGTGGTTTCGCACCAGGTTAGTAGGCGTATTCCGTGAATAGCGGATCGATGGTGCCGTCCCAGCGCGTGCGAAAGTCTTCGAGCAGCTCTTCCGCCGGGGTGCGCCCGGAGCCGGCGATTGCGAAGAGCGTGTCGAGGAAATGCGTCTCGTCTTCGCCCGCCGTGTTGCGGCGAGCGCGCCGGTGCAGTCCTTCGCGCGAAATCTCCAGCACTTCGAGCGCAATCTCCCGCAAGGTGCGGGACCGCAGCGGCGTCGCCAGGCCAAGTCGCGGCACATCGCAACGCATCGCCTCACGCTCCTCGGCGGTCCAATCAGCGATCAAATCATAAGCTGCATCGAGTGCTGTCGAATCATAGAGCAGCCCGACCCACAAGGCCGGCAACGCGCACAGCCGGCGCCATGGACCGCCATCGGCGCCGCGCATCTCGAGAAATGTCTTCATCCGCGCTTCGGGAAATGCTGTCGTCACATGATCTGCCCAGTCGCCGATACGCGGGACGTCGTTGGTCAGCGCCGGCAGCTTGCCGGCCATAAAGTCGCGGAACGACTGGCCGCTCGCATCGATGTACCGTCCGTCCCGGTAAATGAAATACATCGGTACATTTAGCATGTAGTCGACATAGCGCTCGAAACCGAAGGCCGGCTCGAAGACAAAGGGCAGGGTGCCGCAACGGTCCGGGTCCGTGTCGGTCCAAATATAGCTGCGATAGCTGAGAAAACCAGAGGGCCGGCCTTCGACAAACGGGGAGTTGGCGAACAGCGCTACGGCCACGGGCTGCAGCGCAAGACCGACGCGGAATTTCTTCACCATGTCGGCCTCGGACTGGTAGTCGAGGTTGGTCTGCACGGTGCAGGTGCGCAGCATCATGTCGAGGCCAAGCTGGCCCTTCTTCGGCATGTAGTCGCGCATGATCCGGTAACGCGCCTTGGGCATGAACGGGATGTCTTCGCGGCGCCACTTCGGGTCGAAGCCGAGCCCGAGCATGCCCAGCCCCAACTCGTCGCAAACTTCGCGCACTTGGCGCAGGTGCTCATGCACTTCGTCGCAAGTTTGATGGACGGTTTCGAGCGGCGCCCCGCTCAGTTCGAACTGACCGCCGGGCTCGAGCGTGATCGAACATCGGGCATCGTTGGTGAGCGCTATCGTTTTGCCGTTCTCGATGATCGGCTTCCATCCGAAGCGGGTCATCCCCGCAAGCAGCGCGGCAATCCCGTCCGGCCCGTCATAGGGGACGCGGCGCAAATCCGAGCGTCGGAACACGAATTTCTCGTGCTCGGTGCCGACCCGCCAGGCCGAGGGCGGCTTGCAGCCGGATTCGAGGTATTCGACGAGCTGCCGCTTGTCCGTAATCGGCGCTCCTGGCGAACTCGGCGTCGTCGTCATCCTCGGCGGGCCTCCAGCAGTAGTGGCGGCGCCCGATAGGGCAACCGTTTAATGAACCATTGGGCAAGCGCGATCAACGAGTACGGGCGCAGTGCCAATCTCCGGCGATCGCCTGGTACACCGCCAGAGCCGCGAGAGCGGCAGTTTCGGCGCGCAACACCCTCGGGCCGAGCCCGACGCGAGTAACAAAGGAGAGTTTTGCGAGAGCGTCAAGCTCCCTCCGGTCGAAACCACCCTCGGGGCCAACGAGCAGCGCCATCGGTGCGGGGGACAGCCGGGCTGCAGCTTCGGCGAGCATCTCGCCGCCGCCGGTTTCGTCGCAGATAATTAATCGCCGCTCTGGAGGCCAGGCGGCGACCAACCGCTCCAGTCTTTCCGGCGGGTGTAGCTCGGGAAGCGAAAGGCGCTCGCTTTGCTCGGCTGCCTCGATGGCATGCGCGCGCATCCGCTCGAGATTGACCCGTTCAGCCTGAGTATGTGCCGTCCACACCGGCAGCAACGCCGAGACCCCGAGTTCTGTGGCCTTCTCGACGAGCCAATCGAGACGGGCGCGCTTGATCGGCGCAAAGAGCAGCCACGGCCCGGGCGCGACTTGAGGCTCGGGCACTCGCAGTTGGTGTTCGACCGTCAACCGCATTATGCTCTTCCCGGTCTTTTCGACGCGGCAAAGCCATTCTCCGTCGGCTGGATTGAACCCCGAAACTGCGCTGCCAAGTTCGAGCCTCAAGACCGAACGAAGATGATGCGCCTGCCGCCATCCGAGCTCGACCTCAGCGCCCGGGGCGAGGCCGGCCGCGATGTATATACGGGGCCCGCGGCGCTCGCTCATTACCCGATCCTCGAACCGTCTCTTTCATAACGATAAGTTAGGTGCTGCGTAACGAACATGATCGCTCATTCTTATGACCGCGACGGCATCGAGGGCGAGGGAACATCCACGCTCGGCCGTGATCCCAGCGATATAGACCGGGCCGATTGGGTCGAGCGTTATCTGCCGGCTTGGTCGCGGCCCTATGCGCGCCTCGCCCGGCTCGACCGGCCGATCGGGACATGGCTGCTGCTGTTTCCGGGCTGGTGGGGGATCTCGCTCGCCTCGGAACGCTGGCCCGATCCGATGCTGCTACTGCTGTTCGCGATCGGCGCCGTCTCGATGCGGGGTGCGGGCTGCACACTCAACGACATTGCCGACCGACATTACGACGGCCAAGTCGCGCGAACGCGGTTGCGTCCCCTGCCGAGCGGCGCCGTGTCAGTGCGCGGGGCGAGCGTGTTTCTGATGCTCCAACTCGGGCTCGGCGCCACGGTTTTGTTGAGCCTCAATTGGCCGACGATGCTCCTCGGATGTGCGGTTCCGGGGCTGATCGGCACTTACCCGTTCATGAAGCGCATCACTTATTGGCCGCAGGTATTCCTCGGCCTCAACTTTAGTTGGGGTGCGCTGATCGGATGGACCGCTGTCACGGGCGCGCTCGCTCCGCCGCCGCTGCTGCTCTATCTCGGCGGCGTGTTCTGGACAATCGGCTACGATACGATCTACGCACATCAGGACAAAGAGGACGACGTCCGTATCGGCGTGAAGTCCTCGGCGATCGCCCTCGGCGAGCGCACTCGCCGCTGGCTCTTCGTCTTCTACGGCATCGCGTTGATTGCTTGGGCAGCAGCGGGTTTTGCGGCCGGGCTCTGCACGCTGTTCTGGCTCGCTCTGGCCGCCGCGGCGGCACAGCTGATCTGGCAGGCTGCAAGAGTGGCGACTGAAGATCCCTCTGATTGTCTGCGCAAGTTCCGCTCGAACCGCGTCGTCGGCTGGCTCATTTTCGCCGGCATCATCGCCGGCCATCTCAATTGATCGGCTTGGATCGCGCGCTCTTCATCCGTCGCAATACCGTGGTCACGGCGCCGCCCTTGGTGCCCGAAATCCGTCTTCAGCTCGCGACGGAGATCACCCCGATGTGGCAGGCGACCGAGGAAATCTTCACGCGCAATGCTGTACCGCCGCCGTTTTGGGCATTTGCATGGACCGGCGGTCAGGCGCTCGCCCGTTACCTGCTCGACCATCCCGATCAGGTTGCCGGCGGGTCAGTGCTCGACTTTGGGGCCGGTTCGGGTCTTGTTGCGATCGCCGCGGCAATGGCCGGCGCTTCTCCTGTGCTCGCCGCCGAGATCGATTATGTCGCGGTGGCCGCGATCACCTCGAATGCGAGGCTCAACCAAGTCGAGATCGAGGTGACAACCACCGATCTGATCGACGCCAACGATTCGCGATGGCAAGTCGTCACGGCCGGCGACGTCTGCTACGAGCAGCCGTTGGCGGGTCGTGTTGCCGCTTGGTTGCGCTTCCTCGCGCGGTGCGGCTGCGTTGTGCTCTTCGGCGATCCCGGGCGCGCCTATTTGCCAACCGAGGGTCTCCGCGAGCGCGCCCGTTATCTCGTGCCGACCAGCCGCGACCTCGAAGGTAGCGAGACCCGTGATGGGGTGGTCTGGGAGATGAATGGCGCTCGCCAGCTGGTGCTGCCGGGACCATATAGCTGCCATGCCCTATTCCAGCCTGCGCGATTTCATCGACCGGCTCGAGATGGCCGGGCGGCTCGTGCGGGTGGCCGCACCGGTCTCGCCCTACCTCGAGATAACTGAAATCCACACGCGCCTACTTGCCGAAGGGGGCCCGGCGGCGTTGTTCGAGAATGTCATCCGCGAGACTGGCGCCAGTTATGCGATGCCGGTGCTCGTCAATTTGTTCGGCACCATCGAGCGCGTCGCCTGGGGCATGGACCGCGAGCCAGGCGGCTTGCGCGAGATCGGTGAAACCCTGGCCTTTCTGAAACAGCCCGAGCCGCCCGGTGGCTGGCGCGAGGCGCTTCAGATGCTGCCGCTGTTACGCACCGTGATGGCGATGCGCCCGCGTACCGTTGGCGCCGCGCCGTGCCAGGAAGTTGTGCTCCGCGGTGGCGAAATCGATCTGGCGACGCTGCCGATCCAGACTTGCTGGCCGGGCGAGCCGGCGCCGTTGATCACCTGGCCGCTGGTCGTGACGAAAGGACCCGGCGAGCGCCGCGAGGACAATTTCAATCTCGGCATTTACCGTATGCAGGTGATCGGTCGCGACACGACCTTGATGCGCTGGCTCAAGCACCGTGGCGGGGCTCAGCATCACCAGCGTTGGGGCGCCGAGCGCCGCGATCCCCTGCCGGCCGCGGCGGTGATCGGCGCCGACCCCGGCACCATCCTCGCGGCCGTCACGCCTGTTCCTGAGACGCTGTCAGAGTACCAGTTTGCGGGATTGCTGCGCGGCCGAAAGGTCGAGCTGGCCGATTGTAAGACGATACCGCTCAAGGTGCCGGCACAGGCCGAGATCGTCCTCGAAGGCCATGTCTCACTCGACGAATACGGCGAGGAGGGCCCCTACGGCGACCACACGGGCTACTACAACACCGTCGAGCGTTTTCCGGTCTTTCGGTTGTCGGCGATAACGATGCGGGCGAAGCCGATCTATCTCTCAACCTTTACCGGCCGGCCGCCGGACGAGCCGTCGATCCTCGGGGAAGCGCTGAACGAAGTGTTCATCCCGCTGCTGCAGCAGCAATTCCCTGAGATCGTCGATTTCTGGCTGCCACCCGAGGGGTGCTCTTATCGCATCGCCGTCGTCGCGATCCGCAAGGCCTATCCGGGTCACGCCAAGCGAGTGATGATAGCGATCTGGTCGTTTCTGCGTCAGTTCATGTACACCAAATTCGTCATTGTCGTCGATGACGACATCGACGCGCGGGAGTGGAAAGACGTCATTTGGGCGATCTCAACCCGAATGGATCCGGTGCGAGATGTGACGCTGATCGACGATACCCCGATCGATTATCTCGACTTTGCCTCGCCCGAAGCAGGCCTCGGCGGCAAGATCGGCCTTGACGCGACGACGAAATTGCCGCCCGAGACGCGTCGAGAATGGGGCAGGCCGATCCGCATGGCCGAGGAAATCGTCACCGAGGTGACGAGCAAATGGGCGAGCTACGGATTACCCGGACCGGGTAAATCCATCTGGAAATAATGGAGATGCGATGACCGAAGCAGTAAATAGTGCGCTCGATTTGCTGCAAGATTTGATCGGCCGCGCGCGCCGCGCCGGGGCCGACGCCGCCGATGCGGTGCTTTTCGAGGGCACCTCGCTGTCGCATGCACGGCGCCTCGGCAAGACCGAGAAGCTCGAGCGCTCGGAAGGGCAGGATCTGGGCTTGCGGGTGTTTATCGGCCGGCAACAGGCGATCGTGTCATCGAGCGACCGTTCACCTGAGGCGCTCGACGCACTCGTTGAAAGAGCGATCGCAATGGCCCGTGCCGTACCCGAAGACCCCTATTGCGGCATCGCTGATCCCGCCGAGATCGCCCGCGATTGGCCATGCCTCGATTCGTTCGACCCCGCTGAACCGAGCCCCGAAATGTTGATCGAGTGGGCCCGCGCTGCCGAGGACGCGGCACTCGCGATCAAGGGCGTCTCGAATTCCGAGGGCGCCGAGGCTGGATGGGGCCGTTCGAATATCGCATTTGCCGCCTCAAACGGCTTTGCCGGCGCCTATAGCGGCTCGAGCCACGGTGTCAGCGCCAGCGTCATCGCCGGTTCGGGCACCGGGATGGAACGCGATTACGAATATGCGAGCGCGATCTACGCGGCCGACCTGCGTGACCCGGCCGAGGTCGGCAAGAGCGCCGGCGAGCGTGCGATTAAGCGCCTGGGTGCGAAGAAGGTGGCGACCTGCCGCTGCCCGGTGGTGTTCGACCCACGCGTCGCGCGCAGTTTCTTGTCGCACCTGCTAGGGGCGGTATCGGGGCCTGCGATCGCCAGGGGCACGAGCTTTCTGAAGGACCGTCTCAGCGAGCGCATTTTTCCAGAGGCGATCACGATCATCGACGACCCGCACCGCCAGCGCGGATTGCGCTCGAAGCCGTTTGACGGCGAAGGCATCGCCAATCGCCGCCGCGCGATCATCGACAAGGGGGTTTTAACCACGTGGCTCTTGGATCTGCGCTCGGCCCGCCAGCTCGGGCTCACTACCACCGGTCATGCCGCGCGCGGTACCGCCTCGCCCCCTTCCCCGGCAGCGACCAATGTGTGGATTGAGCCGGGCGTGCTCGGTCCCGAAGAGCTGATCGCTGACATCGACAGCGGGTTCTATGTTACCGAGATGATGGGCATGGGGGTCAACGGCGTCACCGGCGACTACAGCCGCGGTGCTGCCGGCTTTTGGATCGACAAGGGCGAGATCGCCTTCCCGGTCAGCGAGATGACAGTGGCCGGCAATCTCAAGGACATGTTCGGCCGGCTCGTTGCCGCCGACGATCTCGAATTCAAAACCGGTGCCGATTCCCCGACCCTCAGGATCGACGACCTGACCGTCGCCGGCGCCTAATCAGCCGGGCACGGAAGCCGCGGCGTTCCGACATCACTCAGTCTTAGCGCGTCCGGCTTGCCAAGCGGGGGAGCCGCCTCTAACACTGCCGGGGGGAAGTGATGCGAATCGACCCGGCGATCGTTGGCAGTGGTGGACGTTCGGCTGCGCTCATCTGGCGCTTGACGCGTGATTTCATGCGGCCGCACGGCAGGCGGGTCGTACTTGCCTTCTTACTGATGGGGTTGGCAGCCGGCAGCACGGCAGGGCGCGCCTGGCTGATGCAACCGGTGCTCGATCGGATCTTTGTCGCGCACGAAGGCTCGCTGCTCCTGCTGATCGCCGGTGCCGCACTGGCTCTTGCTCTTGCCAAGGGGCTGGCCGATTACGGCGCCACCGTATCGATGACCAGAATCGGCCAGCGCGTCATCGCCGACGTACAGATTGCACTCTTTGCTAGATTGATGCGCGCCGATCTCGCCTATTTTCATGCCAATCCGACCGGCACTCTGATCTCGCGTTTCACCAGCGACGCGGTGCTGTTGCGCAATGCCGCGGCGAGCGTTATCGCCGGGATTGGCAAAGACGCGGTGACTGTCGTTTTTCTCATCGGCGTCATGTTTTATCAGGATTGGCTGCTTGCCTTGGTCTCATTCTTCGTCTTCCCGCTGGCGATCCGTCCGATTGTTGGGATCGGGCGGCGCATCCGCCGCGTCGCCGCCAATACCCAGGCCGAGATTGGCCAATTTACGACCTTGTTGAGCCAAACTTTTCAGGGCGCCCGGCACGTCAAAGCCTATGGCATGGAAGAGTACGAGGAACGCCGCGCCGTCGGGTTGATCGAGCGGCTGTTTATGCTGATCGATCGGAACACCCGGACGCGGTCGCGAGCCTCGCCAATGATGGAAACCCTCGGCGGCATGGCCATTGCCGTTGTCATCCTATACGGGGGTCATCAAGTCATCAGCGGTGCCCGGACTCCCGGCGCGTTGTTCTCGTTTATCACGGCCCTTCTGCTCGCCTATCAGCCGCTGAAGAGCCTCGCCAATCTGAATGCTTCGCTTCAGGAGGGTCTCGCTGCGGCCCAGCGGATCTTCGAGGTGCTCGACCTCGAACCGATGATTCGCGACATGCCAGGCGCCCGGCCACTGCACATCGCCGGCGGCGAGATCCGGTTCGATGACGTTTGCTTCGGCTACGTTCCCGGCATCCTGGCAATCGATCGCACCTCTTTGACCATTCCGGCCGGCCACACTGTTGCGCTGGTCGGCCCCTCGGGAGCCGGAAAATCGACGATGCTCAACCTGATCCCGCGCTTCTTCGATGTCGCGGCTGGAAGCATCTCGATCGACAGACAGGATGTCCGTTCGGTAACGCTCGCCTCTCTGCGTGGGGCCATTGCCCTGGTCGCTCAAGAGGTCAGCCTGTTCGATGACACCGTGCGGGCCAATATCGCCTATGGCCGGTTTGGCGCATCGGCGGTCGAGATCGAGGAAGCGGCACGGGCGGCGGCTGCCCACGATTTCATTTGCGAACTGCCCAGTGGCTACGACACCCTGGTCGGCGAGCACGGAGTGAGGCTCTCTGGCGGCCAGCGTCAACGAATAGCGATCGCCCGGGCGATGCTGAAGAACGCCCCGATCCTGTTGCTTGACGAAGCCACGGCGGCGCTCGACAGCGAAGCCGAACGGCAGGTGCAAACGGCACTCAATACGCTGATTCGCGGCCGCACCACGTTGGTGGTTGCGCACCGTCTGTCGACGATCCAACGAGCCGATCTGATCTGCGTGATGAACCGTGGGCAGATCGTTGAGACCGGCCGGCACCGAGAGCTGCTGGCGCTGGGCGGCCTTTATGCGCGCCTCCATGCTATGCAATTTGCGGATCAGCACGATCAGGTCGCTGCCGGGGCCGAGGTGTAAGGACGATCAGAATTGTCGAGATCGAGGGCCTGGCGACGTCTTCTGCGCAGCGACGCGCTGCGGCGGATCGCCTGCTGGATAACCCATTGCTACATTCGGTTCGTCTATTTGACGAATCGCTGGAGCGTCGAGGGTGGCGATTGGACACGCAAGCTCACCCGCGAAGACCGGACTTTCATCGTCGCCTTCTGGCATGGGCGATTGCTGATGATGCCGCTCGCGTGGCACGGGTTGGCACCGTTTCACATGTTGATCTCGGCGCATCGCGATGGACGTATCATCGCTGGAGCGATGACCTATTTCGGTATCGAGACGATCGCCGGCTCGACGAGCCGCGGCGGTTCGTCGGCGTTGCGCGAGATTCTGAAACGGTTGAAAGAGGGGGGCTGTGTCGGCATCACGCCGGATGGACCGCGCGGCCCGGCAATGACCGTGAGCATCGGGATCGTCAACATTGCCCGTCTCGCTGGGGTGCCGATCGTGCCTGCGACCTACGCCACGAGCCGCCGGCGCGAGCTCGCGAGCTGGGACCGCTTCCACCTCGCTTTGCCGTTCGGGCGTGGTGTGTTTTTGTTTGGCGAGCCGATCGAAATCGGCGCGGAGCTGGACGAGACGGGGCTCGAGGACGTCCGATGCCTGATCGAGGCGCGCATGGTCGAAATGGTCCGCGAAGCCGATCGTCGCGTCGGGCATCACTCCTCATCGCATTGGACTGGCGCCGCTTCAGTCGGCCCCGCGCGCCCGGTTACGGACGAGTAATGCTGCCGCTGCTCTATCGGATGCTGACCCGGCCGCTGGGTCCAATCGCGATCTGTTATCTGGCGCAACGCCGCAAACGCGGCAAGGAAGACCCGATACGCTTTCGCGAGCGCCGCGGTCTCACCAGCGCGGTGCGGCCGCAAGGGCCACTTATTTGGCTTCATGCTGCAAGCGTCGGTGAAGCCACGGCGGCGCTCGCGCTCATCGAAAACCTTCTGGCTTCGCGGCCGGAGCTCGCCATATTGGTGACGACCGGGACGGTTACCTCGGCCCGCCTGCTCGCAAGCCGGCTGCCAGCACGCGCGCGGCACCAATTCGCTCCTGCGGATGTGCCGCGTTGGATCATCCGCTTTCTCGACCATTGGCACCCTGATCTGGCGCTGTGGATCGAATCCGAGTTGTGGCCCAATCTGGTCCTCATGACCCATGCGCGCGGTATCCCGATGGTACTCATCAATGGAAGGCTGTCAGCGCGCTCGTACCGGCTGTGGCGACGCTGGCCCGGCCTCATCCGCCCGATAATGCGCGCGTTCGATTTATGCCTCGCCCAGGACCACCAGCAAACCGAGCGAATCCAGTCGCTGGGGGCGCGGCAGGTGGCGATGCTCGGCGATCTCAAAGGCGCGGCCGCGCCTTTGCCGTGCGAGCGCGCCGAATTACTGCGGTTGCGGATCCGTATCGGACAGCGGTCTGTTTGGCTTGCAGCCAGCACCCATGCCGGCGAGGAGGAAATCGCCGGCCGCGTTCATCGCGATCTTGCGGCGAAATTCCCCGGTCTGCTGACGATCATTGTGCCCCGTCATCCGGCGCGGGCCGACGCCATCGCTGCGATGCTGCGTGCGCAGGGGCTGCGGATTGCCCGGCGCGCGCCCGGCGAGCCGGTCACCGGCGAGACCGACGTTTATCTCGCTGATACGATCGGTGAACTCGGCCTGTTTTACCGTCTCTCCGGCATCGCGTTCATTGGCGGGTCGCTCGTTGGCAAGGGCGGCCACAACCCATTGGAGGCAGCCCGTCTCGACTGCGCCGTGTTGCACGGTTCGGACATGAGCAATTGCACCGGAATGGCGGCGGCACTGGCCGCCGCCGGCGCAGCCGAAACGGTGACCGACGCCGAGACGCTCGCTCGCGCCGTGGCAGCGCTGCTCTCCGATCGGCGTCTGCGAGCCGAACGCGCCGCTGCGGCGAACCGTGTCGCAGCGGCCGGTCGTGGCGTTCTTGATGCCGTATCGGAGCGGCTGGCACCGTGGCTCGATCGGCTTGTGCCGGAGCGAGAAGTCGCGGCGGCACCGCGTTCGCTGAGAGCCTGATGCGCGTGATGCGCGCCGCCCCTCGCTTCTGGGCGGACCCTCCCGGGATCCTTGCGAACCTGTTGATGCCTGTCGCGGCGGCATGGGACGCCGCTGGACGGCTGCAAGAGCGGCTGTCGCATCCCTATTGCTCCCCGATCCCGGTCATCTGCGTCGGCAACCTAGTCGCCGGCGGGGCGGGCAAGACCCCGGTCGCGTTGGCTTTGGCCGCGAATCTCGCAACGCGCCGCGTTGCGGTCCACGTAGTGACGCGCGGCTATGGCGGCAGTTTTGGTGGGCCGGTACGGATTGATCCCGGTCGCCACGATGCCGCTACGGTCGGCGACGAAGCGCTGTTGCTGGCGCGCCGCGCGCCGTGTTGGGTCGCGCGCAACCGGGCGTCGGGCATTCGCGCCGCAGTTGCAGCCGGCGCGCACGCAGTCGTGCTCGATGACGGTTTTCAGAACCCCACCATCAACAAGGCCTTATCGCTCGTTGTCGTCGATGCGATCTACGGTTTCGGCAATGGGAGAATCATCCCGGCGGGTCCGTTGCGCGAAAATCTTGCGCGCGGACTTGCCCGTGCTGATGCCGTAGTGTTGCTCGGAACGGAGGCGGAAACGAGAGTGCTGGAGCAAGCCGCGATCTGGAACGAGCTGCCGGTCCTATCGGCCGAGCTGAGCCCGGTCTCCGGCTCGCGGATGGCCGGCTCGCGGATTCTGGCCTTCGCGGGGATCGGACGTCCGGAAAAATTTTTCGCGACTCTGCGGATGGTTGGCGCAGAACTCGCAGGCACGCGTGCGTTTCCGGACCATCACCCCTACCGCACCAAGGAAATCGAGCAGCTGCGGAGGGACGCTGAGCGGGCGCATGCGCGCCTCGTCACCACAGCGAAGGACATCGTTCGCATTCCGCCGGCAAGCCGCGACGACATCGAGGTCTTCGAAGTCGAAATCTCTTGGCGAGATCCTGCAGCGCTCGATCAGCTGATCACCCCGGTCGTGGGCACTTGAGCTGTCGATGACGATCGATCGGAACGCCGCGCTCACCAAGCCAGTTCGACGGGCCGGGTGGGTGAGCATGGTTCCATCTGCGCGCGCGCGTTTGAGGTTGGCTTATCGCGTGGAGGCTTGGGGCGCCAGGCTCGCGTTGGCAATATTCGGCTGGTTCCCCCTCGATTGGGCATCGGCGATTGGTGGCGCATTGGGACGCGCAATCGGTCCAAGGCTCGACATCTCAAAGCGTGCCCGTCTCAACCTCAGCCGCGCCTGGCCCGCGCTTACGGATGTTGAGATTTCGCGGATCATCGCTGGCATGTGGGACAATCTCGGCCGGGTCGCGGCCGAGTATCCGCATTTACGAGAAATCCGGGTCTTCGACCCGTGCGGGCGGGTCGAGACGCACGGCTTAGAGCATATGGACCGGGCGGTTGCCGCGGGCCGCCGCATGATCATCTTTTCCGGTCATATCGCGAACTGGGAGATCGCCATGGTCGCCGCGGTGCAGTATGGCATCTCGGTCGCCCAGATCTATCGCGCCGCCAATAATCCCAGCGTCGATCGGATGATCACCCGCTTCCGCGGCGACGGCGAGCTAATTCCAAAGGGGGCAGTCGCCGCACGTCGCGCGATTGCTGTGCTGCGCCGCGGCACGCACCTGACGATGCTCGCCGACCAGAAGATGAATGACGGGATCCCGGTGCCGTTCTTCGGGCGCATCGCGATGACTTCGTCGGCCCTTGCTTCTCTCGCGCTGCGCTTTGATTGCGATGTACTCCCGGTTCGTGTCGAGAGGCTAGGTGGCGCACGTTTTCGGCTGACGGTCTTCCCGCGGTTACCGCTGACTCGCAGCGGCGACCGGCATGCCGACGTCGCGACGCTGATGGCGCGGGTCAATCAGGTTTTGGAGGAATGGATTCGTGACCGCCCCGAGGAGTGGTTCTGGCTGCACCGGCGCTGGCCGGATTAGGGGGTCACGCGCCTTTCCTCCACCACGACAGTACCGACAATGGCTTCCGGCTCGTACATCCAGCGGGCCAGCAGGCCGGCAATTACCGCACCAATGATCGGTGCGACCCAGAACAGCCACAGTTGCCCGATATATTCACCACCGGCAAACAGCGCCGGCCCGGTGCTGCGTGCCGGGTTCACCGAGGTGTTTGTGACCGGGATCGATACTAGATGGATGAGGGTCAGCGCGAGGCCGATCGGGATGCCGGCAAAACCGGCTGCTGCGCCCTTTGAGGTAGTGCCGATGATGACGAAGAGAAAGAAAAAGGTCATCACCACTTCCATAAGAAAGCAACCCCCGAGACCGTATTTGCCGGGACTCAGATCACCATAGCCGTTGGCGGCAAAGCGGCCAGGAATCCAACCGGGTTGGCTCGATGCGATTATCCACAAGATTGCAGCGGCGACGATCGCCGCGATGACTTGCGCGACAATGTAGGGAATTACATAACGGCTTGGGAGGCGCCCGGCGCTCCACAGGCCGATCGTGACCGCCGAGTTGAAATGGCCGCCAGAGATGTGACCGACAGCATAAGCCATGGTCAACACTGTCAGGCCAAACGCGAAAGCAACACCGAGAAAACCAATTCCCGTCTGTGGAAACCCCGCGGCCAATACCGCCGCACCGCAGCCGCCGAATACCAGCCAGAAGGTCCCAAAGAATTCGGCAACAACGCGCCGGGGCATGTCGTTGTCCATCGATTTCCTCCCACGTTAACCAGCGGGATATTAACTGGTTGACAGGCCCTCAGACAAGTTCAACGTTCTGGCTAGGCTTCTGGGTCAAAACAGACTGCCCTGGCCCGGATCGCTGGCGGAGCGGCGCGCGCGGGGACGCGCCTTGCTGCCGGCGACGACACCGACCCTGCCGTCATGGAATTCGAGGTCGAGCGGGGCGCCAGCATTGATTGCGGCAGATGTCGTGACGACCCGCGCGACGGCGTCGCGGACCACGACATAGCCGCGGGCGAGTAGGCTTTCGTGGCGCTCCGAATGGGTCGAAAGCCGCCCGGCGAAATTGTCGAGCGCGTGGTGGTTGCGGTCGAGAAATCGCGCCATCACGTCACGCAGCCGCGGCTCGACATCGGCGACGCGGGCGCGGGCGCGGTCGAGATCGGCCGACAACACCATCGGACGCAATCGCGCACCGGCTAACTCCAGGCTGTGCCGCGCTGCCCGCAACAGTCTGTCGGCAGCGAGCCGCAGCCGCTCGGCACGATCGTCCAGACGCTGCGCCGTGACACCGATCAGGTCGTGGGGATCGGGAAGACCGCGGGAAAGCCCGGCCAGATGCAGCCGCCGCTCATGGAAGAGCCTGGCCAGGCTGGCGGAGAGCCGGGCGGACTTGCCGCCGAGTTCGGCAATCAGATCGAGCCGTACCGGGACCGCCATTTCGGCGGCGGCGGTCGGCGTCGGCGCGCGGCGGTCGCTGACATGATCGATCAGCGTGGTGTCAGTCTCGTGGCCCACCGCCGAAATCAGCGGGATGGCCGAGAGGGCCGCGGCGCGCACGACAATCTCCTCGTTGAACGGCATCAGATCCTCGAGGCTGCCACCGCCGCGGGCGACGATGATCAGCTGCGGCCGTGGCACGGGTCCGCCTTCCGGAAGGAGGTTGAACCCGTGGATTGCCGCCGCCACCTGGGCAGCCGCTGCCTCGCCTTGGACCGCAACCGGCCAGAGCAGCACCCGGCGCGGGAAGCGGTCGGTAATCCGGTGCAGCATGTCGCGAATCACCGCTCCCGACGGCGACGTGATGATGCCGATCACCTCCGGCAGAAACGGCAGCTTCTTTTTGCGCTCGGGTGCGAAAAGCCCCTCGGCAGCCAGTCGTCGGCGACGATCTTCCAGGAGCTTGAGCAGCGCGCCGATTCCAGCAAGCTCGATCGTGTCGATGATGAGCTGATATTTCGAGCGCCCCGGAAACGTCGTCAGCCGGCCGGTGCAGACCACCTCCATCCCGTCTTCGGGCGTGATTCCAAGGCGCATTGCGGTGGCGCGCCAGCATACCGCATCGAGCACCGCCTCGGCGTCCTTCAGGCACAGGTAGCAATGGCCGGAACTGTGGCGCTTAAAGCCGGAAATCTCGCCGCGCACGCGGACATGCGCAAAATTTTCCTCGATCGAGCGCCGCAGCGCGCGCGACAGCTCCGAGACGGTGTATTCGACGAGGTTCGAGCGTGGCGGGGCGGCAATCGCAGTATCATCCATTCCCATATGATAGCCGAGCACGGGAGGAAGAGCGATGCGGGTACTGGTAGTGGGCTCCGGCGGGCGCGAGCATGCGCTGGCATGGGCGATCTCGGCATCACCGCTGATCGATAGGCTCTTCTGTGCGCCCGGCAATGCCGGCATCGCCGAGGAGGGCGAGTGTATCGCAATTGCCGCAACCGACATCGCGGGGCTTGTCGGATTCTGCCGCCGCGAGCGGATCGATTTTGTCGTGGTCGGGCCCGAGGCGCCGCTCGTGCTGGGCCTCGTCGACGCGCTCGAGGGGGAAGGGATCGCGGCCTTCGGGCCGAGCGCGGCAGCGGCGGCGCTGGAGGGCTCCAAAGGTTTTGCCAAGGACCTTTGCGCCCGCGCACACATTCCGACTGCCGACTATCGCCGCTTCCGCGACGCGACCGCGGCGAAGGCGTTCATCGCCAGCCACGGGGCGCCGATCGTCGTCAAGGCGGACGGGCTCGCCGCCGGCAAGGGTGTCACGATAGCCGGCACGCTCGATGAAGGCTTCCGAGCGGTCGACGCGGCGCTCGTCGAGCGCCGCTTCGGCGAGGCCGGGTGCGAAATCGTCGTCGAGGACCTTCTCGCCGGAGAGGAGGTAAGCTTTTTCGCGCTGGTCGACGGAAAGGAAGCGCTGCCGCTCGCGACGGCGCAGGACTACAAGCGGGTCGGGGAGGGCGATAACGGGCCCAATACCGGCGGCATGGGCGCCGTCTCACCAGCCCCGCGGTTCGGCGTCGGGCTTGAAGGAATTGTCATGGAGCGCATCATCCTGCCGGCGATCGCTGCGATGCGGGGCGAGGGTCGAGCGTTCAAGGGCGTCCTCTACGCCGGCCTGATGCTGACCGAAGCGGGGCCCAAACTGCTGGAGTTCAATACCCGCTTTGGCGACCCGGAATGTCAGGTGCTGATGATGCGGCTAATGAGCGATCTGTTGCCGGCGCTGGTCGCGGCACATGACGGGGTATTGAGGTCCTTCGATCTGCGCTGGCACGCCGAGCATGCGCTGTGCGTCGTGATGGCAGCGAAGGGCTATCCGGAAGAGCCGCAGAGAGGCAGCGAGATCCGCGGCCTTGGCGCTGCAGCCGGGGACCCTAAGGTCAAGATCTTCCACGCAGGCACGCGCCGCGCGGGCGAGCGTCTTCTCGCCGATGGCGGCCGGGTGCTCGGCGTTACCGCGCTCGGTGAGCATCTCGCTGGCGCCCGCGACCGCGCCTATGCCGCGGTCGGCCGCGTCGACTGGCCCGGAGGCTTTTGCCGCCGCGACATCGGACGGCGTGCGCTCCGGTCTTAAATGCTTCTTCAGGTTGATTAAGCGCGTAATGCGCGTTTTGGGCCAACTGACGTTCCAGACTGAAGCCGGTGGGCATCGCTCGGTGGGCGGCGCGCCGCTACTCGGCCTGCGCCTTGCGGCGCGCGAGGTGGAGTGAGCGCAAGCAGCCATCTTGCCGCGATCCTCCCCGCCGATGTCGCGGGCTATACCTTTCTATTCTACAGCGCAAAACTAGAATGCTGCGGATCGAATGAGGTACAGAGATGCCAGCGCTGGGGCTCTTGATATTGGCGGCTCAGGTGTTGTGCGCGATACATGTCGTGCGCACCGGGCGTCCTTATTGGTGGCTCTTCCTGATCGTCATGGTGCCGGCGGTCGGCGTGATCGTCTATTTCGTTGCCGAGCTGTTGCCCGGGTTGCTCGGCAGCCGCGGCGCTCGCCAGGCGGTATCGGGCGCCGCCAAGGTCTTTGATCCCGGCCCGGGGTACGCGAGGCACAGCGTCAAGTGGAGATATCGCCGAGCGCCCAAAACAAGGCAGCACTCGCGAACGAACTTCTCCTCGCCCGCCAGCCCGAAGCGGCGGCGGCTCTCTACCGCGAAGCGCTGAGCGGCATTCACGCGACCTATCCCGCTCTGATGCTGGGCTTGGCCCGCGCATTGTTTGCGGTCGGAGACGCGCACGAAACTGAGGTCACGCTGGAACGGCTGCGGGAGGCCAATCCGGGTTACGCCTCGCCCGATGGCCATCTGCTCTATGCGCAGAGCCTCGAACAGCAAGGGAAGACGGATGCTGCGCTTTATGAATACGCCGCGCTGGTCCCTTACTACCCGGGCCAGGAAGCGCGCGCCCGTTATGCCCTGCTTCTCGAAAGGACCGGGCGGATCGAGGAGGCGCAGAAAATCTTCGAGGAAATTCGCCAATCGATTGACTATGGGCCGCGCCACCAATACCGCGAGCAGCGCGAGTGGTACGAGCTCGCCAAACGGCACCTCGCAACATAAAGCAGTCCCGGTGTAAGATTGGCGCCGAGTTAACCATGGCCACTACCCGCCGTCTCGCCGCGATCCTTGCCGCCGATGTCGCGGGCTATTCGCGACTGATGGGCGAGGACGAGGAGGGGACGGCGCGAGCGTTGCGCGAACATCACGCTGCCGCCGATCCGCTCGTCGCCCGGCATGGCGGCCGCATTGTTAAGACGACCGGTGACGGGGTGCTGATCGAGTTCGGCACGATCGTCGGGGCCGTCGAATGCGGCTTGGCACTGCAACGGCTGGCGACGGAGCGCAATGCAGGGGTTGCCGATGACCGCCGCATGGAATGGCGCATCGGCATCCATCTCGGCGATGTCCTGGTGGAGGGTGACGACATTCTCGGCGACGGCGTCAACATTGCGGCACGGCTCGAAGGCATCGCTGAGCCCGGCGGCATTTGCATCTCGGAGGGCGCATTCCGCCAAGTGCGCGGCAAAGTCGACGCCGGGTTCACCGATATCGGCGAGCAGAGGCTGAAGAACATCGCAAGGCCGATACGCGCCTATCGTATGGCCCGGGAGCAATCTCGGGAAACGCAGGTTCTCGCCCTGCCGCTTCCCGACAAGCCGTCGATCGCGGTCCTGCCCTTCGCGAATATGAGCGGCGACCCGGAACAGGAATATTTCGCCGACGGCATGGTCGAGGAGATCATCACCGCGCTCTCGCGCATCCGCTGGCTGTTCGTCATCGCTCGCAATTCGAGCTTTACGTACAAAGGCCAAGCCGTCGACGTAACGCGGGTCGGGCACGAGCTTGGCGTGCGCTACGTCCTCGAAGGCCCAGTGCGCAAGGCGGCCGGTCGCGTTCGGATTACTGCGCAGCTGATCAACGCACTCACCGGCACGCATCTCTGGGCCGACCGCTTCGACGGCCTGCTGGAGGACGTTTTCGAGCTGCAGGATAAGGTGTCATCGAGCGTCGCCGGTGTCATCGAGCCGGCTCTGCAGGCCGCCGAAACCGCCCGCTCGGCCGGCCGGCCGACCACCGATTTGACCGCTTACGACCTCTACCTGCGCGCCTATGCGATTGGCATGTCGTCGCAACTGCGGGACCCGGAGGCGCTCCGTCTTGTGGAGCAGGCGATCACGCGCGATCCGCGTTATGGGCCCGCACTCGCCTGGGGTGCACTCTGCTGTTTTCGGTTGCTTGAGAACGGTCGGTGTGAAGACCGGGAGGTCGATCGTGGGAAGGGCATCGGCTTCGCCAGACGAGCCCTTGAAGTGGCTGGCGATGATCCAGGGATTCTGGCGAATGCCGCCATCGCACTTGCCTATTTCGGCGAGGACATCGGTACCATGATGGCGTTGGTCGATCGAGCCCTCGCGCTCAACCCGAACTAAGCCCGCGGCTGGCACATCAGTGGCGCCCTCAGAGGTTGGGCGGGCCAGCCGGACATCGCGATCAAACATCTCGAGGCCGCGCTGAGCCTCAGCCCGCGCGCCCGCGTCGGCACGACGTTCGCTGTAATAGGCCAAGCACATTTACTCAGCCGTCGCTTCGATGAGGCAGTGCCGAAGCTGCTCCTTGCGATCCAAGACGATCCCACCTTCCCTTTCCCACATCGCGTCCTCGCCGCCTGCTACGCCCATATG